>MDTB01150321.1_pt1 | contig 44065 bp, 39 predicted proteins | sample 811161 | NCBI WGS metagenome assembly MDTB01 (sample SAMN05326650, study PRJNA326480) | marine metagenome | isolation source: seawater | place: Mediterranean Sea | collected 2009 | reverse complement strand
GTTTGGGTCAACAAGCAATTGCAGAGGTATACGGAGGAACTCTTAAAAACTTAGATGATGTTTTTCATGGTGTTTCAACTGAAATAAATATCTGTGTTGTGGATGAATTAATTTTTAAAGGAATCAAAAATAACTTCCTTGCTGCAAGGTATCATTCATGGGCTGTTGACACAATTTCTGAAGATTTAGAAATTACATCGCGAGATAATAACAAACAAATTATGTCAATTAGACACAAAAAGTTTGATGTTAAAGGCGTGCAGTTTCATCCGGAATCAATACTAACTCCTTATGGAAAAAAAATAATCGAAAATTGGGTCAACAGTTAAAATGAAAGAAATAATTCACAGACTTACTAATCACGAAAATTTAGATGAAATAGAATCCAGAGATATATTAATTGAAATTTCAAGTGGCAAATATAACAATGAACAAATAGCATCTTTTTTGACTATTTTCATGATGAGAGGTATTACTTCAGAGGAAATAATTGGCTTTCAAAGTGCTTTACTTGAATTATGTGTGAAAATAGATTTCAAGGATTTTCAAACAATTGATTTATGTGGTACGGGTGGAGATAATAAAAACACTTTTAATATATCAACGCTGGCTTCTTTCGTTACAGCTGGCGCAGGGATTCATGTGGCTAAACACGGAAACTATTCTGTTTCCTCGGCTTGTGGCTCATCAAATCTTTTAGAATATTTTGGTATTAAATTCAGTAATGATTCCAATTTTCTAAACAATTGTTTAGATAAAGCAAACATATGTATTTTACATGCACCTTTATTTCACCCGGCAATGAAAAATGTTGCACCTGTTAGAAAAGCCTTGGGGGTAAAAACATTTTTTAATATTTTGGGTCCATTGGTTAATCCTTGTCGACCTAATTTTCAGCTTGTTGGTGTTTATGGTTTAGATGTATTTCGATTATATAAGTCTGTCTATGAAAAAACAACTGAACTTCGATATTCTTTAGTACATTCTTTGGATGGCTATGATGAAATTTCTCTTACTTCCGAAACCAAAGTTGCTTTGAATAATAAAGAGTTTTTATTAAAACCAAGTGATCTTGATTTCAAGGAAATATCTCCTGATAAAATTTTTGGAGGAAATTCTGTCAAAGAAGCGGCAAAAATTTTTTATGATATTTTAAACCTGGATGGTACTAAAGAACAAACAAATGTCGTATTGGCAAATTCTGCATTAGCAATTTCCACAGCAAAAGGTGTAGACCTCAATCACGCTTGTGATCTTGCGAGAGATTCTTTACTTGGCAAAAAAGCACTCAATTCATTTAATAAACTAATAGGTCTTAGTAAATGAATATTTTAAATAAAATAATTAGGTATAAAAAAAACGAGATAAAGATTCTCAAATCAAATTGTACAATTAATGATTTGCAATCCACAAGACTATTTAAAAAGCATGCAGTGTCATTAAAAAATAATTTAAAATCTAGTAAGTCAGGAATTATTGCTGAACACAAAAGAAAGTCACCCTCAAAAAATATAATTAATGATAATTTGTCTATTGAGTATGTTATTGATGGTTATAAAAACGCAAAAGTCTCTGGGATTTCAGTTTTAACCGACTCCCATTTTTTTGGAGGATCTAATCAAGATTTAAAAATATCCAAAGAAATTTTCTCTGGTCCAGTTTTAAGAAAAGATTTTATCATAGATGAATTTCAAATTATCGAATCAAAATCATTGGGAGCTGATGTAATATTATTAATTGCCTCAGCCTTAACGAAAAAAGAAATAAAGAATCTATCAAAACTAGCAAAAGAATTGAGTTTAGAAGTATTAGTTGAAATCCATTGTGAGAAGGAATTGGATAAAGCGTTTTGCCAATATGTTGATCTGATTGGAGTAAATAATAGAGATTTGAAAACATTTAAAACAGACATTAATATTTCAAAAAATATTTCAAAAAAAATCCCTAATGATTTTACAAAAATATCAGAAAGTGGGTTTCACAGCTATGAATCAATTAGTGATTTAAGATTGTATGGATTTGAGGGGTTTTTAATTGGGGAATATTTCATGAAATCAGCAGATCCTGGAATAGCTGCGAAGAATTTAATAAAAAAAGTAGAGCAATGAAATTAAAAGTTTGTGGTATGAAATATCCAGAAAATATCAAAATGATCGCAGAGTTAGGACCTGATTTCATGGGCTTTATTTTTTACAATAAGTCAAAAAGGTATATAGATAAACACAATATTCCACCAATAAATAAAAATATAAAGAAAGTTGGCGTTTTTGTTGATCCTAAAATTGAATACATAAACAAAATGGTAAATAAACACAAATTAGATTTCGTTCAATTACACGGCAGTGAGACACCAGAATTTATTTCTAAAATTAAGGATATTAAAATTATTAAAGCTTTTGCTATTGATCCAAACTTTAATTTTAATGTTCTTAATAACTATTTAAGCTGTGATTACTTTTTGTTTGACACTGCAGGTAAGTTACCGGGAGGTAATGGCATATGCTTTGACTGGAAGATTTTAAGTAACTATAAAATAAATAAACCATTTTTTTTAAGTGGTGGTATCGGAATTAACTCTATTAAAAACTTTAAGAGATTTTTAAATTCTGTTATTTCAAAAAATTGTGTTGCAGTAGACATTAATAGTCGATTTGAAATTGACTATGGTATAAAAGATTTTCAATTAATTAAAAATTTCATCAATGAGTTATAACATAAATTCCAAAGGATACTATGGTAGTTTCGGAGGTGCTTATATTCCAGAAATGTTATTACATAACATAGAAGAATTGAAAGATAATTATTTAAAAATTATTAATGATAAGAGTTTTATAAAAGAATTTAATGAGCTTTTAAAGAATTATGTAGGTAGACCTTCTCCATTATATTTTTCAAAAAATTTATCTCGAAAATATTTAGCAAAAGTCTATTTAAAAAGAGAAGATTTAAATCACACTGGTTCACATAAAATTAATAATACTATTGGTCAAATACTTCTTGCAAAAAGATTAAAAAAATCCAGGATTATCGCTGAAACTGGTGCAGGTCAACACGGAGTAGCTACTGCAACTGTATGTGCATTAATGGGCTTAAAATGTATTGTTTATATGGGTGCCACAGATATTAAAAGACAGTCTCCAAATGTTGTAAGAATGAAAATGTTAGGAGCTGAGGTAATTTCTGTCACATCTGGAAGTTCAACTTTGAAGGATGCAACGAATGAGGCAATGAGAGATTGGATAAATAATCCAATTGATACACACTATATTGTTGGAAGTGTAGTTGGACCACACCCATTTCCAGACATGGTTGCAAGATTTCAATCTGTAATTTCAAAAGAAATTAAAGAACAACTTACGGAATTAGAAGGAAGAGATTATCCTGATTATCTAGTTGCCTGTGTAGGAGGTGGAAGTAATGCTGCTGGAACTTTCTACGATTATTTGGATGACCAAAGAGTTAAAATAATTTGTGTTGAGGCGTCAGGAAAAGGAATAAATTCTGGAAAATCAGCTGCAACTACAAAGCTTGGAAAACTTGGTATTATCCACGGAAGTAAAACTCTTCTTATGCAAACTAATGATGGACAAATAACTGAGCCTTATTCAATTTCTGCTGGTTTAGATTATCCTGGGATTGGCCCCATGCATGCTAATCTATATACTTCAAATAGAGGAGAATTCATTTCAGTAGATGATGATGAAGCGATGGCAGCAGGCTTGATGTTATCACAAACTGAGGGCATTATACCAGCTATTGAAACGGCTCATGCATTTGCTATTTTTGAAAATAAAAAATTTAAACCAAAGGATGTAGTCGTGGTAAACCTCTCGGGAAGAGGAGATAAAGATTTAGAAAATTATACTGATTATTTTAAAATTTGATGAATAGAATTAAAAAAAAATTAAAACAATCAGAAGATATTCTTTCTATTTATTTTACCGTTGGATTTCCTTGTTTAAACGACACAGTCCAGATCATCAAAGAACTAGATACTAGTAAAGTTGATATGATTGAGTTAGGGTTACCATTCAGTGATCCATTAGCTGATGGTCAAACAATTCAAAATAGTTCAAAAGTTGCTTTATCCAATGGAATGTCTACACAATTATTATTTGAACAGCTTATTGATATTAGAAATCATACGGATATTCCTTTAATAATTATGGGTTATTTTAATCCTATTTTTCAGTATGGAATTGATTTATTTTGCAAGAAATGTAAAGAGGTAGGTATTGACGGATTAATTATACCTGACTTGCCACCTGAAATTTATATTAGCGATTACAAAAAATTTTTCCAACAAAATGATATAATTAATATATTTTTAATTACTCCTCAAACATCTGAGGATAGAATTAATTACATTGATTCAATCTCAGATGGATTTATTTATATGGTAAGCTCATCTAGTATAACTGGGGGTGAGAATAGTTTTACCAAGGAAAATATTGATTATTTTAATAGAATTAAGAATTTAAAATTAAAAAGCCCAAAAATAATTGGATTTGGTATCTCAAATAGGGAAACTTTTTTAATAGTTAATAAACATTCAAGTGGATGTATAATTGGAAGTGCTTTTATCAAGCATTTAGAAAAAAATGGTATTTCTTCGATTGGAAATTTTGTAAAGAGAATTAGAACTTAATAAACGCTAGAAATTTATCCGTAATTCATTTAATTTAAAAAACCCTATGATTCAGGTTTTTTAAAGCTTGCAATTAAAATAAGAATCAATCCAGTAGTAACAGAAAGATCCGCTATATTGAAGATCCCTGTTTTAAAAAAACCTAAGTTTATGTATAAAAAATCAGTAACGGACCCATAAATAATTCGGTCAAAAATATTCGCGATTCCTCCACCAATAATCAAAGAAAATCCAACTAATGATAAATTATCAAGCTTTTTATCCATATAAGTATATATGCTTACAGCAAATAATACCATAATTGGAAATATAATTAATAAAATTAATTTAGGTATATAAGATAATTCACTACCCATCCCTAAAAAAGCTCCTGTATTTTCAACTCTGATTAAGGTGAAAAAACTACCAATAAGCTCTATTTCACTATAGCTTTCAATATTATTCCTTATCCAAAATTTTGAGAATTGATCTAAAAAAATACTTAGTATTATTAATGAAGAGATTTTGTAATATCTATTGTTTTTTAACATGATTTAAATATCAAAAGATTCAAGTGAAACATCTGGATTAATTTTTTTTACTAATCCCTGAAGAACTTTTCCAGGACCAACTTCAAAAAATTTGGTAGCTGAATTTAAACACATCGCTTCTACCGATTGTGACCATAGTACTGGACTAGTTAATTGTAAAATTAAATTCTTCTTAATTTCATTTTTATCCATGGAGGCTTTGGCATTTACATTTTGGTAAATAGGACATATTGGAGATGAAAAATTGATTTTATTAATTGCTGACTCTAATTCCTTTTTTGCAGGCTCCATTAACGGAGAGTGAAATGCCCCTCCGACAGGCAATATTATTGCTCTTCTAGCACCTAAATTTTTCAACTTATCACAAGCTAAGTTTATGCCATCAATAGATCCAGAAATTACTAATTGTCCTGGACAATTATAATTAGCAGGAACAACAGTCTCAGTAATAGAGTTACAAACTTTCTCAACTTCCTTAAAACTAATTCCAAGTATTGCTGCCATGGTTCCAGGTGTTAATTCACAAGCACTTTGCATTGCATTAGCACGTAACTTTACCAACTCTAAACCATCTTTAAAAGAGATGCATTTATTAATCACAAGCGCTGAAAATTCACCTAATGAATGCCCTGCGACCATGTTAGGTTTTATCAAATTATCGTTGATTTTCCCAAGAATTGTAGAGTGAATAAATATGGCAGGTTGTGTAACATCTGTTTTTTTTAAACTTTCACTATCTCCTTCAAACATTATTTCTGTAATATTAAAACCTAAAATATTATTGGCTTTTTGAAAAAGTTTTTTTGCTTGTGAATTTCCATCGTATAATTCTTTACCCATTCCAACAAATTGAGCCCCCTGCCCTGGAAATATATATGCTTTCATAATTTATTGATATAAGTTTCAAAAGTATAGTTATATTGATGTTTTTCATCGGAATTATTTTGCACCCTATTAACTAATGTCCATAAATCTGGATCAATTTTGGGAAAGAATGTGTCTCCATCAAAATTTTCATGAACTCTAGTTAGTTCAATTTTTTTCGCAAATTTAATTGCGCTTTTATAAATTTCACCTCCACCAATTATAAATGGATTTGGATCGTTGTTAGCTTCGTGTAAAGCCTCTTCAAAGCTAGTCACAACTGAAATATTTTCCGGAAATTCAACTTTGTGTTTTCTTGTCAATACAATGTGCTTTCTTTTAGGTAAAATTCCAGGCAATGATTCAAATGTTTTTCTACCCATTATTATACAATGACCTGAAGTTAGCTCTTTGAATCTTTTCAAATCGTTTGGCAACCTCCAGATTAAGTCATTGTTTTTGCCAATAACATTATTTTCAGATGCAGCAACTATAATTGTGATAATTTTATTTGAATAAGTCATTGAATGAGATTAAACTGCAACCTTTCCTTTAATATGAGGGTGTGGGTCATAGCCCTCAAGAGTAAAATCTTCAAATGTAAAATCCAAAATATCGGTTACAAATGGGTTTAATTTCATAGTAGGTAGTGACCTGGGGTTTCTTTTCAGTTGAATATTCATTTGTTCAAAGTGGTTACTGTAGATATGTGCATCGCCAAAGGTATGTACAAAATCACCTAATTTTAGATTACATACTTGGGCAATCATCATGGTCAGTAAGGAATATGATGCAATATTAAAAGGAACACCCAAGAAAACATCTGCACTTCTTTGATATAATTGACATGAAAGTTTTTGATTGGATACATAAAATTGAAAGAAGGCATGGCACGGAGGTAATGCTGCTTTCCCATTTGCAACGTTTGATTCAAATGATTTACTTGTGTCAGGAAGAACGGAAGGATTCCATGCCGAAATTAAATGTCTTCTGCTGTTAGGATTATTTACCAAATCTTTCACAAGTATTTTTATCTGATCGATTCCATCATTATTCCAATTTCTCCACTGAAAGCCATAAACTGGCCCAAGATCTCCATTTTTGTCAGCCCAAGCATTCCAAATATTTACACCATTTTCTTTTAAATACTCAATATTAGTATCGCCTTTTAAAAACCATAATAATTCGTAAATAATCGACTTTAAGTGTAATTTTTTTGTGGTTACCATAGGAAAACCTTTGCTTAAATCAAATCTCATTTGGTATCCAAAAATGCTTTTTGTTCCAGTTCCTGTTCTATCTCCTTTTACTTCCCCATTTTTGAGGACATGTCTGACTAATTCTAAATATTGCTTCATAAAGTGATGAAGTAAAAATAATTAATAGATAGGGGTTAACTAAATTACCAGATGAAAAGTTATTAACTTTTTAGCCAATTATCATACCAGCAATTGTTGCTGATAATAATGACGCTAATGTTCCACCAATCAAAGCTTTAAAACCAAATTTCGAAAGATTTTTCCTTTGTTTAGGTTCCAAAGCTCCAATTCCTCCAATTTGAATTCCTATCGAAGCAAAATTTGCAAAACCACATAACATATAAGTTGCTATAATAATAGATTTTTGATAATTTAAATGAACAATATTTGTGGCGTCCTTTAATGCCGATAATTGGATGTACCCTATAAATTCGCTTGCGGCAAGTTTGATTCCTAATAGTTGACCCATCAGTGTACAATCCTCTTTTGCAACTCCAATCAGCCACATGAAAGGTGAGAATATGTAACCTAGAATTAGTTCAAGGGATAAATTGTTGTAAACGGTATTATTAAAAATCCAATTATTAATATTGGTTATTGAACCAAACCCATTGAGTAAATAATTTATTAGTGCAATAAAAGCAATAAATACAAGAAGCATTGCAGCGATATTTGCAGCAAGTTTTAGCCCTTCAGAAGTCCCAATTGAAATTGCATCTAAAAAATTAGTGCCAATTTTATTTTGTGAAATTTTAATATCAGTATTAATTTTTTCTGTCTCCGGGTACAATATCTTAGAAATAACTATTGCTCCAGGTGCTGCCATCACAGAGGCTGTCAAAAGATGCTTCGCATAAAATACTTTCATTTCAGGATCATCACCACCCAGGAAACCAATATATGCAGCTAAAACTCCACCAGCTACAGTGGCCATCCCTCCAATCATTACTAATAAAATTTCTGATTTAGACATTTTTTCTAGATAGGCTTTAATCATTAGCGGTGATTCTGTTTGACCTAAAAATATATTCCCTGCAACACTCAAGCTTTCTGGTCCTGAAACACCCAATAGTTTAGAAAGTAGAAAAGCCATTGCTTTTACAATTTTTTGAATAATTCCTAAATAAAATAATATTGATGTAAGAGCTGCAAAAAATATTACAGTAGGCAAAATTGAAAAAATAAATACATTTCCAAAATTCTCTGGACTAACTAAATCTCCAAAAAGGAATTTTGTTCCCTCCATGGTAAAGTCTAAAATTTTTACAAATACTTTTCCTGCACTTTCAAAAATTGCTTTAATCCATGAAACCTTTAATACACCTACAGCAAGAACCAATTGAAGTAACAGACCGGTTATAGCCGTTTTCCAATTAATTGCCTTTTTGTTTACACTTAAAAAATAAGTTAATAAAATTAAAAAAATAATACCGATACAACCTCTGTAAAAACTCTCAAACCCAAATCCTTGACTTGGATAAATTTCACTTGTTTGGGAATATGAATCAACACTAAAGAATACTAATGTAAGTATGCTTAAAAATATTTTATTTTCTTTTAGAAATCTCATCTCTGATTTTTGCTGCTGATTCATAATCTTCATCATTAATTGCTGAATTTAAAAGTTCTCTGAGTTCCTCCAAAGATTTCTTCTTGATTTCAACTTTTTTATCTTCAAATAAATCATTAATTAAAGATTTCTCATTAACATCATTTTCAATTTTTATTATGATTCCTGCCTTTTTCAATATCTTTTCATAAGTATATATCGGTGCTTCAAATCTAATTGCTAGTGCGATTGCATCACTTGATCTTGAGTCAATTATTTCTTCTTTGCCATCTCTTTCACAAATAACACTTGAAAAAAACACTCCGTCCTCTAGTTTGTAAATGATAACTTTTTTGATTTTTATATCAAAAATGTTACAGAAATTTTTGAAAAGGTCATGGGTCAAGGGACGAGGAGGCTTAATCTCTTTTTCTATTGCAATGGCAATGGATTGTGCTTCATTAGTTCCAATTACTATAGGAAGTTTTCTTTCACCCTCAGTTTCGCTTAAAATTAATGCATATGCACCATTTTCTGTTTGACTATATGAAATTCCATTAATATGTAATTCAATGAGGTTCATATTTATGAGTTTGAGGATTTAAATTCTTTTATTTTATTAATTAGATCAGGGACAACTTCAAAGGCATCCCCAACAACTCCATAATCTGCAGCTTTAAAAAATGGAGCTTCAGGATCAGTATTAATCACTACCTTAGTTTTAGAAGCACTTACTCCAGCAAGATGCTGAATAGCTCCAGAAATACCAATTGCAAAATAAAGATTAGATGAAACGGGCTTTCCCGTTTGTCCTACATGTTCACTATGTGGTCTCCATCCAAGGTCTGAAACAGGCTTTGAACAGGCGGTAGCACCACCTAAAACATTAGCTAAATCTTCAACTAAATGCCAATTTTCAGGTCCTTTTAGACCTCTGCCGCCAGAAACTACTATATCAGCATCAGAAATAGAAATTTTATTGTCAGATTTTTCAGTAGATATCACATTATTCATTGGATTACTCATTTCAAAATTTAATTCCTTGATATTTGCAGTGACAGATTTTTTTATCTTTTCAAATGAATTTTTTGCAATAGAAAGAATTACATTTTTTTCTAATGCCTCAACGGTTTCAAATGCTTTGTTTGTAAATGAGTTTCTAATGAATTTAATTGACGACTTAGATTCAATCTTTGATATTACATTAGAAATGTATGATGCATTTAACTTAACACAAAGTATACCACCGAGATACCTTGAGTTAGAACTCGAACTTAAAATTAAAAATCTAAATTTTTCAATAAAAATTTTCGAAATATACTCCGAATAAATAGTAGCATCAAAGTTTAAATAATTTTTATTTTTGTAGTGATAGATTTTTTTCACCCCGTAATTGGAAAGCTCTTCAGGATTATCAGCATTAAAGCACACAGCATGTACTTCAAATCCCAAACTATCTGCAACTTGACTGGCATATGAGGCCAACTCGAAACAGTCTTTTTTTAATTTTCCTTTTTCAACTTCGGCGTATATTAAGACACCCATATCAAATAACTTTTGCTTCTTTATTTAATAGCTCAATCAATTTATCAATATTATCGCTAGCAATTAAGGTAACATTATTTTTCGATAAAGGTTTCTCAAATTTAATAGTTTGTGAGGATTTTTTAAATCCATAATCCTCAATAACGATAAGTTCTTTTTTTCTAGCCATCATTATGCCTCTCATATTTGGAATCCTTAAGTCTTTTTCTTCAACCAGGCCTTTTTGTGAGCTGATAATAAGTGGTAATGTTGTTGAAATATTTTCAAAACCACCCTCAATTTCTCTTACTGCCTTTACACTATTATTAATAATTTCTATTGATGTACATTTGTCAATAAAATTAATTTTAGAAAGTGCAGAAATCACTCCACCTACCATACCTCCATTATAATCAATGGATTCCCTTCCAGCAATAATTAAGTCATAATGATTGAATTCTAAATATTTTGATATTGACTTGGCAACCACTTTTGAGCATTTTGGGATGGTATTAATTCTAATAGCTTTATCTGCACCAATTGCTAAAGCTTTTCGTAATGTTTGCTCTGTATTTTTTAGCCCAACATTTATAACGTCAACTGTTGCACCTATTTTTTCTTTAAACCAGATTGCTCTAATAAGTCCAAACTCATCATTTGGGTTAATAATAAATTGTACACCATCACTATCAAATGATGTATTGTCATCAGAAAAATTAATTTTTGAAGTTGTGTCTGGAACATGGCTAATACAAACCAAAATCTTCATAAAGAAAAAAATATTATATGACAAATTTACGAATTTGTCCATCAATAAACTTTAATTGCCAAATATTTTTCGGTTAATAATAATTTATTATTAATCCTTTAGTATTTTTGTGAAAATTTTAATTATGAGGACTCTACAATTCAGAGAAGCTGTTTGCGAAGCGATGAGTGAAGAAATGAGAAAAGATGAAAGTATTTTTCTCATGGGTGAGGAGGTTGCGGAGTACAATGGAGCATATAAGGCATCCAAAGGCATGCTCGATGAATTTGGTCCCAAAAGAGTAATTGATACACCCATTTCTGAGTTAGGCTTTGCAGGCATAGCAATTGGTTCTACAATGACTGGGAACCGTCCGATTGTGGAATACATGACATTCAATTTTTCGCTTGTGGGAATTGATCAAATAATCAATAATGCTGCTAAAATTAGACAGATGTCAGGCGGTCAATTTAAATGCCCAATTGTTTTTAGAGGCCCAACAGGTTCTGCTGGTCAGTTAGCTGCTACGCACTCACAGGCTTTTGAAAATTGGTTTGCCAATACCCCCGGTTTAAAAGTAATAGTACCATCCAATCCTTATGATGCCAAAGGATTATTAAAGTCAGCTATTTGTGATGATGATCCTGTAATTTTTATGGAAAGTGAACAAATGTATGGTGATAAAGGGGAGGTGCCCGAAGGGGAATATACAATACCCATTGGATTAGCTGATATTAAAAGAGAAGGGGATGATGTTACAGTTGTTTCATTTGGAAAAATTATAAAAGAGGCATACAAGGCAGCCGAACTTTTGTCCAGCGAAGGAATTAAGTGCGAAATTATCGACCTTAGGACGGTACGACCAATGGATCACAAGACAATTATTGATTCGGTAAAAAAAACAAATAGATTAGTAATATTAGAAGAGGCCTGGCCTTTTGGAAATATTTCAACTGAAATAACATTTCAAGTTCAGTCACAAGCCTTTGATTACTTAGATGCACCTATTGAAAAGATAAATACAGCTGATACTCCAGCACCATATTCTCCCGTTTTACTTCAGGAATGGCTTCCAAATAGCAATGACGTTGTAAATGCTGTAAAAAAAGTGCTTTATAAATAATTAATAGAGTTTTCGCAAATTAACACGATTTCACTATTTTTGCGACCAATCTAAAAAAAAATACTCATGGATGCTTTGATGATTTACATGCCTATAATTATGTCAGTTTTAGGACTTATTTATGTTTCTATTAGAAGATCTTGGGTTCTCAAGCAAGACTCAGGGGATGGTAAAATGAAAGAAATTTCCGATCATATTTATGAGGGAGCCCTTGCTTTTTTGAATGCTGAATATAGATTGTTATCAGTCTTTGTTTTGATTGTCAGTGTTGTTTTAGCTGGTATTTCATTTATTGTTCCAACAACCCATATTTTGATTGTAGTTTCATTTATTTTTGGGGCATTCTTTTCAGCATTTGCAGGAAACATTGGGATGAAAATTGCCACTAAAACAAACGTCAGAACAACTCAAGCTGCTAAAACATCCCTTCCGCAAGCTTTAAAAATTTCTTTTGCTGGTGGTACTGTTATGGGGTTAGGTGTAGCTTCTCTTGCAGTTTTAGGTTTGACTGCATTTTTTATAATATTTTTTAAATACTTCATGGGTGGAGTTTGGTCAGCTAGCGATTATGGTACAGCCAGTGATACCATGATAGTTGTTTTAGAAACCTTGGCTGGTTTTTCTTTAGGTGCGGAATCAATTGCACTATTTGCACGTGTTGGTGGTGGAATTTACACAAAAGCGGCTGATGTAGGAGCCGATTTAGTAGGTAAAGTTGAAGCAGGTATCCCAGAAGATGATCCTAGAAATCCAGCTACAATTGCTGATAATGTAGGGGATAATGTTGGAGATGTTGCTGGAATGGGCGCAGATTTATTTGGATCCTATGTAGCAACAGTTTTGGCAGCAATGGTATTGGGTAATTACGTAATAATTGATATGGGTGGATCGATTGAAGACTCTTTCGGTGGAATTGGTCCTATTTTATTGCCAATGGCTATTGCTGGACTTGGAATAATTATTTCTTTAATTGGGACATTATTTGTAAAAATAAATTCTAATGATGCAAAAGAAGCAGAAGTTATGGGTGCACTTAACAAAGGAAATGGAATTTCAATATTTTTAGTTGCAATCTCTTCTTATTTTCTAATTGATTACATGTTACCAGGAAATTTACAGATGGAGTTTTTCGGAGAAGGAGTCAAAGATATTTCTTCATTAAATGTATTTTTAGCTGCATTAACCGGATTAATTGTTGGTTGGTTCATTTCAGCTATTACTGAGTATTACACTGGTTTGGGAAAAAAACCAGTTTTGGAAATTGTTCAAAAATCTAGTACAGGGGCAGCTACAAACATAATTGCTGGACTTGCCACTGGAATGATTTCAACATTTGGATCTGTTATTTTATTTGCAGCTGCAATTTGGGCAGCATATACATTTGCAGGATTTTACGGTGTTGCATTATCTGCTTCAGCTATGATGGCTACCACTGGGATGCAACTTGCTATTGATGCTTTTGGTCCAATCTCTGACAATGCGGGGGGTGTTGCAGAAATGAGTGGTCAAAATCCAATTGTCAGAGAAAGAACTGATATTCTTGACTCAGTTGGCAATACTACTGCTGCTACTGGAAAGGGTTTTGCAATTGCTTCTGCAGCGCTTACTTCTCTTGCCTTATTTGCAGCATATGTGACATTCACTGGAATTGAGGGAATAAATATTTTTAAAGCACCTGTTTTGGCAATGTTATTTATCGGAGGTATGGTTCCAGTTGTTTTCTCAGCTCTTGCAATGAATGCGGTTGGAAAAGCTGCTATGGAAATGGTATATGAAGTCAGAAGACAATTTAAAGAAATACCTGGAATTATGAAAGGAAAAGCAAAACCAGAGTATGATAAATGTGTTGATATATCAACTAAAGCATCATTAAAGGAAATGATGTTGCCTGGTATCCTGGCAATTGGTACCCCAATCATCATAACAGTTTTACCAATGTTAATTGGAATTGAAAATCAGCAGACTGCTGAGATGCTTGGTGGATATATGGCGGGGGTTACAGTTAGTGGAGTTTTATGGGCCATTTTTCAAAACAATGCAGGTGGCGCATGGGATAACGCAAAAAAATCTTTTGAAGCAGGTGTTGAAATAAATGGGAAAATGACTTTCAAGGGATCTGAAGCACACAAAGCCTCAGTAACTGGTGATACAGTTGGAGATCCTTTTAAGGATACATCTGGTCCATCTATGAATATACTCATTAAACTTACATGTTTGATAGGACTTGTAATTGCACCAATTTTGGGTAGCCATTCTATTGATTCAAGTCATTCAACAATTGATCATGAAATTCAAAAAGAACTAGTTGAAGAATATGAAAAAATGCTTGAAGAAAATGTAGTTAAAAAAATGACTCAATGCAAAAAAACAAAGATATTTAATATATTATCTTAAAATTAAAAGCTTGAAAAAAAGGCCTCAATTTGAGGCCTTTTTTATTTTGTCATCTATTAAAGAAATGATTGTGTTAAGGTCTTTTTTATTTTCAACAAAATCTAAATCATCAATCTCGATAATAAGTAAGTTCCCTTTTTTATAGTTATGAATCCATGCTTCATATCTTTCGTTAAGTCTACTTAAATAATCAATACTAATAGAGTTTTCATAATCCCTACCTCTTTTATGAATTTGTGAAACGAGGTTAGGAATTGAACTTCTTAAATAAATCAGTAAATCTGGGGCTGCTACATCTTCTTCCATTAGACTAAAAAGAGATTTATAATTTTCAAAGTCTCTATTTGTCATTAATCCCATCGCATGAAGATTGGGTGCAAAGATGTTTGAATCTTCATATATAGTTCTGTCTTGTATTACATTAATACCCTTTTTTTGAATATCCTTAATTTGTCTAAATCTACTATTCAAAAAATATATTTGAAGATTAAAACTCCACCTTTCCATTTGATTGTAGAAATCATCTAGATAAGGATTTTTTAAAACATCCTCAAGTTCTTTTTTAAATTTATAATGTTTTGATAAAAGCTTTGTTAGAGTTGTTTTACCAGCACCAATATTTCCTGCTATAGCTATATGCATTTGCTAATTTTTTTTGATTAAAAATTTATTAAAAAAATCCTCTTCATAAATATACAAGGATTCATTGATTACAAAAAAATCTTTAATAAATAATTTTGGTATTTTGAATAAATTTATTTTTAATTCCTTTTTGTCAAGATAGCCAATGCTATTATTTGATGCTAATAAAATATTTTTTTCAAAAAATCTTATTTTGTTGTAGTTATCAGAATTTGGAATTTTATAATCTAATAAACCATTATAGTTTACCTTTATTAACTCATTTGATGTTAAAATCCATAAGGAATTATAATCACTAATAATGTCATATAATTTCCCTGAAATTTTAATTTTGATATTATTTAAAATTCTTTTTTTGAAAAAATCATACTTTAATATTTCATTATTATTTTCGTCAAAGATCCAAATGTAGTTTTTATTTGAATTTGAGATATTTGTTATTTCTAGATTATCAATTAATTTGCTAAAGTCAAGTCTTAAAATCTCATTAAGTTTATTGTCTAGTAATATTAACAGATTAAATTTTTCATACCAAATTTTTATTTCCATTGGATTGTAAAAGTCAATTTTTGTTATTTCGCCGATAGTAATACTATCAAATCTTTCATTATTATTTTTGATTAACTTTTGATTATGTAATTGGTAACAGTTGTTAAACTTATCACAGTGGATTTTGATTTTATCTTCGTTTAAAATGACTCCATTTGCCATTTCCAAATAAAACTTATCCTGTGATGTAGATGAAGAAAATGTGAATACAAAAAAAGCAATTAAATATCTCATTTTATTAAAGTACGAAATATTATGATTAATTTAATACCGATTTATTCTAATCAAATTTATGTTACAATTATATTTGCATTAAAAATTAAAAATGAAGAACTTTTTTACATTATTATTTTTCTCATTACTTACATCGTCAATTATAGCTCAAGATTTTCAGGGAAAAGCATATTATAAGACAAAAACAACTATGGATTTTGGCTCATGGGGTGATAAGATGTCTGCAGAGAGAAAAAAGATGATGAAAGAAAGGATGAGACCATATTTAGAGCCTACGTTTATATTGACTTTCGACAGAGAAAAATCTATATATAAAGAAGAGGAAAGGTTAGATGCTCCAGGGTCTGATGGCAGAAGAGGTTGGGGTAAAATGATGTCAGGTAATGGTGGTCCTATTTTTAAAAATTTAAAAACAAAAAAATTCATACAAGACTCAGAATTTATGGGTAAGAAATTTTTAATTACCGACTCTGTAAATAAATTAAACTGGGCTTTGGAAAAAGAACAAAAAATGATTGGCAATTATCTCTGTTTTAAAGCAACAGCTGAGATTCCAAAGAAAAAAACTATTTCAAGTGAATGGAGAAAACTAGAAAAAACTGATTCTATTCATAGTCAAAATGAGTATACAAAGGTTAATGCGTGGTATTCTCCACAGATTCCAATTGCTAATGGGCCTGCTGAGTTTGATGGATTGCCAGGACTAATTTTAGAGTTAAACTATGAAAAAACTGTTATTTTATGTACTAAAGTCGTTATGAACCCTGAAAAGAAAATTCAAATAAATGAACCTAAAAAGGGAGAAGTTGTTTCTAAAAATGAATATGATAAAATTGTTGAGGTTAAAGTGAAGGAGATGAGAGAGATGTGGAGGGGGCCTAGATCCAAAAGATAAATTTTAAATTTACGTATGCAAAAAAATTTTCATTTAAGTGATTTAAAATATTTAATGGCTTATACTATTCCAATAAGTGCTATAATAGGGTTGACCATTGAAGGTTTTTTTTATTTTCTTACACCAATTTATATTTTCATTGGTATTCCTGTTACAGAGGCAGTTTTAACATTTCTAAAATTAGATGATAAATTCAAGGGTCGTTCATCAAAAGAAATTCACTGGATTTTTAATTGGATGTTATATATAAATATCTTTTTAGTTTATGGAGTTTTAATATACGCTCTAATTAAATCCATTTCTATTAACATGATTTCATTAGATTTTATAGGAATTTTATTTACTGTCGGATTGGTAATAGTTTCTAATGGCATTAATGTTGCACATGAGCTATGCCATAGAACAAATTCATTTGAAAGATTACTAGGAAAATTTTTACTAATTCCTTCTTTATACATGCATTTTTATCTTGAACACAACTTTGGTCATCACTTAAATGTTGCTACTGCAAATGACCCTGTTACAGCTAGCTATAATGAACCTTTATATTCTTTTTGGATTAGTGCAGTTTTTGGAGAATTAAATGGAGCAGTAAAAATTCAAAGAAAAAGATTAAAAAATAAAAATTTGTCGTTTTATTCTCTCCAAAATGATATGCTATGGTACGCCATAATACAATTTGTATTTTTACTAAGCGGATTTATAATTTTTGGTTTAAAGGGCTTAATTTTAATTGTTGTAGCAGCTATCATTGCAATTTTGATGTTTGAGTCAGTAAACTACATAGAACATTATGGATTGTTAAGGAAAAAACTTGAATCTGGACGTTATGAGAGGGTTCAGGAAAAGCACTCATGGAACTCAAATCATCTTTTAGGAAGAATTGTTTTGTATGAGCTCACGAGGCATAGTGATCATCACAAATCTTCAACAACTGAATATCAAAATTTAAAATCAATTGACAATTCTCCGCAGTTACCTTATGGATATCCAACAAGTATTTTAATTTCTTTCATCCCGGTTTTATGGTTTAAAATAATGAATCCCAGAATTCCTAAAGAAATGATTTCACTAGCTGTTAAATCTAATTCATGAAAAAAATAATTATTGTTTTTTATTTTTTATTTGGCATAAGCTCATTTTCTCAAATAAAAATGTCAGGTAAAGTGACAGATAGTATTGGTAATCCTTTAGAATTAGCAAATATAATTTTGATTGATGCTGAAACAGATATATTAGAGTCTTTTGGAACTTCCAACGAAAAAGGGGAATATAAAATACAATTAAGAAAAAATAAAAGTTATAATTTTCAGGTTAGCTACATAGGAATGGCAACATTTTCTCAATTAATCCTTTCCAAAGAGCAAGATATTGTAAAAGATGTCAGATTAAATGAAAACAATATTCTTGATGCCGTTCAATTAACTTATGAAATGCCTGTAGTGATTAGTGGAGATACTTTAATTTATGATGCAGATTCTTTCAAAACTGGAACAGAAAGAAAATTAGAAGACGTTTTGAAAAATTTACCAGGAGTTGAAATTAATGATGATGGGGAAATTGAAGTTGAAGGTAAAACTGTTTCAAAAGTTATGGTTGAGGGTAAAGATTTTTTCGATGGAGACTCAAAAATCGCTTCAAAAAATATTCCCTCAAGTGCTGTTGATAAAGTTCAAATATTAAAGAATTATTCAGAAATCTCACAACTAAGTTCGGTTCAAAATAATCAAGATAATATTGCCATCAATATTAAACTAAAAAAAGGAAAAGATAAATTTTGGTTTGGAGATATTTTAGCTGGAGTTGGAGAATCTCCAGTTTCTAATTTACATATATTTCAGCCAAAACTATTTTATTACAGCCCCAATTATAGTATTAATGTCATTGGAGATCTTAATAATATTGGTGAGCAAGCATTCACAAGAAGAGATTACTGGAATTTTTCTGGGGGTTTTAATAAACCAAGCTCAAAAAGTGGCACTAATATTTCTCTTGGTAATAATAATTTAAGTTTTTTACAGCTTCAAAATAACAGGGCAAAAGATATAAATACTGAATTCGCTGCTATTAATACTAGTTTCTCTCCCAACGAAAAAATTGATTTTTCATCATTTATTATATTAACAAATAGCGAAATAGAGATTCAACAAAACAATACTACCCAGTATGTAGGAACTTCTCAAGAAATTCCAAACGAATTTGTAGAGCAAAACACACTGCAAAACAGTGAGCTTGGGATTGGTAAATTGAGCATTAAATATACTCCCGATGTAAATAACCAAATGGATTATGAAATTTTAGGAAGGTTAACTAATGAATCTCAGGATCAAAATTATTTGTCCTCTGTGATTGGAGAAATTGAACAAGTAGATGATTCTGAATCGTTTAATGTAAGTCAAAATTTCAATTATTATTTTACCTTAAATGAAAAAAATATATTTGCATTTGAAGCACAACATATTTTAAGAAATGAAGATCCTTTTTACAACGCAATACTGGAAAACAACGAAAATTTTCAACCAACTGCTATTAGCTTGGATCTAGATGATTCATTTTTAAATTTTAATATTAATCAAAATAGAAAAGTTAAGTCAAATCAATTAGATGCCAAGATTGATTATTGGAATATATTAAACTTAAAAAGTGATTTAAATATCACCCTTGGAACAATATATAGTAAGCAAGACTTCAAATCAGAAATATTTCAAATTCTTTTAGACAATGCTGAATATTATCCTTCTCCTTTGATTAATAACGGTAACGACTACAATGACATCAATTATATTTTTGATGATCTATATTTAGGTCTAAGATACAGACTCAAAGTAGGGAAATTTACAATATCACCTGGCTTTTCAGCACACTCTTATAACTCAAAAAACGATCAATATTATGTTGTTAATTCAGATTTAGCTTCTGATATTTCATACAAAAAATCATTCTTCAAATTTCTTCCAAATTTCAATTTAATAATACAATTAAAGGATAGTGAAAATATAAGATTTAATTATTCAATGAGAACACAATTTACCGATATAACAAAAATTGCTAGGGGGCTAGTTTTAAATAACTATAATTCAATTTTCATCGGCACCCAAGATCTTCAAAATGCTGTTTCACATAATGTAAATCTTAATTATTACTCGTTTAATTTATTTAATTATACAAACATATACGCAGGGTTAAATTATAACAAATCCATTGATCAAATTAGAAATTTAACAAGTTTTGAAAGCGTGGTAGCTACGAGTTCTCCATTTAATTCACCATTTGCAGATGAAAATTTTTCAGTATATGGTAGATATCAGAGGTCTATGGGAAAATTAAGGGCAACATTAGGATCTAACTTTAATTTTTCAAAGTTCAATCAATTCATTCAAAGTGACTCAAATCCTAATTTAAGTGAAACTTTTTCTCAAGGATATAATATATCTTTGAGAACTCTTTTTAGAAATGCACCTAATTTTGAAACTGGGCTAAAGTATTCAATTAGTGAAACTAATATCGGATCATTAAATACAAAGTATATAACTGAAACCCCATTTATTGAAATTGATGCGCTAGTTTTAAAAAAATTCACCTTTAGAACCAATTTCTCATATTCCAAATTTAGTGATGAGGAGGATTTAATTAATGAATATAAGTTTTTTGATGCATCTGCTTCGTACAGGGTTAATGAAGAGAGTAAATTTGAATTTGAAATAAAAGCAAACAACTTACTAAATACAAAATCTCAGAGTCAATCAAGCACTTCAAATATTTTTGTCAATACAACTGAGTACTTTATTCAACCAAGATTCGTAACATTTAGACTTATATATAGTCTTTAAGTTTTGCCCTTTTTTTTTTTTTTAATTAGATAAATAGTTTTTCTTTACAGGTTGAATTATTTAAAAATTAACTTTTAAACGATTGAAGGATAAATTAAATAAATACAGCAAAATCATCACTCAAGATGATTCTCAGCCTGCAGCTCAAGCAATGCTGTATGCGATTGGATTTAAAGATGAAGATTTTAATAAACCAATAATTGGGATTGCCAGTACAGGATACGAAGGTAACCCATGTAATATGCACCTTAATAAATTGGCATTAGATGTAAAAAAAGGAGTGAAGGAAAGAGATTATGTTGGCTTAATTTTTAATACAATTGGAGTAAGTGATGGGATATCAATGGGAACTCCTGGAATGAGATATTCCTTACCATCAAGAGATATTATTGCTGACTCTATAGAAACTGTTGTTGAAGCTATGTCCTATGATGGTTTGATAACTGTTGTTGGATGTGATAAAAACATGCCTGGTGCTCTTATGGCAATGATTAGACTTAATAGACCTTCTATTCTTTTATATGGTGGAACTATTGATTCAGGATGTCATAATAATAAAAAACTTGATATTGTTTCTGCATTTGAGGCATGGGGAGGCAAAGTTTCTGGAAAAATAAATGAAATTGAATACAAACAAATTATTAAAAAATCTTGCCCTGGTTCAGGGGCATGTGGTGGCATGTATACAGCCAATACAATGGCTTCTGCAATTGAAGCATTAGGGATGTCAATTCCATTTTCTTCTTCTCTACCTGCAAACAACTTGAATAGAGAGACTTTATCAAGAGATGTTGGTAAATCCATAGAAAAATTAATCATGAACGATATTAAGCCACTTGATATTATTTCAAAAAACTCCATTGAAAACGCAATTTCACTTGTTATTGCCTTGGGAGGATCTACAAATGCTGTTTTACATTTCTTAGCAATTGCAAGATCTGCAAATATTGAGTTTTCTCTGGAAGATTTTCAAAATATTAGTGATAAGACTCCTTACATTGCTAATTTAAAACCAAGCGGAAAATATTTAATGGAAGATTTGCATCAGATTGGAGGTATTCCAGTGATTTTAAAATATATGTTAAATGCTGGTTATCTTCACGGGGATTGCCTTACAGTCACAGGAAAAACTTTAGAGGAAAATTTAAGATCAGTAGAGTCATTATCATTTGATCAAGATGTGGTGATGCCTTTTGAAAATCCAATTAAAGAATCTGGTCATATTCAAATTTTATATGGAAATTTAGCTAAAGATGGAAGTGTTGCAAAAATTTCAGGAAAGGAAGGTTTAGAATTTGAGGGTAAAGCTATAGTGTTTGATTCTGAACTTGAGGCTAATCTTGGAATCAAGAACGGATTGGTAAAAAAAGGAAATATTATTGTTATTAGATATGTTGGGCCAAAAGGGGGACCAGGCATGCCAGAGATGTTAAAACCTACCGCCGCTATAATGGGTGCTGGTCTTGGAAAAGACGTTGCACTGATCACTGATGGAAGATTTTCTGGTGGTACCCACGGCTTTGTTGTTGGCCATATCACACCAGAAGCTCAGGTAGGGGGAAATATTGCTTTTGTTGAGAATGGGGATATAATTTCAATTAACGCTAGAAAAAATACTATAAATTTGCATGTTTCTGAAGCTGAGTTAAATAAAAGAAAACTTAATTGGAAAAAGCCAAAATTAAAAGTTAATTCTGGTTCTTTATTTAAGTATGCTAAAGTTGTATCTTCAGCTTCAAAGGGATGTGTAACAGACGAATTTTAAAAAAAAGATAATGTCAAAAATTTCTGGAAGTGAAGCGGTGATTAAGTGCCTTATAAATGAAGGTATTGAGATAATTTATGGTTATCCTGGAGGTGCAATAATGCCTGTCTATGATGAGTTGTTTAAGTATCAAGATAAAATCCACCATGTTTTGACAAGACATGAGCAAGGTGCAACTCACGCTGCCCAGGGATTTGCAAGAATTTCTGGCAATGTTGGTGTAGCAATTGCAACCTCTGGTCCGGGTGCAACAAACCTTGTTACAGGTTTAGCAGATGCACAAATTGATTCAACTCCCATGATATGTATTACTGGGCAAGTAAGTTCAAAACTTTTAGGAAGTGATGCCTTTCAAGAAACGGATATTATAGGGATTTCTACTCCTATTACAAAGTGGAATTACCAAATCACAAAAGCTTCAGAAATTCCTGAAATTTTTGCCAAGGCTTTTTATATTGCTAAAAGCGGAAGACCTGGCCCCGTCTTAATTGACATTACAAAAGATGCTCAGTTTGAACTTTTCAATTTTTCTTACAAAAAAATTAATGCTATTAGAAGTTACAATCCCATTCCTGAAATTGACAGCAAGAAAATAATAAAAGCAGCTAAACTGATTAACCAAGCAAAAAAACCTTTAATAGTATGGGGTCAGGGAGTTATTCTTGGAAATGCTGAAAAAGAGTTAATAGATTTAGTTGAGAAAGCTGGAATTCCTGCAGCGTGGACTATATTAGGAGCATCTGCTATTCCAACAGACCACCACTTAAATGTTGGTATGCTTGGAATGCATGGAAATTATGCTCCAAATATTAAAACAAATGAGTGTGATGTATTAATTGCTATAGGAATGAGATTTGATGATCGTGTAACAGGAGATGTTACAAGGTACGCTAAACAGGCTCAAATTATTCATTTTGAAATTGATCCAGCGGAAGTGAATAAAAATATTCAAGTTGATATAGCTGTCTTGGGAAATGCAAAAGAAACATTAAAAGAAGTGATAAAATATATTGATACTAATTCTCATAAAAATTGGCTAAAAGAATTTACAGATTTATATAAAGTTGAATTTAAAAAAGTAATTGATGATGAAATAAATCCCTCCAAAAAGGGATTAACCATGGGTGAAGTAATTAAACATATTAATGAATTTACAAAAGGTAATGCTGCTATCGTTACAGATGTAGGTCAACATCAAATGGTAGCTTGTAGGTATGCAAATTTTAAAAAATCCAAAAGTAATATAACTTCGGGTGGCTTAGGAACAATGGGTTTTGCATTGCCAGCTGCTTTGGGTGCAAAAATGGCTGCCCCGAACAGGGAGGTGGTTGCTGTAATTGGTGATGGAGGTTATCAAATGACCATCCAGGAGCTTGGAACTATTTTTCAAACTAAAGCCGCAGTAAAGATTGTAGTTCTAAATAATGATTTTTTAGGAATGGTAAGACAATGGCAACAATTATTTTTTGATAAAAGATATGCTTCTACTGAAATGGTAAACCCAGATTTTGTTAAAATTGCTGAAGGATATTATATAAAAGCAAAAAGGGTAAGTAAAAGAGACATGCTCCCATTGGCCATCGAAGAAATGATTAAATCAAAAGAGCCTTATTTTTTAGAGGTTGTAGTTGAAAAAGAAGCAAATGTTTTTCCGATGATTCCAACTGGGTCATCTGTTTCTGAAATAAGGTTAAGTTAATTAATATGAGTGAAAATAAAATTAAATATACTGTATCGGTTTACTCAGAGGATAGTGTCGGCTTATTGAACAGAATTTCGGCAATATTTCAAAGAAGACATATTAACATTATAAGTTTTAATGTCTCAATAACTGAAATTAAAGATATTAAAAGGTGGACAATAATGGTTGAAGCCACAGATATTCAAATAAAAAAAATAGTTGGTCAAATTAATAAGCAAATTGGGGTAATTAAGTCTTTTTTTCATACAGATGAAGAAACAATTTATCAAGAATCCTGCATATTTAAAATTAAGTCATCCCTTCTTTTTGATGATCGAAAAATACAAAATATTATTAAGGAAAGTAATGCAGTAATTGTAACGGTTAACCCTGAGTTTTTTGTTATTGAAAAGTCTGGCAGAGGTTTTGAGCTAGATGATTTATATGAAAAGCTAAATAAATATGGAATATTACAGTACGTTAGATCAGCAAGAATTTCTGTAACTAAATCTCCTTTAATGATATCTGAAATTTTGAAAAAATTTAAAAAAAAATAAAATGAAAAATTATTTTAATTCTCTAAGCGAAACTGAAAAAAAAGACCAGTTATCTAAGTGTAGATTTATGAACCTCGTTGAGTTTAGCCATGAGAATAAATTTTTAATCAATAAAAAAATTGTCATTATAGGCTGTGGTGCGCAAGGACTAAATCAGGGATTAAATATGAGGGATTCAGGTTTGGATATTTCTTATGCACTTAGAGAAAATGCCATTAAAACGAAACGACAGTCTTTTATTAATGTCACTGAAAATAACTTTAGTTTTGGACTAATTCAAGATTTAATTCCAAATGCTGATATGGTTATTAATTTAACACCTGACAAGAATCATTCAGATGTGATAAATAGTATTATACCATTAATGAAAAAAGGGTCAATTCTTTCCTACTCTCATGGCTTCAATATAGTTGAGGAAGGTATTTTAATTAGAGATGATATAACTGTTATTATGGTTGCTCCTAAGTGTCCGGGAACAGAAGTTCGAGAGGAATTTAAAAGAGGTTTTGGTGTTCCAACTTTGATTGCTGTTCATTCCTCAAATGATCCTAATAGAAACGGCCTTGAATTTGCTAAGGCCTATGCTTTCTCTCTTGGTTCTCATAAGGCAGGAGTATTGGAGTCTTCATTTGTTGCTGAGGTAAAAAGTGATTTAATGGGTGAGCAAACAATATTGTGTGGAGTTCTTCAATCAGCATCAATTTTTTTATTCAATAAAATGTGTGATGCACAAATGGATAAAAATTATTCATCGAAATTAATTCAGAATGGATGGGAAGTAATTACCGAATCTCTCAAACATGGTGGAATTACTAAAATGATGAATCAGTTGAGTGATCAATCAAAGATAAATGCATTTAATTTGGCTGCAGAATTAAAGTTTAGAATGAAGCCTCTTTTTGAAAAGCACATGGAGGAAATAATGTCAGGAAAATTTTCAAGTGAAATGATGGATGATTGGAAAAATAATGATTATAAACTATTAAAATGGAGAGAAGAAACAGGAGAAACTGAATTTGAAAAAACTATTTCATCTGAAATGAAAATTCAAAACAAAGAATATTTTGAAAAAGGTATTGCAATGATAGCTTTTGTAAAATCTGGAGTTGAGCTGGCATTTGAAACCATGATAAATGCTGGCATAATTGACGAGTCAGCGTATTATGAATCACTACATGAATTACCTCTCATAGCAAATTTAATCTCAAGGAAAAAATTATATGAAATGAATAGAATTATTTCCGATACTGCAGAATATGGGTGCTATTTATTTTCTAATCAGGCAAAAATTCTATTTAATTCTGAATTCAAACAACTCAATTTTTATATAAATGGGTTAGCAGATAATGAGTCTAATCAATCTAACAAAGAATTGGTTAAAAAAATTAACTTTGAAATAAGTAATCATCCTATTGAAAAAATTGGTTTGCAATTAAGAGAATCAATGACAGAGATGAAAAATTTATTTTAGTGCAAAAGTTAATTGATTTAGCTCATATAAGAAAAACATCTAGGAAAATTAGAGGAATTGTAAAAAAGACACCTCTACTAGAGAGCCTTAATTATTCACAAAAATATAACTCAAAAATTTTTTTCAAGAGGGAAGATCTTCAGATAGTCAAATCATTTAAGATAAGAGGTGCATATACCAAAATTCTAAGCCTCGATAAAATGAAAGCGAAAAATGGGCTTGTATGCGCAAGTGCTGGAAATCATGCTCAGGGTTTTGCGGTTAGTTGCTCACTTTTAGATTATAATGGAATAGTATTTATGCCAAAAACAACGCCAAGTTTGAAGGTAAAATTGGTCAAAAAGTTTGCAGGAAAAAATGTTAAGATTGAGCTTACAGGTGAAAACTTTTCAGAGGCTTATAAATCAGCAACGGACTATTGTACTAAAAACAGAAAAACTTTTATTCATCCATTTGATGACATTAAAATAATTGAAGGTCAGGCAACTTTATTCCTGGAAGTAATTGAACAAATAAAAAATCCAATTGATTATATTTTCATTCCAATAGGTGGAGGTGGGCTAATTTCTGGTGCAATAAATGTCTTTAAACAACTTAGTCCAAAAACAAAAATAATCGGAATAGAACCTGCTGGTGCGCCTTCAATGAAAAAATCTATCATCAAAAATAAAATTATAAAACTTGATAAAATTGATAATTTTGTTGATGGTGCTGCGGTACACAAAATTGGTAATATTCCATTTGAATTTTGTAAAGATTATTTAGATGACTTATTGGTAATAGACGAGGGCGAAATTTGTCAATCAATATTAGATTTGAGTTTAAATGAGAAAATTACTGCTGAACCTGCAGGAGCAATGTCATCGGCTGCTTTGAGAAAGTATAAAAATAAAATAGTTGAAAAAAATGTAGTTTGTATTATTTGTGGTGGAAATAATGATGAGTCTAGAATGAAAGAAATTTCAAAAAGAGCGATTAATTGGAAAAAATTTATATTCAATAATTGAATAAATTAAAAATATAAATTAATTTGAGGGTGTTGATAAAAACTTTTCTTTTTTTAACATAGTATGGGTTAAATGTATAGATAAGCTTTTTTGGAACAAAAATTGATAAATTATGAATATGTATTTAAATTTTGAAAAAATACCTAATCAGTATAAAATTAAAAAAGAGATTATTCAAAATCAGTTCTTAATTAATGGGAAACTAGTTAATTGGAAGGGAGATTTATCACCCGTTTATTCTACTATTTCTTCAAATAAAAAATATAATCCTACCAAATTGGGTGAAATACCTAACCTAGGTAAAAAAGAGGCTATACTTGCATTAGATTCCGCATGTGATGCATTTGACAAAGGAAAAGGAATCTGGCCAACAATGAAAGTTTTGGATCGAATTAAAGCTATGGAAAATTTTGTAGCTGACATGAAAACTAAAAGGGATGTTATTGTAAAGCTATTAATGTGGGAAATTGGTAAAAATTTAAACGATTCAAAAAAAGAATTTGATAGAACCGTTGATTATATTTATGATACAATTGAAGCATATAAGCAAATTGACAGAGACTCAGCAAAATTTCAAAAAAATAGTGGTATTAATGCCCATATTAGAAGAGGTCCACTAGGAATCGTTCTTTGTTTAGGCCCTTACAATTATCCCTTAAATGAAACCTTCTGCTTGTTAATTCCAGCTCTTATTATGGGAAATACCGTAATCTTCAAGCCTGCAAAACATGGTGTCTTACTTATCACACCTCTTTTACAGGCATTTAAAAAGCATTTTCCCCCTGGTGTTGTTAATATTCTTTTTGGTAGGGGTAGAGTACTAGCAACTCCTATTATGGAGACAGGCAAAGTAAATGTTTTAGCTTTAATTGGACATAGTTCATCTGCAAATGCACTTCAAGAATCACATCCGAAAAAAAATAGGTTGCGATTGGTACTTGGCTTAGAAGCTAAGAACCCAGCTATTGTCCTTCCTGATGCAGATTTAGATCTTGCTATAAAAGAATGTATTAATGGTTCTCTATCATATAACGGACAAAGATGTACTGCACTTAAAATAATATATGTTCATGAAAAAATTAAAGACAATTTTATTAAAAAATTTTCAAAAGAAGTCGATAATTTAAATTATGGAAACCCTTGGGACTCTAATGTGATGCTTACACCGCTACCAGAACCAAATAAACCAAAATATATTAACTCCCTCGTTCAAGATGCTTTGAAAAAAGGTGCAAAAGTCATGAATAAAAAAGGAGGGGAAATGTGTGAAAATTATATTTATCCCTCTGTTTTATACCCAGTAACAAAAGACATGCAGGTATATAAGGATGAGCAGTTTGGACCTGTAATTCCTATCATATCTTTCAAAGATATTAATGAGCCGTTGAATGACATGGCTGAATCCAATTATGGACAGCAGGTAAGTTTATTTGGTAAAGACACTAAAACTTTAGGGCCGTTAATAGACACCCTGGTAAATTTAGTTTGTAGGGTTAATATTAACAGTTCCTGTCAAAGAGGACCAGACATCTATCCTTTTACAGGAAGAAAAGATTCAGCTTTCAGTACTCTTAGTGTCCGCGATGCACTCAGATCATTTTCTATTCGAACATTTGTCGCGTCTAAAGACAATGATGATAACAATAAAATTATTAAAGATTTATTAGGTTCAAAAAAATCAAATTTTGTTTCTACTGATTATATTCTTTAATCAATTTTTTCTTTTTTCATAAATATTATATACATTCGTGGCATGGCAAATATGATTACACAAAATTTCAGTTTTTATTATTTCTTTTTCTATTCTAAAAATAGATAGAGACTATAATATGTAATCATAAAATTAATTAATCTTAGTCTCGAATTACTCGGGACTTTTTTTATGAGTAAAAAAAATATAGGAATACAGGGAATAAAAGGATCATTTCATCACATTGTAGCTAAAGAATACTATGGTGAAAAAATTAACATAAATGAATTCTTGACATTTGAAATTATGTCAAGAAATCTTTTTGAAGGAAAATTTGATGCATCAATAATGGCAATAGAGAATTCAATTGCAGGATCAATTATTCCTAATTATGCGTTAATTGATGAATTTAATCTTTCCATTGTTGGAGAGTATTATTTGAAAATTTCTCATAATTTATTAGCCCTTAAAAATCATAGTATTGATGATATTACTGAGGTTCATTCACATCCGATGGCATTATTACAATGCAGAGAGTTTTTTAAAAAATATCCAAATATTAAATTAGTTGAGGATACTGATACCGCACTTTCTGCTAAAGAAATTTCTGTAAATAACATTAAAGGGCGAGCAGCAATTGCAAGCAGATTAGCATCAGATTTATACGGTTTAGATATTTTAGCGGAAAATATTCAGACAATTAAAAATAATGAAACAAGGTTTGTTGTTCTTGAAAGATTAGCTCCAAATGGTAAAAATATATTTAACAAGGCTTCTTTGAAATTTGAGCTAGATCATAAAAGAGGAAGCTTGGCAACAATACTGAATGCTATGAGTGATTGCAAAATGAATTTGACTAAAATTCAGTCAATGCCCAAGATTGAAACTCCATGGAGATATTCTTTTTTTGTTGATATTACATTCAAATATTTAGAGGATTATTTTAAAGCAAAATCAATAATCGAAATTATGGCAAAAGATTTTAAAGTTTTAGGGGAGTACAAAAACTCAAAAAATGATTGAAAATTCAAAAAGATTAAATAATATTTCTGAGTATTATTTTTCAACAAAATTAAGAGAGGTAAAAGCCTTAATTGATGAAGGAAAAGATATCATTAATTTAGGTATTGGAAGTCCAGATCTATTACCACCAGATAATTCAATAAAAACAGTTGTAAAAAGTTTGAATGAAAAAAATGCTCATAAATATCAGGGTTACTCTGGTATTTATCAATTCCGTGAAAAAATTTCTTCTTTTTATAAAAAACATTACGAAGTTGATCTTGATCCAAATAAAAATATATTACCATTAATTGGAAGTAAGGAAGGAATATTTCACATATCAATGTCTTTTTTGAATGATGAAGATTCTGTTTTAATTCCCAATCCAGGATATCCTACTTATCAATCAATAACAAAATTGATTGGAAATAAAATAATCCACTATGATTTAACTGAAAAAAATAATTGGGAACCAGATTTCAAGAAATTAAGACAGTTGGATCTAAGTAAAGTAAAAATAATGTGGGTAAATTACCCAAATATGCCAACTGGAAGAACTGCATCTTTAAAGTTATTTGAAAAAATTATTGAATTTGGAAAGGAAAATAACATATTAATAGTCAATGATAACCCATACAGCTTTATTTTGAACGATAATCCGTTAAGTATAATGAGTACCCCTTATGCTATGGAAAATTGTATTGAGTTAAACTCAATGAGTAAAATATACAATATGGCTGGTTGGAGAGTAGGATTTGCTATTGGCAATTCTACTTTTATTAGTAACCTTTTGAAGGTTAAAAGTAATATAGATTCTGGTATGTTCTACCCAATTCAAATGGGTGCGGCAAATGCACTGGCTCAAAATAAAAATTGGTTTGAAAAATTAAACATTACATATAAAGAAAGACGTGAATTAGTTTGGGAGCTTGCATCAAAACTTGGCTGTACTTTTTCCAAGGATAATGTTGGTATGTTCGTTTGGGCAAAAATTAATAGATCGATTTCATCAAAAGAATTTGTTGATAATCTTCTTCAAAAATTAGGAATTTTTGTTGCTCCTGGAATAATATTCGGAACCAACGGGGAAGGATATATTAGAATATCATTGTGTAATTCCATAACGAACATAAAAAAGGCAATCTCTAGATTATGAAAAAAAATATATACATAGTTGGAGTAGGACTTATTGGAGGCAGCTTTGCTCTTGAATTGAAAGATATCTATAATAATTCTAATATAATCGGAATAGATACATCTGAGCAAAATTTAAAAATTGCCAAACAAAAAAATATAATTGACTCACATGCAGAAATAAATGATATCTCCAATCCATTCATCATAATTATTGCTGTTCCCGTAAAAGCGATAATTAAGATCTTGCCTAAAATTTTGGAATTTATTTTACCAGAAACTGTTGTTATAGATTTTGGTTCAACTAAATTAAATATTTGTAAAAATCTTCAAACCCATACTCTAAGATCTAATTTTCTTGCTGCTCACCCTATAGCAGGAAATGAATTCTCTGGGCCTGATGCAGCTGTAAGGGGCCTATTCACAAACAAAACAATAATTATTTGTGAAAAAAATAAAACCAATAAGAAAATTGTTGATATGGCTATCAATATTTTTAAAGACTTGAAAATGAATATTAGTTTTATGGACCCTGAATCTCATGATAAACATATTGCGTATGTATCCCACCTGTCTCATATAAGTTCATTTATGCTGGGAAAAACTGTAATTGATAAAGAAAAAAATGAGAAAAATATCTTTGATATGGCAGGCAGTGGATTTGAATCAACTGTTAGGTTGGCAAAGAGTTCCCCAAAAATGTGGATAGACATTATAGAGGATAATAAACTAAATATAAGCAAGGCACTTGATGATTATATTTCCAATTTAAATAGTATCAGAAGACTAATAAACAATAACAAATTTGATCAATTACAGACAGAACTAAAAAAGATCAATTATATTAAGAACATACTAAATGGCATTAATCTATGAAAAACAATAAAAATTTAAGAAAATGGCTAGATAACTTTAATTTATCACATCCATTACTTATTGCAGGACCGTGTAGTGCAGAGACCGAAAATCAAGTTCTTGAAATCGCAAATCAACTAAAAGGTAGTGATGCAACAGTTTATAGAGCTGGTATTTGGAAGCCAAGAACAAGACCAGGAAATTTTGAAGGTGTTGGTTCATTAGCATTGGATTGGCTTAAAAAAGTTAAGAATGAAACAAATATTTTAACCACTACGGAAGTTGCCAATGCAAATCATGTTGATTTGGCATTAAAAAATGATATTGATATTTTATGGATTGGAGCAAGAACAACAGTTAGCCCTTTTATTGTTCAAGAAATTGCTAATGCCTTAAATGGTACTAATAAAATAGTTTTAATAAAAAATCCTGTTAATCCTGATTTTTCTTTGTGGCTTGGTGCAATAGAAAGGATTTATTCCTCCAACATAAATAATATTGGAGCAATCCATCGAGGATTTTCGACCTATGAAAAAACCAAGTACAGAAATAATCCTGAATGGCAAATTGCCATTGATTTACAGAGAGAATTACCTGATCTCCCTTTGATTCTTGACCCGTCACACATTGCTGGAAGAAGAGATTTAATTTTTGACCTATGTCAAACAGCATTGGACCTAAATTATGATGGACTTATGATCGAAACACATAATGATCCTGATAATGCATGGAGCGATGCTAAACAGCAAATTACACCATCTGTTTTAAAAGAAATAACCAAAAAACTAGTTGTGAGACGGAAAAGTAATGACAATAGTGATTTTAAAACAAAGTTAGAAACCTTAAGAGCTCAGATTAACATGCATGATGAACAATTAATTAACGTTTTAGGAAATAGAATGAAGGTTGCAAAAAGAATAGGATCTTTAAAAAAAGAAAATAATGTTGCAGTTCTTCAGTCAGGAAGATGGAATGAAATTTTAGAAAGAATGGTAAAAGATGGAAAGAGTGAGGGGTTAAGTGAAGAGTTAATATTAAAGGTTTTTAAAGCAATTCATCAGGAATCCATTAACAACCAAAATCAAATTTTAAAAAAAGGAGTTTAATTGGAAGGTAAAGTTTATAAATCTACAGGATCTTGGTATTTGGTTAAATCTGAAGATGATAACTTTTACGAATGTAAAATTAAAGGAAAATTAAGATTGGATGCAGCCTTAAGTACAAATCCTGTAGTAGTTGGAGATATTGTAAATTTTAATTTACACAAAGAAGAAAATAGAGAGATTGGGATAATCGAAAAAATTAAGGCTCGAAAAAACTACATTTTAAGAAAGTCTGTAAACCTTTCAAAACAAACCCATATTCTGGCTTCTAATATTGATCTTTTATTATTAGTAATTACATTAAAAGATCCTATTACAACCACAAGTTTTATTGACAGGTTTTTGGTAGCTGCCCAAGCATATTCTATTAAAACAATATTAATTTTCAACAAGTTTGATACTTACAAAAAAAATGAGATTAAAAATCTAAACGAAATAATTAATATTTATAAAAAAATTGGTTACCAGTGTTTGACCTTATCAACGAAGGATTTATTAAATATTGAAACTTTAAAGCAAATTATTAAAAGAAAAACCATTATGCTTGGTGGACATTCAGGTGTTGGTAAAACATCAATAATTAATATGCTTAAACCATCTTTAAATTTGAAAGTTAGTAGTATTTCTCAACATTCTCAAGGAAAACATACTACTACCTATGCTGAGTTATTTGAATTAGATGATGACACTGAGCTAATTGACACTCCAGGGATAAAGGGGTTTGGATTAATCAATTATGAGGACTACGAATTGGGAGACTACTTTCCAGAATTTTTATCTAATAAAGATGCTTGTAAGTTTAGTAATTGCATGCATTTAAATGAACCTAAATGTAAAATTAAACATCTTGTTGATAAGGGTGATATTTCACAATCCAGATACAGAAGTTATCTTCAGATGTTGGATTCAAATGATTTAAAATATAGATAGTGAAATTAGTTGTTCAAAGGGTTACAGGTTCTAATTTACACATTGAAGGAGCTCTTTTTTCTAAGATTAAAAAAGGGTTAGTAGTATTGATAGGAATTTCTAAATCTGATTCTGAGAATATAATTGATAAGCTAGTTAAAAAGTTACTGAACTTAAGGATTTTTGAAGATGAAAATTCAAAAATGAATAAAAGTATTTTAGATATTGATGGAGAAATTTTGTTGGTTAGTCAATTTACTTTATGTGCTAATACTAAAAAAGGAAATAGACCAAGTTATATTGAGGCTGCTGATCCTAAAAATGCTGAACTTTTTTATAATAAGTTTCTTGAAAAATTAAACGCTAGTTTAGGTGATAAAGTAAAAACAGGAAAGTTTGGTGCGAATATGCAAATTGAATTGGTAAATGATGGGCCTGTTACGATTATCATTGAAAATTCCTAACTTATCAAGAAAATTAAAAAATATGAATTATAAAGTTTTACTTATATTTTTCTTTTTTTTATACAGCTTCTCTTTTTCAAACGAGCGAGTGGATGACCGATATACCATTAGTGTTTTAACTGTATCCCCAGGTAAAGATTTAGCAGATGCATTCGGACATAGCGGAATAAGAGTAATTGATAGGGAATTAAATTATGATATAGTTTTCAATTTTGGAATTTATGATTTTCAAGCCCCTAACTTTTATTCTAATTTTGTTAAAGGTAGACCAATTTATTCTCTTGGAATTAATAATTACAATAGATTTTTAAATAACTATAAAATCCAAAAAAGAGGGATTATTGAGCACAAAATTCAAATTTCAAATGATAAAAAAGATACTCTAATTCAACTTCTATTAGAAAATTCAAAACCAGAGAATAAATTTTATGTATATGATTATTTTAAGGATAATTGTTCCACAAAAGTTGCTGATTTATTTATCGAAAATTTTAGTAATGAGTTTTATAATTCTGATATAAACTTGTCAAGTAAATCAAATGACAGTTATAGATCCTTAATTTATAAAATGATCCCAAAGAATTCATGGGGGTCACTGGGGATTGATATATGTCTAGGTTCCATTATAGATCAAGATATTAATTACAGAGAAACATTTTTTCTTCCAATAAAGTTTGGAAATTTTTTAGATAAAATGGAATCAGAAAATCCTAAAATTATAGAGTCAAAATTGCTATTTGAAAGCCCAGAAATTTTTAAAGATTCAAGTTTCAATATAACTAGTCCCATGTTTGTTTTATTTTTTATTTCATTACTTATTATACTTGTTACTTTTCAAGATTTTAAAAATAATAAGCAAACAAAGGCTTTAGATATTTTATTAATTTCAATTACCACTATAATTGGTCTATTAATTACCTACTTATGGTTTTTTAGTGATCACACGGCAGCTTCTCAAAATTATAATATACTTTGGGCGTCCCCCTTCAATATTATACTATTTATAGATTTATTAGCAAGTAAAAAAAGAAAGTGGATATTAGGCTATTTGAAATTTATATTTTTAATGTTACTGCTGATGATCAGTCACTGGATTCTTTCTGTTCAAACATTTAATATTACCCTTTTTTCATTTATTTTTGCTTTACTAATCAGGTATCTATTTTTAATTTATAATCACAAAAAATTAACAAGCTAGTTTTATGGAAATAAAAAATCTACAAATAAAAGTTGATAATTGGATCAAAAAGCATGGTGTAAGATATTTTAATGAGCTTACAAATATGGCACAACTCACTGAAGAAGTAGGGGAAGTTGCACGAATAATCTCAAGAAAATATGGCGAGCAAAGTTTTAAAAAATCTGACAAACAAATTAATCTTGACGATGAGCTTTCTGACGTTTTGTTTGTTTTATTATGTTTGGCAAATCAAACCGGTGTAGATTTACAAAAGTCTTTTGATAAAAGACTTGAGCAAAAAGCAAAAAGAGATCATGATAGACATCACTCTAATTCCAAGTTAGGATAACTGAGACAATGGTTTTAAAGTGTACAAGTTTAATATCTCAGAAAAAAATTACAATAAGTGGATCTAAAAGTATTTCCAATAGATTGTTAATTTTACAATCTATTTTTCCAGGAATTACAATTAAAAATCTATCAACGAGTGATGATACAAAGCACATGTATGATGCTCTAAGATCAAGATCAAATAAAATAAATATTGGACATGCTGGAACAGCTATGAGATTTTTAACTTCTTTTTTTTCTATAAAAAAAAAATCAATAGTTGAGATTTACGGCTCTAAAAGAATGCATAAAAGACCAATATCAACTCTGGTAAACTCGTTAAAAAAAATTGGTGCTGAAATTGAATATTTAGAAAATAGTGGTTTTCCTCCTTTGAGGATAACTGGTAAAAAACTTAAATCGAAAAAACTTAAAATTGACTCTTCAATTAGTAGTCAATTCATTTCGTCCCTTTTATTAATTTCTGCTAATATTGAGGGTGGACTAGAAATTAAGATGACTGGAAAAGATACTTCTGTCCCATACATTGAAATGACAATTGATCTCTTAAAAAAAATTGGTGTTTTGGTAAAATTCCAAAATAATATTATTTCTGTAAATCAGAAATATGAAATAAATCCAATTGATATTACTGTTGAACCTGATTGGTCATCTGCCTCTTATTTTTATTCAATTGTTTCATTGGCAGACATTGGATATTCTTTAGAATTAACAAATTTTAATTCTTACAGTATTCAGGGAGATAAAAGAGTTAGTGAAATCTTTGAGCTTTTTGGTGTAAAAACTACATTTTTGGATAAATCCATTAAGCTAGAAAAAATTACCAAAGCAAAAAAAATAATAAATCTAGATCTTTCAGGAAATCCAGATCTAGCCCAAACAATTGCAGTAACCTGCCTTGCTTTAAAAATTTCCTGTAAATTAACTGGACTACACACTTTAAAAATTAAAGAAACAGATCGAATAATTGCCTTAGAAAATGAAATCAAGAAGTTTAATGTTTTTCCAATAGTAACAAATGAATCCATTGAATTTAATGCTTCCAAAGCAATTTTTAATGCTACGAAAATTTTAACTTATGAGGATCACAGAATGGCTATGGCATTTGCATGTTTAGCTATAAAGACTGATCTTGAAATAGAAGAATCTGGCGTAGTTTCCAAATCTTACCCTGAATTTTGGGATGATCTTGCCTTAATTGGAATAAATTAACTACTGATTTACTTGACATCCCCTATAATCAGATTGTATATTTACAACTTTTAATACCGACGCTATGAGAATGAAATTATCTGATTTTAATTATGAAGTACCAAATAAACTTATTGCTGAATACCCAAACAAAACCAGGGATGAGGCAAAGCTAATGGTAATTGATAGAAAAGACTATTCAATTCAACATCGTCAGTTTAAGGATATGATTGAATATTTCAATGAGGATGATATTGTTATTTTGAATAATACAAAAGTATTCCCAGCTAGATTATATGGAAACAAAGAAAAAACAGGTGCTAGAATTGAGGTTTTTTTATTAAGAGAATTAAATGCAGAGCAAAGGCTTTGGGATGTCTTAGTAGATCCCGCAAGAAAAATTAGAATTGGAAATAAATTATATTTTGGCAATGATGATACATTAGTTGCTGAGGTTATTGACAATACCACCTCAAGAGGAAGGACACTCAGATTCTTATGTGATGTAAGCTATCAGGATTTCAGAAAATTATTAATAGATCTAGGAGAAACTCCGCTACCTAAATATATAAACAGGGAGGTAGAACCAAGTGATAAGGAAAGATATCAAACAATATATGCAAAGAATGAAGGTGCTGTCGCTGCACCCACTGCAGGGTTGCACTTCTCTAAGCATCTTATGAAAAGACTAGAAATCAAGGGAATTAAATTTTCAGAAGTTACTTTACATGTTGGATTAGGATCTTTTTCACCTGTAGAAGTTGAGGATTTATCTAAGCACAAGATGGATAGTGAGAGGGTTATTATTGAGCAAGCTTCGGCTGATATTATAAATAATGGTATTGAAAATAAAAGAAGAATTTGTGCAGTAGGCACAACAGTTATGCGTGCTATAGAAAGTTCGGTTTCATCCATGGGTAATTTAAACGAGTTTAATGGTTGGACTAATAAGTTTATTTTTCCTCCTTATGAGTTTAGTATCGCAAACTCAATGATTACAAATTTTCATATGCCTAAATCAACTTTGCTTATGATGACTTCTGCTTTTCTAGAAAATGATTTTATTAAAAAGGCATATGAAGAAGCAATCAAAGAAAAGTACAATTTCTTTAGCTACGGAGACTCGATGCTAATTATTTAAAATTGGTTGTTAAAAAGGATATTCGATCACTCAGCATTGATGAACTGAAAGAAATTTTAGTAGAAAATTCCTTTGAATCTTTTAGAGCTAAACAAATTTATCACTGGTTATGGAAAAAGTCATCTCAAGACTTTTCATCTATGCATAATCTTCCAAAAAAATTACTGACTTTTTTAGAAAATAATTTTGTTATTAGAAATATTGAGGTTTCTAAACAGCAAAAAAGTAAAGATGGAACCATTAAAAATGCGATTAAGCTTTATGATAATTTAATTGTTGAATGTGTTTTAATTCCTTCAAAAGAAAGAATTACAGCTTGTGTTTCTTCTCAGGTTGGGTGTAGTTTAAATTGTAAATTTTGTGCTACTGCCAGGCTGAAGAGGATGAGAAATTTAAATGCAGATGAAATATATGATCAAGTTGTTTTAATTGCTAAACAAAGTCAAGATTTTTATAATAGACCTCTAACAAATATTGTATTTATGGGAATGGGGGAGCCATTAATGAATTATAATAATGTAACTAAGGCAATTGAGATGATAACTTCAGACAAGGGTCTTGGAATGTCCTCAAAGAGAATAGTTCTTTCAACTTCGGGAGTCCCTAAAATGATAAAAAAAATGGCAGATGACAAAGTAAAATTCAAGCTTGCTGTTTCTCTTCACTCTGCAATAGACGAGACAAGAACAAGTATCATGCCTTTTAATGCCAAAATGGATCTTGCTGAGCTTGGAGATTCTTTAGTCTATTGGTATGACAAAACAAAGAGCCTGGTAACTTATGAGTATGTGGTTTGGAAAGGAGTTAATGATAAAGTTGAGGATATTGATGCACTTGTAAACTTCTGTAAGAAAATTCCTAGTAAAGTAAATTTAATTCAATATAATTCTATCGATGATCCAAACTTTATTCAAGCTCCTGACGAAACCTTATCTAAGTATATTTCCATACTAGAGAAAAATAAAATCACTGCTACAATAAGAATGTCAAGAGGCAATGATATTGATGCTGCTTGTGGTCAGCTGGCAAATAAGTAAAAAAAAAAAAGGAGCTTTACTCAAAGCTCCTTTTCTTATGCTAAAATGAAGTTTATTCAATAACTAATTTAGATGTACTTGTTTTTCCATCAATAGTAACCTTAGTCATATAGAATCCAGTTTCCAAATTAGAAATATCAAGTTTATCATCATTGATAATAGTTGAAATCACTTTTCTTCCATTTATGTCTAATACTTCAATGGATTTGTCTCCGCTAACACTGGATATTACAGTTACAAAATCGGTATCAGCAGGGTTAGGGAATATTCTAAGATTTAGAATATTAAAATCAGATGTACTTAATGCTTCCACAATATTCACTGTATAATCTTCCGTTTCTCCATATTCAGCAGCTTGACATGGGTTATCAGATGAATTTTGTTGCCAATCAGATTTGGCTCTTAATCTGTGCTCTCCAAGTGTAGCATCTGCTGGAATAGTTACTTCTATCTCAACTGGCTCTCCCGTTATATCGACTATTTCATCTGTAAGGATCAATTCATTACTTGAGAATACTGAATCATCATTAAAATCAATCCACATAGAAACGTATTGTTCATCCCAGCCAGTTATCATGGAAAATGTATATGTTCCGCCTTGCTCCAGGTCAGTAGATTGATCTGTAAAATTTCCATAACCATTAGTGGAACAGCCTGAATTAGGATTAGAAATATCCGCTAGATCAAAAGAAATGAATCCATCACCATAGCTACAGTCAGCAGGGACAGGCAAACAATAACCACCTGTTGTTAACCACGGATCAGGGTCACCTTCCCAAGCGGAGTAACTTCCCTCTCCACAAACAGATCGAATAGCAAAATAATATTGCGTATCAGATTCTAGTCCATCTAAGGATCCAGGGAAACTATCAAACTCAAATACACTAGCAGAACCATCTCCTGGAACAAATTCGCTTGTACTATACTCAATTTGGTAACCAAGTATTTGATCATTATTAATTCCGCCAAACTGAACACCATTATCTTCCATTTGCCAGAAATTAATTTGAGGCATTGGACAAGAACCAACAGTTACATCATCAATTCCAATTACTAATCCATTTGGAGAATCATGATGCCTAAAGGAAATATAACGTATTCCGCCACTAGCTTCAGAAATATCTAAAGATCTTGGAATGAATTCACCATCAGTATTAGCTGTAATTGTTTCATTATAAAAAATGCTTGAGGTAATTATTTCATCATAATCACTAGTTTCAGAAACATATACAGAGTAATTATCTATGTCATCACTATATGAGGAATATTTCCAAGATAGCTCTAAGTTACTTTCATTGCTAAAGTCAAAAGGCCCTAACACAAATAATTGATCAGGATTTGTTTGTGTTTGAAAGTTAGCAGGATCTATTGCAAATGAAATTGCAAAAACATTTCCTGGATTGTTGAAATCAGCAAATACTCCCCATCTGTCCGCGTTATTTCCCTCAGGAACACCTTCATCAGCATCAATTAAAATATTACACTGCTCAAATGTTGCAATATCTTCAGCAGAAACATTATCAGCAGTATCATTCAAGCCTCCAAAATCATTGTAATAAGGCGCTAAATAAACTTCAGGGCAATCAATAACTGCAAGAGTTTCAAAAGCAGTGTTTTCACTGCCAGAAGTTGTTCCGTCTACACATGTGGCATAAAATGTTGCAGAATAGAATGTTAATGGGTCAAGACCGGTTGCTGAGTATACACCATCTACTAAATCATCATTGGTAAAAGTATAGATTTGAATCAATGCGTTATTAGCAGTATACACTTCTACTGTATATGAGGAGTATAATTCACTTGGAGATCCAATGATATCAAATCCATCAGCAGTTGGATCAAATTGAGAAATGTTTTCAGGATCTGGACAGTCAGAACTTGTAGTAACAAAATTTACTGTACTAGCTGGTAAATCAGATGTTTGTCCTGCCGTTGGGCAAAAAATAAAAATGGTTATATAGTATAGTGTACCTGGATCTAAGCCTGTTAGTTCATATTGACCATCATCCGCAAGGTCATCATTAGTAAATGCTACAAAATTGACATTAGGGTCACTGGTTGCAGTTCCAGGGATGAAAGGACTAGTTGAATATTCAACAACATAGATATTAGGATCATCTACCTGTGGGTTAGGTTCACCAACTAAGATGGCACCATCACTAGTTGGGATGAATTGCGTAAATTGATTATCCCATTCACATTGACTAAAGGTACTTTGACCAAAAAATAAAAAAGTTAAAAAAGTTAAAAAGTAAAATTGTTTCATGCTAGTCCAAATTATTATTAGTACTCATAAATGTAAGTAAATTATTTTTTTTTACTAAAAAAAAAGCACCCAAAAAGGGTGCTTTTTTCTAATTAAAAGTATATCAATTATTTAACGATAATCTTAAAGGAATCCGAAGCATTATTTACTCCTTCAACAGTAACAATATATACCGAACCGTTTAGTTCAGATAAATTCATGTTAACATTATATCCATTAACATCGTTTGAAATAACTTCTTGACCAAGTAAGTTATAAATATTGACCTTTGTTAACATTTCTGAAGCATCAATTGTCAATTCCTTAGAATCAATATTATAAGAATAATTTAGATTCTCAATTGAAAACTCTTCATTACTTAATGTTGAAGTAATAGAAACATTATCAATTCCAATAGCAACTTGGCCAGCACTATTATGATGTCTAAATGCGACATATACTTCATTTCCAACGGCAGCTGAAATATCTAATTCTCTGGCATTCCATTGTGTAGCATCTGCATTTGTGGTTGTTTCCTCATAGCTTACAAGAGATGATTCAATTAAATCTACAGAACCGCTTGAAGTACCGACATAAACTGAATAAAAATCAGGTGCACCACCATTTACCATATCCCATGTAAGCATGGCATCTGGCTCATTAGTCAAATCAATTGGTCCAAGAACAAACCAGTTATCAGGATCTAAATCGTAATCAGGTATAGAATAGGAAACCGCAGTATTACCCTGTTCTGAATCAATTGGTAATAAGAACCAGAAATTATAGGGGTTTGGGGCATCAGTGTCATCATCTAAACTGTAAAAAGTGTTACAATTAGACCAGGTAGTTATAGCATCATTAGTTGGGTTTCCAGTTGCTGGATCAAACCCTCCAAAGTCATTGAGGTAAGGAAGTGAATAACTGCTAGCACAAGTACTTGTTGTCCACTGGTCAGGACCATCCATACCGTCATCCGCCCATCCAGAAACACCATCAGCACATACAGACTGTATAGTCATGTAATATGTGACACCTGGCTCTAAAACTCCGACCATGTCGTGTGGAAATGAGTCAAATTCATATACTGTCGCATTTCCATCGCCTCCCGTAAAAGGAGAAGTGCTATATTCAATTTGATATCCAATCACACTCTCTTGATTATTTCCATCAAAAGATGCTCCATCACCAGTCATGGACCAGGAAGTAACTTGAGGATAAGGACAATCTCCATCACAAACGCAATCACCACCATCACACTCAAATTCTGCACAGTTAAAATATATATCATTACCGCCATAAGAATAGGTTCCATCATCGCAGTAGCCATCCCCAACCCAAGATTCTGGTGCACAATTTCCATTACAATCAGCAATTTCCCCTACAGGACAAGTAGTTTGTGCGTAGGAAAATGTGAATGCAAGAAAACATAATAAAAAAGTAATTTTTTTCATAAGTAAAAATTTATTGTTAGAGTATGTAATTTAATGATTCTAGAAATAAAATCAATATTATTGAAATAAAAAACACCCCTCATGGGGTGTTTTTTATCAACAATTAAGAATTTAAGTTATTTATTTGACAATAATCTTAAAGGTATTTGAAGTATTATTAACCCCTTCAACATTAACAATATAAATTGAACTATTCAGCTCAGATAAATTCATGTTAACATTCATGCCTTCCACATTGTTAGAAATAACTTCCTGACCTAGCATATTGTAAACATTAACTCTTTTCAACATCTCTTGCGAGTTGATAGTTAATATTTTGGATTCAAGATCATAAGTGTGACTCATCTCAAAAGATGATACCTCTTCAGTGGAGAAGACATTACCGTTAAAATTAGGTCTAATTACATAGGTAATATTAAATCCAAATTCTTCAGCATTTTGCCATGAACCAAGATCATTTGGAATGGTCTCCCACCATACCCATGCAGTACCTTCAGTAAAGATTGTTGGAGAAGTTGAAACTCCAACGCTTGTATCAGCTGGTAAAGCTGCTCCATCTTCCTCTATTGCTACTACAAAAGTTCCATCAACTACAAGTGGTCCATCAACGATGGCTGCAGTGTAAATGGTTTGTTCACCAGAAACAGTAACATATTCTGTGTAGGCAACGGGAGTAAATTGAGGGGCACCAGTAACAGTTGTTTCAAAAATAGCACCTCTAACTTGAGATCCTTCTATTCCACCTTGGAAATTAGCAATTCCAAAAGTTAAAGAGGTTAGGTTATCAGCACTACTTACAGTGTAAGAATTTCCTAAATAGCCTAAATTACCAGCTCCAATTCCTAATGAACTAGGTGCAGGGTTTGCTGGAGTTGCATTATCTCTTGCAAAAGTTCCATCAGTAATTGTCAAGGATAAAGATGCAGAATTATTGGAAGGGTCCAAATCATCAGGAACATCCCCACCAGTGTAAACAGTTGCAGTAACATAATAAATTCCCATCATGCTCGGAGTATATCCTGAAAATGGTACTGACGTACTT
>MDTB01238895.1_pt1 | contig 44087 bp, 50 predicted proteins | sample 811161 | NCBI WGS metagenome assembly MDTB01 (sample SAMN05326650, study PRJNA326480) | marine metagenome | isolation source: seawater | place: Mediterranean Sea | collected 2009 | reverse complement strand
GAGACATAGCTTTGGCAATCATTACTCTCCTTTTCATTCCACCTGATAATGTTCTAATTTGTTGATTTCTTTTTTCAAATAACTCCAATGATTTTAAAATCTTTTCTAGGTATTCTATTGAACTTTTTTTATTGAATAGTCCTCTACTAAATTTGAGGGTATCTATTACTCTTTCAAAAGAATCTGTAGCAATTTCTTGAGGCACAAGCCCAATTTTTGATCTTGCGATTTTATAACTTTTCTCAATATCATGTCCAAAAACAGATATTTCGCCATCCTTTTTTTTGTTAATTCCACAAATAATATTAATTAATGTCGACTTGCCAGCACCATTGGGACCAAGCAGTGCAAATATTTCACCTTTTTTTATTTCTAAATTAATATTTGATAAAGCCTTAAAACCATTATCATAATATTTGTTCAGGTTTTTAACTAATATTGCATTCATGTGGATGATAATAATATAGTCTCTTTTGGGTTAGATTTCTTATGAAATATTAGAAAAAAGTTCGTAATCAGTGAGTCTAGAGTTAAAATCTTTAAAGCACTTCTCCATCAAAGGTTTCATAGAACTTACAATTGAAATTAAGGAATTAAAAAAGAAGTTTTAGTAAAATTTAATCCAGTTAATAATTGCTCTAATTCCAATAATAAAGTACATAACCTCCATTAAAGTTCTGGGTAAATCTCTGTCTTTAATTCCCATGATGATCCAAATAAAGCAAGATAACGAGCAGATAGTCCAACCAAGCCATTGAGAAAAAACATCAGCATTACCTAAAATATATGCTCCGACTACAGCCAAAAAAAAACCCAGCCATCGCCAGTATTTGATATTTTTTAAACTGATTTTATTTTTAGTGATTTTTTGGTTATTAATTTTTAAATTCATTAAATTCAAAGTTATTTATCTATTTTTTTTTCGCCATTTGTATGGTTCAATAAATTGACCCTTCCAAATACCAAGTTTATTTTCTTTAGCATAATTTTCATCATCAACATAATCTTTTGAATACCTCCTGTAGGCAATAGCCCAGCCATTTCTGACCATTAATTTACTAAGGTCTTCATTGAGGTAATAACAAACTGCTACAATTCTTTTATATCTATCAATTTTTTTATTTACACAACTAACATTTTCATCATCCTTAATCAGTGATTGTAAAAATTTAGTCGCTTTTACCCCGCATAAATACTTTTTATTGTTTCTTTTACACTCTTGTTTTATCTCAGGTGCATCAATTCCATAAAGTCTATACTTTATTTTTCCAATATGAATAGTATCACCATCAATTATTTTAAGAATGTTTGCACTGCTAAGGGTGCTTATTAAAACCACTAATAGAACAATAAAAATATTATTAATCTTGAACATTAAAGTTTTTAAACATTAGTTGAACTATAGAAATTTAATATTTTTAAATTCATTTTATTCTATTATAATTTTTCCTGTCATCCCCATTTCATTGTGAGTTTTCTGAGTTATTTTATCTTTAATTTTGCAAAACAAATCATCAAACTCACCAGTTTTCAAAGGAACAAACCACCATTCAACAATATTATGTGGAAAAACTTCAACCTCTTTGATAATACCTTTAACTTCAGCAACTTTACTATTATTTTTATTTATCTGAATCTTTCTTGTGAAAATAGAATTGGAAAACTTCTCTGAGGTAAAATAATGCTTGCTATCACTCAAATTTTTAATTTTGAGCTTGTAAAGTTTACCAGTTTCGAATTTTAGCGTAGATGGTTCAAAAAAATGAACTTTTCCTATTTCTCCTTTAAGGTTAACCTCTACTTCAATAGCTTTTTGTCTAGTTAAGTCTCCTTTTGAAAAAGAGGTACCAAAGTTAAATACTGAAAATAAAATAAAAAGATAGAGGAAAACAATTTTATACATTAAAATTAATAAAAGATTTGAAATTAATATTTTTGTTATTATTTATATACATAATATAGGAGTTATTATGAAAAAAATCATCTTTTGTTTTTGTTTCGCTTTAGCTTTTTCATTAAATGTTAACGCCTGTCCTTATCAAAAAATGACAGAGTTAGACTCAAAGCTTTTTTCAGATGATAGTCAAATCAGCTCTCAAACATTTGTTAAAATTTCTAACCTTAGATCTCAAGGTGAAGAAAAACTGAGAATTGGTGAGCTTGACAACGCTGAAGAAATTTTTGATAGAGCTTTAGCTTTGCTAAAAAATAATTAAACGAGAATTAAGGTTAAAAGTTCAATCTTTTAACCTTACCCTCTTTTTTATATCTTAAGCAATCGTCGCACACATATTTATTCTTATTAAAAAAACTCTTAGTCTCAGGTTTATAGGGTAAAGGAGCGTCACATCCCTTACAAACTTTTAATTCCACATCTTTGTTCATATTGATTTTAATTTACACGATACTATAATTTTTGTTACAAACTTTGAATTTCCGCTCTTATTGAGGTTAGTAATTTCTTTTATTTTTAAATCATCATCATTAAAACAATATTTTTCTAAAAAATTAAGTGTTTCATTTTTATATAATTTTAATAAATATACATTAAATTTTTTGTTAAATTCATATTCAAATTGGCTATTTTCCGATTCAAACTGATAGTATCCAAATAACTTTTGCCCCTTATCACATGAAATACTGTTTACAGAGTTATCAAAAATAGCATGAATTTCACAATAATCTTTTGCATTCACACCAAAAACAAAAAAAAAAACAAAAAAAAACTTAGACATTTAAATTTAAAATTTAATAATTAATTTATATATACCACCTTGTAACAGTAGGTCACGTGATTGAAGCAAAAGCAAGGTGGCACATAATAAAATTCATTTATTTTTCTTTTATTCTTAATTTAATAAACCAACTTATTAATAACAGTATTTTAAGAAAAGTTAAAAATTTAACTAAATTATTATTTATTTTATTAATACAAAAATTTAGAAAATTATTTATAGTTATGTTTATGTTAGATTCAGACTTTGATGACGATAATAGTATTCAATTTACCGCTGGCTCAGTAATTTATAATCATGGCGATGAATCAGATTGTGCTTACTTTTTAAAAAAAGGAGAGGTTGAGATTATTTCAAAAAAAGGCACAACAGTTGGTTTTATAAATGAAGAGGAGGTTTTTGGTGAACAATCAATTTTGCTTGAGACAAAAAGAACTGTTACAGCAAAGGCTTCAACAGACTGCTTGACAATAAAAATTCCAAAAAATACATTACTTAGTGAATATAGAAAATCATCACCATTAATTAAAGCAATATTACGATCAACGTGCATAAGATTAACTAATTTGGATAACTCTCTATATACAAGTCTTAAAAGCGAAGATGATTAAAAATAATTTATTTAATCAATTTTTTGTTTAACCTTCCAACGATCCTTCAAATATGAACATGTACTGCATTTTTTAGAGGCAGAAGGTAAATCATCGACTTGCAACAACTTTATTGCCCTAATTATTGTTTCTTCAACCCATTCATCATTACATTCTAACCTAATTAGATGAAGCTCAAAATTTAACTTTTGATTAAACATGGGTTCATTTCTAAGGCCATTAAAGTAAACTAAAAAGCCTTCATTTGAGACTTGAAACCCATTTTTTCTAAACAACCACTGATACATTTCAATTTGGCGTTTATATCCTTTAGCATAATCATATTTATATGTTTCAAACCAATTAAATTCTTTCTTAGCAGTCGCCTTTACATCAGATATTATTAATTCATTATTAGGTTTAACCCATACATCGTCTACTGCACCGTAAAAATGAAATTGATTTATTGAATCAGTATAATTAATTCCTTTTCTATTATTTCTCCAATCATCCATACTGGCGTGATTAAAAGGAACTGCATCTATGTTATTTTCAATAAAAATGGGATGAGGTTCTTGTTTTTTTCTGTAAAAATCAAATTCATTTTTACAAAGGTTATCAACAGCGTTATTTAATGTAAAGGGTAAGCTTTGTAATCTAACCTTATGTTTTTGCTCAAGAAAAAAACATCTTTTACAATTAAGAAACTTTTCAACTCCGTACCTACTTATTTTGATCATTTCAATAATAATTCTTGTAATTTAAACCAATGATCTTAATTGGATTTATATGAAATTAATAATGTTTATTTTTAAATCTAGTTAATATAGTTAGAAAAACAAATTAAGAATTTTATAATATGTTGATACCAAATATTATCGTCCCAGATTTAAGGACAGATCATGCAGGTGAAACCGGTGCAGTTTTCATTTACAAAGGAATTTTATTATTATCAAAAGATAAGGAAATTATAGAATTTGCCAACAATCATCTTTTGACTGAAAAAAAACATTTAGAACTTATAGAAGCAATATTACCGAATAGTAAAAAAAGTAAACTCCTTTTTTTATGGAAATTTCTAGGACTTTTAACAGGATTAATACCTACTTTAATTGGAAAAAAATTTATTTACACAACAATATTCTTTGTAGAGAGCTTTGTTGAAAAACATTACAATGAACAAATAATCAAGTTAAAAAAAAAAAATAAAATTAAATATATGGAACTAATTAAATTACTTGAAAAACTTAAAAATGATGAAATTTCTCATAAGGAAGACTCACTTAAGAGATTTGGCAAATTAAGCCTTTTACTAAGAATTTGGGGTAATATAGTAGAAATAGGCTCTAGAACGGCTGTTTCAATTTCATATAAAATTTAACTATTTTTTTTTACAATTTTTAAATAAAAAACTAATGAATAAAAAAATATATTTAATATTACTAGAACAATACCAAGAATCATTTGAATATTAGGGTTAATATCCTCAGGATAAACAATTCTAAATATGTAATTTTCAATGAACCCACCGTCATAAAAACTAGCCTTACCTTTAATTAACAACCAATTTTCTAAATAGGTCAATGGACAAATTGAGCTTGTAAATTCAATATATACTCCCCAACCAAGCGATAATAAATGTAAATAGAGAAATTTAGGTTTAATGAGGCAAGAAAATGCACCAATTACTACAAAAAAAATAAAGAATAAGTGAACTAACAGTACTATTTTAGCTAAAAATTCGTACATAAGGTTTAAAATAAAAACTATTTTGATAAAGAGTATTGCTTAAAAACTCTAGAATCAATGGTTAGTGGGTTATGTTCAAATCTTTTTGTTTTTATTAATTTGTAACCTTCATCTTTATATTTTTTTAAAATATTAAAAGTTTCTTTTCTGTATTTCTTTTTCTTCCACCAAGAACTATGGGAAACAACAAGAATTAATTTTTTTCTTATAATTTTATATTTCATTTATTTTACAAAAAAAAAGCCCAACTAATTAGCCGGGCTTTCGAATTAACGATTAAAAATCTGTTAGAATCTACTTCTCAGCGCAAGCGTAAGAATTGATTTCAAGACCAACAGAGATTTCAGAAATCATTGGTTTTGTCCAAGCCATTGTCTACTCCTTAAAAAAATTAATAAAAATTGAAACTAATCTATAACAATATTCTTAATCAATTCTGATTACTTTATTCATGATCTGTTAATCTTTATTATCAATGATTAAATCCTCCAATGCATGAATATCCTCATCTAGGTCTTCAATTTGCGCACTTATAAGCTCTAAATTCTCTTTGATATGTTTTTTTATGTTGTGCATTTGAAACAGATCAAATAACAAGATGCATAACACAAATAAAATAAGTATGTTCGTGTAAGTTTTCATAAGCAAGATGTAAATAGTTTATATTTACTTAAAAAAAACAAATTACAATAATTTTCTGAGATAAATTTTATTTATTAAAGAATGGTTAAGTTTAATTACTGACAATTTTTAAAAAATAGTATTGCAAATAATATTTAAAAAATTTGATCTAAAATTAGGAGAGTCTTTAATTTACATTAACGCATAAAGCAGAAAATGAGAAAAAGAAATGAATTATTTTCTCCCCTTTTCTTTCAAAATAATTGATTACCATTAATTACGATTGATTAGTTGTCTCTTTTTACAATATGGAACCCAAATTCAGACTCAAAAGGCTCACTTATCTGTTCAACATCCAAGGAAAAAGCTACATCCTCAAATGCTTTAACCATCATGCCTTTAGTAAATTCACCTAGGCTACCTCCAGATTGACCAGATGGACAGTTCGAGAATTGAACAGCTGCATCTGCAAATTTAACTTTTCCACCCTTAATATCTTCATATATATCATCAATTTTTTTTTTAGCTTCATCTGAGGTTAACTCTGACCTAGAATTCTGAGACTCCTTGTGCATTAAAAGAATATGTGATGCAGAAATTTTATTTTTCTTTGACATAAAAATTAAAGAATAAGCTTAAAACAAAAAACAAACCTATAACTAAATATATAATATTATAGCTTATTGAATTGTTAATGAAATAATAAAATAACAAAGGTGAAATTATTGATAACAGTAAAAAATATAAATTTTGAATAATATTAACATTAATAATTCCAAAATCTTTGAGATTTTTCGGATTCACAAAGAAAATACACATTGAAAAACTTGATACAATAGCAATAAAAAACTTTAGTAAATCAATACTATAACTAGATGAATACTCAAAGAAAAAAGAAATAAAACAAATTATTATTATACTGAAACCTAAATAATTGCTCAATCTTTTTCTACCCACTAATTTAATAAGAGGAAAAATAAAAATTGATATTAAAAAAATAATTATTACAAAAACAATATCAAACTCAAGAAACTGCATATTCTCTGGGTTTGAAAATTTAGGTAACCATCTATTAGATGAGAAAAAAATGAATGATAGCAAAGGAATTAAAATATAAATATTTGTGAAAAAGAATTTTTTTACTCTTCCTAGAGAAAGTTGCTCGTCAAAAATATCAATTGCGTTTAAATCAATGAATATAGATTTATTATTAAATTTTAAAATTGTACTTATTAAAGCTGTTATCAAAAAAAGTATAATGTAAATTAATTTCCAGGCCCATTCGTTAAGTTGATTATTTGAAAAAAAATCATCTACGAATAGATACAAAAAACTACCTATAACCATACCTATTATTATTAAAAGTAAGTATTTTAAAAAATATGAATCTTCATTTTTCCCTAAATCAGAATTCAAGAAACTAAAATTTATAGATGTAAATAGAAATCCAAGGCTTAATCTACAAAAAATAAAAATCAAAAGAGAGAAAAATATAAAATTACTTGGAAGAAAAGCAGGGACTAAATAGATAATACTTAAAAAATATAAATAATTAATTTTTTTGTTTTTTGTAAAGTGAGAGAATCTTTTCAAAAGAGGAAGAAAAAAAATCCTAGAAAAGAAAGAAAGACAAATTATGAATATAATAAGAGGCAATGAATACTTATCATCATATTCAGCTAAAAAAAAGATTGACAAAAAAGTAACTATTGAAAAATTTAAAAAAATATCTAAACCTTCAATAAAGGGAATGAAGCTAAATCTATTCAACTGGAAAAAAGATGTTTTATTTTTGTTCAACATATTTAATTAAAGATTCTAAAAAATTTTTCAATTCAAGCACTTTCTCAAAATTATCATATTTTTTACTAATGTAAATTAACTTTGAATTTGGTAAAAGTTTAATTCTTTTTGTATTATTTGTAGCAAGACTTATTAAATTATCAACATAACTCATTTCAATATTTCTCAACTTAAAAACAAAACCTTCAGGAGAAATATCTATTTTTTCAATATTTAGCTTTTTGCATAATATTTTTATTTCTATAATCTTAAATAAATTATTGAACAACTCTGGGAATTTTCCAAATCTATCCTCTAAATTGCTAATTATTTTTTTTAATTCTAATATTTCATTAATATCTGATATTTTTCTGTAAATTTGCATTCTTAGGTCTAGATTCAATATATAATCGTCAGGAATATTATAAGAAAATCCTAAATTAATAACTGGTGACCAATTATTTGATGAAACTTTTTCATTTTTTAGTTCACTAATAGCTTCATTTAACATTTTATAATATAATTCAATTCCGACTTCTTTGATATGTCCTGACTGTTCCGAACCGACAATATTTCCAGCGCCTCTAATATCTAAATCGTTTGCAGCAATAGAAAATCCAGCACCTAGACTATCTATTTTTGAAATAAGTTGTAATCTCCTTAGTCTTTCTTCACTTAAGGGTGTGTTTTTCTCTAACAATAAATAAGCATAGGCTTGTATTGATGATCTCCCTACCCTTCCTCTAAGTTGATAAAGTTGAGATAACCCAAATAAATAGGGTTTGTTAATTATAATAGTATTTACATTAGAAATATCTAGACCAGATTCAATCATTGCTGTTGATAACAGAAGATCAATTTTTTTTTCAAAAAAATTACTATAAATATTTTCTATCTCAACAGTGTTTAACTTACCATGAATTATGGAGTAATTAATTAATGGAAAGGTTTTCTTTATTTTTTTTTCTAAATCTTCAATTTCTTTTATTCTTGGAGTTACAAAAAATATTTGTCCATTTCTTTTAAGTTCTTTATTAATGATGTTTTTCAATAAGTTATCCTCATAGAACATTAAAAATGTTTTTACATTTTGTCTATCCAGAGGTGGAGTTTTTATAAGACTAATATCACGCATTTTAAGAAGAGAAGCCTGAAGTGTTCTAGGTATCGGTGTTGCAGTTAATGTTAAAATATGCGAATTAGGTTGTTTTTTTTTTAATCTTTCTTTTTGCTCGACACCAAAACTTTGTTCTTCATCAATTATTATGAGTCCTAAATTATTAAAACTAATATTTTCAGACAATATTGAATGGGTTCCTATAATTAAATCAATTAAACCAAGATTAAGTTTTTCTCTAATTTTTTTTTTTTTACTTACTTTCTCAAACCTAGATATTTTTTCAATTGTATAATCAAAACCAGAAAATCTTTTTGTAAAAGTTTTAAAATGTTGATTTGCTAACAAAACTTTTGGGCAAATTACTGCCACCTGATAACCTGAAGATAAAACTAAAAAGGCAGCTCTCATTGCAATCTCTGTTTTCCCAAACCCAACATCACCACAAATCAGTCTATCCATGGCTTTAGAAGAATCAAAATCTTTTTCAATCTGCTCAATAGCTTTCATTTGATCTGAGGTTTCGGTGAATTCAAATAATGAAGAAAACTTTTCATATTCAATTCTATTGGGTTTAATTTCTAGGGATTTTGTTAATTCTCTTTTTGCAGCCGTATCAATTAGATCAGAAGCAATTTGTTTTATTTTTTTTTTTAAAGTTGCCTTTTTAAACTGCCAGTTTTGTAATCCTAATTTATCAAGTCTAACATTTTCATTACTAAATCCATATTTGGAAATCAACTCTAAATTTTCAATTGGTATTAAAAGTTTATCATTATTATAATAAAGAAGTTCAATAAACTCCTGTTCAAAATCATTTATTTTTTTTTTTGTAAGACGATTAAATTTTCCAACACCATGATCAATATGAACAACTAAATCACCAAAATTTAACTGATTAAATTCACTTATGATGTTATCCTCATGTATTTGATGAGTTGTATTTCTTTTAATTATTTTTTTAAAAAAATCATAATCTGACAAAAATAAGAATTTTTTATTTTCTAAGGTTAATATAAAACTAGAGTTACTTGAAATATTGATTGTGTTAAACTTCTTAGACGTAGAATTAATTGAAGATAACTTTTCATAGGATATATTTAAGTTTTCAAAAAGTTTTTCTATTTTTTTTTTATTGATAATACCATCGTAGCAAAAAAAAAATTTATTAAATTCTAAAGAGGAAAAAAACTTATTAATATTTTTTAAATTTTCATTTTTTTTGGAGTTTAAAAGTAGCTTTTCCGAGAAAATAAAAGTTTCAGAATTATTAGAAATCTTTGTGAATAAAGATGTATTTTTTTTAAGAAAATGATCTTTAATTATATTTTTATTTTCGTAGAATTCAGATTCATTTATAACCTCTTTTACATAACTTGGAATTTCAGATACTACTTGTTTTAATTTTTCTTCAAAATCAATATTGGAATTCTCTCTAAAAAAAAAATCAAAACCATCTAAATAATTAATTATTGAATCATATTTTTCATATAATATTGGATAAAATTGTTCTGAGCCTGGGATTATATCTTTATTTGAAATTGATTTGTAAAAATCGTCTTTATCCTTAATTTTAAGTTTTCTAAATGATTCTCTAAAATATTTAATAGAATCATTACTAAAAACAATCTCTGATGTAGGTGAGATTAAGTAATTTTTTACAATCCCAGAATTGCTCTGGGTATGCGTGTCAAAAAAGTTGACAGACTCAACTTCATCAAGATTATATAAAATCCTAATAGGTTTATTTTCAATCGGTGAAAAAATATCAATAATTTGACCTCTTATAGAACATTCACATTTATTTCTTACAGTATCAACAAATTCATAGTTATTTTTTTTTAAATACTGGCTTAATTTCAGATATCTATTCTTAGATTGATTAAATACATCAAAAAAATTTAATTTTTCCTTTAAAATAGTTTTAGTTACTAATGAATTAATTGTACCGATAAATATAATTCTATCTTTATGTTTTGTGAGTAATTTTATTAAAGTTTTTATTCGTTCTAATAATATTGGTTTTGTTGGAGAAATATTCGAAAAAAAAGTACAATCAAAATCGGGAAAAATTAGCACTTTAACCAGAGGGTCAAATAATTTTATTTTATTTTTAAGTTTAATTGCTTCTTCATGACTGGATTCAAAAAAGGCAACTTTTTTATTATGTGATATTAACGATAAAAAGATTTGAATAGAATCGTCGCAAAGATTAATTTTTTTATTTTCATTAATGTTAATCTTTAGCATAACAATTTTTTAAGATCTTCTTTAAAATACCGTCTTTAAGATTAGATGGTATATTAGTTTTTTTATATATTATTTCCAATAATTCGCTATCAGGAAGATTTAAAATTTCTTCAAGTTCATATAATTCATCATTAGTTATTATATTTTCATACTCCAGTAAAAAATTGTTAAAAATTATATCAAGTTCTTTTATTCCTCTATATTTAGCTCTATGTAAAATTTTTTTTTTAAAGAGATTTTTTTTCATTAGTGATAAAAATAAATTAATAAACTAGTATATTTAATGGATTTTATAAAACAAAATATTTTTCATGAAATCAAAGGAAAAAGTTTGCAAATAACAAATATTAAAAATAACTTTGGAAACAGAAACATTGATATACTAACTCAGAGACCATTCAAAATAATAAAAAAAAAATCTCAAAAATCAATTAGAACTTATAGACGTAAATAATATAATTACCCTTGACTTAAAAATCATAAAGCATATCAAACCATTCAATAGTAAATCTCCTTATAAAGTTATTGCAACAAATACATTAAATCAAAAAGTTAATATTCTCTATTTTGGGAATTTTAGAAGATTTATGTACAATAAATTTAATATTGGTTCATCTTACAGAATATCAGGAAAGCTATATTTCTTTTCTAATACATTTCAATTCATTCATCCGTATGAAGTAATCAATGAAAAAAATTTAAATATTTTCGAGGAGCTTGAACCACAGTATAATTTAGCAAGAAAAAAAATTAATAAAAAATATTTTAGAAAAGTAATTTTAGAAAGTTTAAAGATGTTTAAGAATATTTCTTTACCTACCGAATGGATAAACAAAAAAATAATTAAGAAAAATAAATGGGAAGATTTTAAAAATTCTTTAATAAATATTCATACTCCAATCAAAAAGTCTAATGATTTTAGAATTTACAGAGAAAGATTAGCCTATGATGAACTTTTATCAAACTTTTTAATTTTTGATAAATTTAAGAAAAATAAAAAAAAAAGATGTAATTTTTATGTTGAAGACCGTTCATTATCTCAAAAAATAATCAAATCTCTAGAATTTGAATTAACTAAAGATCAACAAAGTACTGTTAATGAAATTAAAGATGAACTTCTTAATCAAAAACAAATATATAGATTAATTCAAGGAGATGTTGGTTCTGGAAAAACAATTGTTTCTTTACTAGTAATTGCTGATGTAATTAATTCTGGTTATCAGTGTGTATTAATGGCTCCTACCGAACTTCTAGCAAAACAACATTTTAATTATTTCAAAGAAATTTTTGATAAATATAAAATTCACACTGAACTATTAACCAGTAAATCAAAAAAAAGAAAAAGTATAATTGAGAAGGTTAGTGAGAATAAGATCCAATTATTGATTGGAACACATTCTGTTTATAATAAATCACTTAATTTTAAAAACTTAGGATTAGTGGTTATTGATGAACAACATAAATTTGGAGTAAATCAAAGAATAAAACTTTTAGAAAAATCAAAAAATTGTCATATGTTAATAATGTCTGCAACTCCAATTCCTAGAAGCCTATCAATTGCACTTTATGGAGAGATTGATGTCTCAATCATTAAATCAAAACCAAAAAATAGAAAAAAAGTGATAACCTCAATAATAAGTAAAAAAAATGTTAATAACTTGATAAAAGGTATAGAAAGAAAAATAAAAAAAAATGAACAAGTTTTTTGGATTTTACCTCATATTGGAAGTGAAGAAGAACTGGAGGAAAATGAAAATGAAACAGTTTTATCGAGATTTAATTACCTTAAAAATATTTTTAAAGATAAAGTAAGTTTGATTCATGGAAAAATGACAGATGAAAAAATTATTAAAAATATGGAAGATTTTAAAAATGGGAAAAAAATGATTCTTATATCTACCACAATGGTAGAAGTTGGTATTAATATACCCAGTGCCACACTTATGGTAATTGAAGAAGCTAACAAATTTGGTTTAGCTCAACTTCATCAATTAAGAGGTAGGATTTCAAGAAGTAACAAACAATCAAATTGTGTTCTTATGCATAATCAAAACCTATCTGAAATATCATTAAAAAAACTTTTAATTTTAAGAAATAACGATGATGGTTTTGAGATATCAGAAAAAGATATGTTTTTAAGAGGGTCAGGTGATTTTTTTGGAACAAATCAATCAGGACTTCCAAAATGGAAATTCTTTTTACCATACGAGGATATTCATTTTCTTCATAATGTAAAAAATGACTGCAAGATACTACTTAATGATATAATGGCGAATAAACCAAAAATTGATTTTCTAATTAATACTTTTTATGGCGAGAAAGAGTTTCTTAATTTCTTTTCTGCTTAGACTTTAAATCAATAATACCTGCTGAAACAATTGTTTTTATCGCATCATCAACCTTTGTGTTTAAATATTTAATTTGGTTTTTAGGAACCATTAACAGAAAACCAGAAGTTGGGTTAGGTGTTGTTGGGACAAAAACATTTATTAACTGCTGATTTATTTTTTTTTTCAACAACACCCTTAACTTCACCAGTTGTGAAACCCAAAACCCAAACACCTTTTCTGGGGTATTCTAATAAAACTACGTCTCTAAATGCATTAGAATTGTTTTTAAAAATTGTTTCTATTATTTGTTTAATTGTTTTATAAAAAATTTTAATTAAAGGGATCTTACTAATTAAAGATTCTGTTTTTTTTAATATAAGAGAACCAAAAAAACTTGCTGTTATAAATCCAACAAAAACTAGAAGGGTGACCAGTATAATAAGCCCTAAGCCTGGAACATCTCTAGGTAAATAGTAATTTGGGTTTATGTAATAAGGGATAAGTGGTGTTATTAGCTGATCAAAAAATTTAACAAGAGAAAAAACAATCCAAAATGTTATAAAAACTGGAGCAGAGACTAAAACTCCAGTTAAAAAATAATTTTTGATCTTGGCAAACATACATTAATTATAAATGGCACGCCCGATGAGGTTCGAACTCATGACAACTCCCTTAAAAGGGGAGTGCTCTACCAGCTGAGCTACGGGCGCACATTTCTTTAATAGGATATAATGAAATATTAGATATTTAACAACAAAATTTTTTTTTATTTTATTCTCATTGTAATTATTTTTGTTGCGTTACTAAGTACTTGACCATTGGGCCCTTTTCCCTCAGGTATCCTATCAATAACATTCATACCTTCAATAACCTTACCCCAAGCTGTATATTTTCCATCAAGAAAAGGATGAGAGTCATAACAAATAAAAAATTGACTGTCAGCAGAATCAGGATCATTACTACGTGCCATTGATATAATACCTCTTTCATGTTTAATATCATTAAATTCAGCCACTATGTTTTTTCCACTTCCACCTGTCCCATTACCCGCAGGGTCACCACCTTGTGCCATAAATCCAGAAATCACCCTATGAAAAGTAAGTCCGTCATAAAAACCTTGATTTATTAATTCAGTAATTCTTTTGACTGTCTTTGGTGCTTTTTCTGGGTATGTCTCTATTACTACAATTCCTTTTTCTAAAAGCATTTGAATAGTTACTTTCTCCACTGCTTTTGGGCTAGTAATAAAAAAACCATAAAAGATTAATAATAAATTTATAAAAAGTTTGGGCATCAATTACTTTCCTTTTTTTTTAAACATTTCTATTACATGATCAGGTACAAAATTATTTATCTTTCCACTATGGAATGCAATCTCTTTAACAAATCTTGCAGATGTAAGTTGAAGGTTTTCAGAAGCCATTAAAAATATTGTTTCAACATCAGGTGCTAATTTTGAATTCATACCCGCCATTTGAAACTCATACTCAAAATCAGCTACAGCTCTTAAACCTCTAATAATTACCTTTGCATTAAAATTTTTTGCATGATCAACTAATAAATTATCAAAACCAACAACTTCAATCAAACATTTATTTGTATTGATTAATTTCAATGATTTTTTAATCATAAAAACTCTTTCATCAACTGTAAAAAAAGGTTTTTTATGAATATTTTCTGCTACACTTATGACTAGCTTATCTACAATATTACACGCTCTTTCAACAATATCTAAATGTCCAAAAGTCACAGGATCAAAAGTACCTGGATAAATGCCAGTTATTGTTTGATGGTCATTCATTTTCTTCAAGTTTTGCTACGGAAACAACACGTTCATCCTCAGAAACATTAAACAGCGTAACACCTTGAGTTTGTCTTCCAGCGATTCTTATATCATTTACAGGACATCTAATTAATTTGCCCTTATCTGTAACTAACATCAACTGGTCTTTATCTAAGATTGGAAAAGAGGCAACTACTTCATTTCCATTTCTGTCTGTCAGCTGCATGTTAGCAATTCCAACACCTCCTCGACTTGTTTTTCTATACTCATAAGAGGAGCTTCTTTTTCCAAAACCTTTATCAGTAACACTTAAAATAAATTCCTCGTTTTCTTTTAATAGAGAAAATTTATTATCATCTAATATCTCTCTTTTAAATTTTTCATTTTTTCTTTCGGCAGAGCAGATTTTTAAATATTCATCTCTTTCCTCCACCACAAAATCAAAACCATTAAGTATAGCAAGTGAAATAATTGAATCTTCATTAGAAAGCTTAACTCCTCTCACCCCAACTGAAGAACGACCGGAAAAAACTCTAAGATCTTTGCATGAAAAACGAACACATTTTCCTAAGCGGGTAGACATAAAAATGTTATCTTTATCCGAGCATACTACAACATTAACAAGACTATCTTTGCCTTTGAGTTTCATAGCAATTTTTCCATTAGAATTAATATTATGAAAATCATTTAACTTATTTCTTCTAATATTACCGAAAGAGGTAGCAAAAATGATGTTATTTTTTTTGTCAGAAAGATTATATGGCATTGTTGTGGTTATTTTTTCACCAGATCTTAGTGGAAGTAAATTAACAAGAGCCTTTCCTTTAGAGGTTGGACTACCCGAGGGAATTTTATGAGTTTTCAACTTATAAACAATTCCCATTGATGAGAAAAATAATAAAGGAGTAAGAGTATTTACAACAAAAACCTCATTTACAAAATCCTCTTCCTTTGTAGTCATCCCTGCTCTACCTTTACCTCCTCTTTTTTGTGCCCTGTAAGAATTCAAGGGGACTCTTTTAATGTAACCAGTGTTAGTTAGTGTAACTACAACTTCTTCTGAGGTAATAAGTGATTCGTCATCTATAATTTCTTCACTATCAGATATTTCTGTTTGTCTTGGAGAATTAATCTTTGAATTTATCTCATTAAGTTCGTCAGTAAGTACTGAATTTAATCTTTTAGATGAAGATAAAATTTCCAGATAGTCCTCTATCATTTTTACACATTCGTATAGATCTTCCGCAAGCTTTGATCTTTCAAGGTTTGTTAATCTACTTAACCTTATTTCTAAAATTGACTTTGCTTGTACATCAGAAAATTTAAAAAAATTATTTTCAACTAAGGAATTATTATTTTCAGAGTTAATAAAGGAAAGTATAAATTTATCTTTAGGAAGTGACCATTTTTGCTTTAAGAGGTTGTCTCTTGCCTCATTTGTATCTTTTGAAGATCTAATAATTTCTATTACCTTGTCTATATTTTCTAAAGCTATGGAAAGTCCGAGAAGAACGTGAGCTTTCTCTCTAGTTTTTTTTAGATGAAATTTTGTTCTTTTAAAAATTACATCCTTTCTGAATTCAACAAAAAGTTTTATTGCTTTTTTTAAATTTAAGATTTCTGGAACACCTTTATTCAGAGCTAGCATATTTATTCCAAAAGAAGTCTGTAAGGGTGTAAATTTAAATAATTGGTTAAGAATTACTTCTGCCTGAACATCTCTCTTTAGATCAATTACAACTCTTACACCTTCTCTGTTTGATTCATCTCTTAATTCAGAAATTCCTTCAATAATTTTATCTCTTGAAACCTTTGCAATTGTTTCAATTAAATTGGACTTTTTGATAGCAAAAGGCATCTCATTAATGATTATTGAGCTTCTTCCTTTTTTTATTTCTTCGATACTTGTCTTACCTCTAATCAGAATTGAGCCTTTTCCAGTTAAATATGCACTTCGTATTCCTGATTTTCCAACAATTATTCCACCAGTCGGAAAATCTGGTCCATTTACATAACTCAATAAATCATCATCAGATATTTCTGGGTCTTCTACAAATTTACAACAAGCATTTATTATTTCTGTTGGACAATGTGGGGGTATTTTTGTTGCCATTCCAACTGCAATACCTTCAGATCCATTAATTAGTAAATTTGGAAATTCTGCTGGTAGTAATTCTGGTTCTGAAGTTGTTCCATCATAATTTTCTTTATATGCGACTGTTTCATGGTTAATGTCATTGACAAGATAAGATGATATAGGAGATAATTTGGCTTCTGTGTATCTCATAGCAGCAGCAGAGTCTCCATCCATCGAACCAAAGTTTCCTTGACCATCAACAAGTGGAACTCTCATGCTAAATTCTTGAGCAAGCCGAACCATTGCATCGTAAATTGCCGAATCTCCATGTGGATGATATTTACCCATAACATCCCCTACAATTCTAGCAGATTTTCTAGAGGGTTTTCCTGAAACATAACCTGCTTCATTCATTGCATAAATAATTCTTCTATGAACTGGTTTTAGACCATCACAAACATCCGGAAGTGCTCTTGAAACAATAACGCTCATAGCGTAGTCTAAAAAGGAGCTTTCCATTTCCTTTTCAATGTTTATGCGTTCATTATCTTTTAAATTTGGTTCTTCGGGAGTAATATCGTCTATCATTGATCTATACTAAAAAGGGACTTCATCTTCAACGTCAATACTATCAAAATCTGAAGCTACATTTTTTTCTGACGCGGTGTTGTCAAGACTTGGAGAGGACAATTCATTAATATCAGAATTATTCCTGTTATCTACCATTGTAAGAGTGGTATTATAACCTTGTAGAACAATCTCTGAAATATTCTTTTCCATTCCACTTTGGTCAGTATATTTTCTATTTTTTAACTGACCCTCAATATAAATTAGCGAGCCTTTTTTAAGATATTTCTCAGCAATTTCTGATAAACCAGGGGAAAATATAACTATCTTATGCCACTCAGTTCTGTCTTTTTTTTCATTTGTATTTTTATCTTTCCAAGATTCGCTTGTGGCAACGGAAAATCTGGCAATTTTATTACCCTCCTGAGATACTCGAATTTCAGGGTCAGCACCTAATCTTCCCAATAATATAACTTTGTTTATTGAACCTGCCATACTAATTAGCTAAATAGTAACATATTATAAATTTATAAACTATCTGAAAAATCATGAAAAAAATAAATAAAAAAATATTTATGAATTGTATAAAAATCATTGGTGCAAGGCAACATAACCTCAAAAATATTAACTTACAAATTCCAAAAAATCAATTTGTAGTTATAACTGGTTTATCAGGTTCAGGGAAATCCTCATTAGCCTTTGACACTATTTATGCTGAAGGACAAAGAAGATATGTTGAAAGCCTATCTTCATATGCAAGACAGTTTTTAAATATGATGGAAAAACCAGATGTTGACCTGATTGAAGGGCTGTCCCCTTCAATATCAATTGATCAAAAAACAACATCAAAAAATCCACGCTCAACTGTTGGAACGGTAACAGAAATATATGATTATTTTAGGGTTTTATTTGCAAGAATTGGTAAGCCCTATTCACCTGAAACAGGAAAAGAAATAAAATCCATGAGTATTCAGGAAATAATTGACGATTTTTTTAAATTGGAAAAAAAAAGTTTTTATTATCTTCTTTCACCTATAGTTAGAAACAGAAAAGGTGAGTTTAAGAAGGAATTATCAGATCTAGTTAAAAAAGGTTATATAAGATTTCGAATTGATGGTGAAATTTATACATCAGAAAATTTACCTGAATTGAAGAAAAACTTTAAACATAATATCGAGGTGGTTATAGACAGAGTTCAGATTCAAGAAAAATATAAATCTCGAATCTCTCAATCAATTGAAACTGCACTAAATCTTTCTGAAGGAATAATCTATTTTTATGATGTTGAAAATTCAATTAATCATATTTTTTCATCAAGATTTGCGTGTCCAATATCAGGCTTTACAATTGAGGAAATTGAACCAAGGCTATTTTCATTTAATAGTCCTAATGGTGCATGTAATGAATGTGATGGACTTGGCTTCAAGGAAAAGTTTGATCCAGACCTGATTGTTGGAAATGAAAATCTCTCGATGATCGATGGAGTAATAACACCTTGGAATAAAAATAATCAGTTTTATAAAGATCTTATTTTAGAAGTATCTAAACATTGTTCCGTTAACCCTAAAACAAGTTGGAAAGAAATACCAAAGGATAAGAAGAAAATTATTATTTTTGGAGATTCTAGAAACTTAAGTTTTTTTAATTCCTACAACGGTTGGGGTTATAATGAAGATTACCTTGGAGTAGTAGGCTTTTTAGAAAAAAAACTTAGAAGATCTGACGTTTGGCAAAGGGAGGAATTAGGAAAGTATATGAATAAGTTTATGTGCGAAGCTTGCTTAGGAACTAGACTAAAAAAAGAGGCGTTAGCAGTAAAAATTAATCAAAAACATATATTTGATATTACGAAATTATCAATTGATAAAGCCTTAAAGTGGTTTAAAGAATTAGAAGAAAATTTATCTGAATACCAAAAAATAATTTCATCCAGAATTATTAAAGAAATAATTGATCGTCTTTCTTTTTTGAACAACGTTGGGTTAGGTTATTTACAACTTTCAAGAAGCTCCACAACGTTATCAGGCGGCGAAAGCCAGAGAATAAGACTTGCTTCACAAATTGGCTCTGGTTTAACTGGTGTTCTATATGTTTTGGATGAACCCTCAATTGGTCTTCATCAAAGAGATAATAGAAAATTAATCAAAACTTTAAAAAAACTCAGAGACTTAGGTAACTCTGTAATTGTAGTGGAACATGATGAAGAAACAATTCGTGCCTCAGATTATATTATTGATATTGGTCTTGAAGCTGGAATAAATGGTGGAAATGTTATAGCTGAAGGAAACTTAGAACAAATAATAAAAAATAAAAAAAGTATTACCGCTAAATATTTATCTAACGAATTAAATGTAAATATTTCAAAAAAAAGGAATCTTGCACTTAATAATTTCATACAAATAAAAGGAGCAAAAGGGAATAATTTAAAAAATATAAATATAAAATTTCCATTGAACAATTTTATCTGTATAACCGGCGTTTCTGGAGGTGGAAAATCTTCATTAATAATTGAAACTCTTTATAAAGCTTTGTCAAAAAAAATTAATAACTCAAATTTAAAGTCTCTTCCGTTTGAATCAATAACCGGGGATGAGTTGGTTGACAAAATCATTGAGATTGATCAAAGTCCTATAGGAAGGACACCAAGGTCAAACCCAGCAACCTACACTGGCTGCTTTACATTTATACGTGATTGGTATGCTAATCTTCCTGACTCAAAAATACGTGGATATAAACCAGGAAGATTTTCCTTTAACGTAAAAGGAGGAAGGTGCGAAAATTGTCAAGGTGATGGAATGATTAGAATTGAAATGCATTTTTTAGCAGATGTTTTTGTTAAGTGCGATCTTTGTAAAGGTAATAGATTTAACAGAGAAACATTAGAAATAAAGTTTAAAAATAAAAGTATTAGCGATGTGTTAAAAATGACCGTTGAGGAAGGTCTTATTTTTTTCAAAGCCATACCTTCAGTTTCCTCAAAACTTAAGACATTAAAAGATGTTGGTTTAGGATATATTCAAATAGGCCAATCAGCAACAACACTTTCAGGTGGAGAAGCACAAAGGATTAAATTAGCGAAAGAATTATCAAAAAGGTCAACTGGAAAAACAATTTATATTTTAGATGAACCAACAACTGGGCTTCACACTCATGATGTTAGCAAACTTCTAGAAATTTTACACAGCTTTGTTGATAAAAAAAACACTGTTGTTGTAATTGAACATAACCTTGATGTTATAAATTCCTCAGACTGGATAATTGACTTGGGTCCTGAAGGTGGCGATAAAGGCGGGTTTGTTCTTTATGAAGGGACAGTAGAAAATTTATTAAAAGAAGAAAAAAACGATACAGCTGTTTGCTTGAAGACATTTTTAAAACAATAATAATTATTTTCTCAATCTCTCCCTTGCAGCCTTAATTATTGGATGCTCTTCAGCAGATGTTTCTTTTTTAGGTTGTCTAAAATTTTTACCTTGCGACAATTTGTATAAAAAGACACTAAAGAAATTTAGAAACATTAACAATGTTAAAACCAAATAGGATATGTTTTTGTTAAAATTTATTGATAAGAATAACAGGAAGTTTAGGATTAACACCAATATTAGAAAAACTAATGTTTGTAAAATCATTTTTTCATAAGTCCCTTTATTAAAGAGAATAAATAATGAACCTTTGAAATTTTTGTTATATTTAAGCTACACTTTTTTAAGAAAATTTCAATAAAGACGCTTTCTGTTGTATCAATTTTTTTTTCTGGCTTTGAAATGAATTCTTTGTAATTTTTAATTTCATAAAATTTATTAATATAAAAAAAATATAAAATTTGAAATTTAAATGAAGTTCTTATATTTTTATTAAGTAGATTAATTATTTTATTAAAATTGTAGTTAAATTTTTTGAAATTTTCTAAGAAATCTTTTTTTTCTGAAAAATTCATTATCTTAGAAAAATCGTTTAATAAATTCAGTAAATATTTTTTAGTTTTTTTATTATCAGTAAGTGGTTTTAAATTGTACAAGGATTTGTCCATTTCATCGGTTTTTGACACTTGATCTATCAACCATTTTAATTTTATATTAGCTAAAAAAGATTCATTTTTAACTGTATACTCTTTAAATAACATGTATTCCAGGAAAAATAGACTTTGAATAACCATATTTTTTTTAAAATAAAAGCTAACTTGAACTTTTCGTACAAAAAAAAGATTTCTTGAATTAGTTATCACTTAAACCTATAAATATTAATATATTAATCTTGGGAGTCTTATGTCTAATATTTTATCATCATTATTAAAAACTGTTATTAGCGGTTTTATATTACTATTCATAATAATGCTAATTATTTCTTCAACATCCGAATTTTACTTTGATTATTTATATCTATCGTTCTTTTTTAGGTGGATACATGTACTTTCAGGTGTTATGTGGATTGGATTATTATGGTACTTTAACTTTGTCCAAATTCCCAGTATGCCAAAAATTCCCAATGACCAAAAACCAGCAATTTCAAAGTTTATTGCTCCTGAAGCATTGTTTTGGTTTCGTTGGGCAGCATTATCAACGTTGGTTACTGGTTTAATATTGGGTCATATTAATGGATACCTTCATGATGCTCTTACACTGGATACCTCCAATGGAAAAAACCTTATGATTGGTATCGGAATGTGGCTAGGAACTATAATGGCCTTCAATGTATGGGGTATAATTTGGCCAAACCAAAAAAAAGCTTTAGGTATAGTAGAAGCTTCTGCTGAACAAAAAGCGGCATCTGCCAAAAAAGCTATGTTGTTTTCAAGAACAAATACTTTGCTTTCTATTCCAATGCTATATTGCATGGTAGGAGCACAAAATCTTTATTGATTTTGTTTAAATATTTTAAAGCCTAATAAAGCTATGAGTGGGGAAGCAATAAATATGGAAGAATAGGTTCCAATCAAAACTCCCCACATCATTGCACTAACGAAACCTCTAACTACTTCTCCACCGAAGATATATAGAGCAAATAACGCAAGTAACGTAGTTAATGAAGTCATAAGAGTTCTAGAAAGTGTTTGACTAATAGACAAATTAAGAAGATCAGAAAAAGGAGATTCTTTTTTTGAAAGATTTTCTCTTATTCTATCAAAAACAACAACGGTATCATTTATTGAATATCCAGCTATCGTGAGAATCGCTGCGATGGAAGCTAAATTAAATTCTATTTGGGTTAAGGAGAAAAAACCTATCGTAGAAAGAACATCGTGAAATAAAGCTACTAAAGCACCAAGCCCAAACTGCCAACCTGAAAATCTAAACCAAATGTAGGCAAACATGGCAATCAAAGAGAATAAAACTGCCTTAATACCCATTATTTGAAGCTCTTTTCCAACTTTTGGTCCTACAAATTCAATTCTCCTATAATCAATTTCGGATGGTAGTTCATTTTTGATGTTATTGATAAGAGAATTTTGTTCTTCTTTCTTTTCAGAATTTTTTTCAATTCTTATTAAAATATTCTCTGAAGAACCAAATTCTTGAATTTCAAAATTACCAACTGACATACCAATTAATTGTTCTCGCAAATCTGATAAATCAGGAGAGGTTTTAAAATTAGCTTCAATTAATATGCCTCCTTTAAAATCAATACCCAAATTAAGATTATCTTTTATAAATAGAAAAATTGAAAATAGAATTAACAATAAAGAAAAAATAAATGCTGATATTCTATATCTATAAAAGTTAATTATACTCATAATATTTTAAGTTAAAAATAGTCTACTTGGTTTAAGCCTTACTACCCATAAGCTAACAATTAACTTCGTTAAAATCAAAGCAGTAAACATAGAGGTTATTATACCAATACTTAGGGTGACAGCAAAACCTTTGATTGGACCTGATCCATAATTATAAAGAAGAAGAGCAGCAATCAAAGTTGTAAAATTAGCATCTAATATTGTTTTTAGAGCAAATTTGTATCCTAAATCTATTGAGTTTATAATTGACCTTCCCGACCTAAGCTCCTCTTTTATTCTTTCAAAAACAAGAACATTGGCGTCAACTGCCATACCTACTGTCAAAACTATTCCAGCGATACCAGGCATTGTTAGAGTTGCTTCAATAAGACTTAAAAGAGAAACAAGTAATATTATATTAAAGACTATAGCAAAATCTGCAATCAGACCAAAAATTCTATAACGAATAATCATAAATAAGATAATTAAAACAAAACCAACTACTAAAGCTTTTTTACCAGCTTCGATTGAATCTAATCCTAAACTAGGACCAACTGTTCTTTCCTCTAAAACTTCAATGGGTGCAGGAAGAGAACCAGCTCTTAACAAAACCGCTAAATCATTTGCAGTTTCAGGAGAAAAATTACCACTTATATGTCCTTGTCCACCAGTAATAGGTTCCCTAACTTGGGGAGCACTTATAACTTTATTATCTAAAAGAATTGCTAATCTTTGGTAGACATTTTCTGTCGTAATTTTTGCAAACTTTTTACCCCCTTTTCTATCAAACTCAAATGCCACAACATATTTTCCTGATTGAGCATCAACTGTAGCTGCAGCGTTAACTAAATTATCACCGGTCAGTAAAATTCTTTTTTTTACCAAAAATTCTTTTTCATAGGCCGTTGGGTCTGCATTTGAAACTCTGAATGTACCTGGTGGAAGTTTTCCTCTTTGTTGAGCCAGTTCAACAGTAGTTGGATCTAACAAATGAAAGTTCAACTTTGCAGTTCTTCCTATAAGTGACCTAATCCTTTCGGGGTCTTTAATACCAGGGAGTTGAACAATTATTCTCTTTTCACCTTGTTTCTGTATAACTGGTTCTTTTGTTCCTGATTCATCGACTCTTTTTCTTACAACCTCTATGGATTGATCAACAGTTTTTATATTTGAATCTAGAATATATTCATTAGAAAATGACAGATTTAATTTAGTTTTTTCAGTACTAATCTGAATACCTTTTTCAATATTTTCTCTAATACTTTTTCTTGCTAAATCTACTTTTTCTTTATCAGTAATCGTGACGACAGCTCCACTTAACTTTGAACCAAGATTAATGTATTTTATTTTTTCCTTTCTCAAGGCAGACCTTATATCATCAACTAAATATTCTGATTTTTCTTTTAAAACAGATTTTGTGTCTACTTCTAAAAGAAGGTGTGATCCCCCTTGAAGATCTAAACCAAGGTTCACTTGTTTTTTAGACAAATAGTTAGGTAAAGCTGTTACCTCTGTTTTATTAAAAAAATTTGGGTATAGAAAGTATATACCTGACAGACATACTAGAATAACAAAAAAAATTCTCCACTTACTTAAATTTAGCATAACACTACTTTTTATTTAAAACATCAGCAACCGTAGATCTATAGACAACAACATTTACATTAGGCGCAATGTCAACATTTAGTTTTTCACCATCAGCTTTTGTTACTGTTGCAACTATACCTCCACTTGTAAGAATCTCGTCACCTCTTTTGATTGAATCTAAAAGAATCTTGTGTTCTTTTTGTTTTTTTTGTTGCGGTCTAATTAATAAGAAATAGAAAACCAAAAAAATAAGAATTAACGGAATAAACGAAGCAAACATAGACGGTTGTTGAGAAGCTGATTGTGCATAAGCAGGGTTAAACATAAAACCTCTTGAAAAAATAAATTAATTAATAATACTTAACTTCATTATATTAAAACTTAATTATTACAAGTATAAAATAAGAAAATCAAAAAAAGCATCAAGTAAAATATGAAATTCCTAAAAAATAAAAAAATCCTTGAAGAAAATGACTTTTTCTTACTACTTCCTAATTTAATGGAAATTGTTAGCTGGAAACCAGAGTTCAAAATTAGTTTTGATGATATTCTTTTTGTAGAAGATCAAAAAAATAAATTATTAGAAAATATAAAGAAATTCTCAAAAAATCAGGATTCTCATAACTGTTTTTTATGGGGTGCAAGAGGAATGGGAAAATCATCTTTAATTAAATATGTTGTAAAAAAAATTAATGGCGAAGTTCCCTCAAAAATAAAATTTATTGAAATTTTAAACTATAGTTTGAAATATCTACCAGAATTAATCTATTGTTTTAAAGATTTAGATTATAAGTTTTTAATTTTTATAGATGATATAACATTAGATAATTCTCAAAATGAGTTTAAACTATTCAAAAGTATTTTAGATGGAAGTTTAATTAGTGATTCGCAAAATGTAAAATTTTATGTAACTTCTAATTTACGTCACCTTTCAAATAAAGACCCAATTGAAGAAAATATAGACGAAATCACGAAAAAAGAAAACTATTCAAATATTGTTTCTTTATCTGATCGTTTTGGGATTCGTCTAGGTTTCTTTGAAAACAATAAAGAAAATTATTTAAAAATTGTTCAACATTATGCAGAAATTAATGGTATTAATTTAAAAAAAGAGCACATTAACAAAGCTTCTGAATGGTCCTTAGAAAAAGGTAATTTTTCAGGTAGAACTGCATATCAATTTATTTTAACTTTAAAAAAAAATTAAGATAAGTATTTTAATGGATCAACCGCTTCCTTACCCTTTCTAATTTCGAAATGCAACTGAGGTATTTTTACATTCCCACTATTTCCAATAGCTCCAATTGACTCACCCTTCTTTACTAAGGTTCCTTTTTTTTTATATATTTTTTGTAAATGTGCATACGCAGTAATCCAATTTTTCGAATGTTTAATTAAAATTAAATTGCCATAACCTGGAATTTCGTTTCCACTATAAACAATTTCACCTCCACTTGATGCTTTAACATCCTTTCCTGAAACTGATTCTATATTAATCCCATCATTGAAGAAGCCGGGATCATTACTACCATACTTTGATATGATTTTTCCTTTTACTGGCCAAATAAAGTTTTCATTGAAGTTTTGTTTATATGTTTTTTTCTTTTTATCTATTTTTTTGGCTATTATTTTTTTAACCTTTTTAGGTTCTTTTTTCTTAAAGTTGCTAGCAACTTTTTTTTTTTTAAAATGATCAGGTATTATCAATTTTTGATTTGTATAAATTTGATTAACATTTTGAAGGTTATTAAATCTAGATACTGTAAAAACATCAGTTCTGTATTTCCTTGAAATTGAATATAAAGTGTCTCCCCTTTTAACAATGTGAGTTCTTTTTTTAGGTATAAAGATTTTTTGATTAGGAAAAATTTTGTAAGGTGAATCAATGTTATTAAAGTTAACTAATTTTGAAATTGTCACATTATACTTTTTTGATATTAAGTACAAATTATCACCTTTACTTACAGTGTAATACAAATTGTCTTCTTTTTTTTTTAACTTATAACCTTTAATTTTATATTCTTGAAAAAAAAGACTTTCACAACCTGAAAGAACAATAATCATAAACGTTAATAGTAATCTCATAACTTAATACTCAACTTTGCCTTCAAGCAATGGAACAAACCGAACATTCATAATATTTTTTACAATAATACTACCACCTTTTTTAATTATTTTTTTTAAAACTTGATTGTCATTATCCTCACCAATTGGAATAACCATAATGCCATCATCTACTAATTGATTGAGAAGATTCTTAGGAATTTCTGGTGCACTAGCTGTTACAATTATCCTATCAAAGGGAGCTTGTTCTAACCACCCTAAACCACCATCTGCATGTTTAAAAAAAACGTTATTAATATTCAAACTCAGAAGAAGATTCTTTGCCTTCTTTAGTAAAATATTATGTCTTTCAATTGTATAGACAAATCTAGAAAGTTTAGATAAGACTAATGACTGATAACCACTTCCTGTTCCTATTTCTAAGACTCTCATTCTTTTATTCATCTCAAGTATTTGAGTCATAAAAGCTACTATTAAAGGTTGAGATATAGTTTGACCACACTCAATCGGCAGAGCAATGTTGAGATTCGATTTTTCTTTTAAATTAGTATCAATAAATAATGATCTATCGATACCCTCAATTACATTAAGAACATTCATATCTGAAACCCCTTGTTTTTTTAGATCAAGGAGTAAATCAAACTTTTCAAATCTTTTCATTTTTTTCATTTATTCCCAATACTTGTTATCCCTTTCATATAATTTCGTAAAATATTAGGTATTAAGATTGAACCATCTTCTTGTTGATAGTTTTCTATTATACTAATCAAAATCCTTCCAACTGCTATTGAAGAACCATTTAAAGTATGAGGATAATAAATTTCTCCAGTATTAGGATTTTTAGCTCTCATTTTCATTCTTCTAGCTTGGAATTCTTTACAATTTGAACAACTTGATACTTCTCTAAATTTTTTTTGTCCGGGCATCCAGACTTCGAAATCAACAGTATAAGAGGAAGAAAAACCTAAATCTCCAGAACATAATTCAACTAAACGATAAGGGATACTTAGTTTTTTTAAAATCAACTCAACACATTCAATCATTCTTTCCATTTCAGACATTGAATTAAAAGGCTCAGTAATAGATACTAATTCAACTTTACCAAATTGATGTTCTCGCATTAATCCTCTGGTATCTTTACCCGCAGCACCAGCTTCTGAACGAAAGCAATTAGTGAAAGAAGTATAACGAAGTGGAAGCGAAGTGGAGTCAATAATTTCTTCCCTATGAAAATTTGTCAAAGGCACCTCAGCCGTTGGTATTAACCATAAATCATTAAAATCTGTTTTAAATAAATCCTTATTAAATTTTGGTAGTTGCCCAGTTCCTATTAAACAATCACTTTTAACTAATTCTGGGACAATACATTCTTCATACTGAAATTCCATAACATTTATATCTATCATAAAATTTACTAATGCTCGATGCAAAGTTGCTAGACTTGATCTTAAAACTGAAAACCTACTACCAGAAAGTTTAGATGCTTTATTATAATCTAATAGGTTATGTTTCTCTAAAACTTCAACATGATTTTTAACATCAAAACTAGGTTTATCAATCTTACCACTTTCTTTAATAATTACGTTATCATTCTCGGACTTACCAACTGGAACTCTTTCATCAACTAAATTTGGGATTTCAAGAAGAACTTGATTTATCTTTTTTTCTTTTTCAGCAGTTATTTTTTTTAACTCATCTAGTTCAGACTTAATTTTGGCAACATCATTTTTTATTTTTTCTAAATCTTTTTGGCTAAGTTTTGGAGAGAATTTTTTTGATAAAAGGTTTTTTTTTTCCTGCAAATTTTGTGTTTTTTTTAAATTTTCCAAATATTTCTGATACAATAGAAGTATTTCTTTTGAAGAGAAAAAAATATTTCTTTTTTTTAAAATTTCATCAAATAGTGAACTATTATTCTTTATAAATTTAATATCATGCATTCTTTACTTTCTTTTTAAAAAAGAATTTGATGAACAATATTGAAAATTCATAAAAGATTATTAGAGGAATAGCAATCCCTATCTGTGAAATTATATCTGGTGGAGTAAATAATGCAGAAAATATCAGAATACCAATAAGAAAAAACTTTCTATTTTTTTTAAGAAAAAGCTCATTGAAAACACCTAATTTTGTAAGAAAAATTATTATTATTGGAAACTCAAATGATAATCCACTTGCAAGCAGAAGAAACATAGTTAACTTCATATATTCAGCATATCTGGATTCAAGTTGTATCGGTAAAGAACCGTCTACAAAACTTTCATAAGAAATAAAGAAAGACCAAATCATCGGTATTAAAAAAAAATATGCAAATAATATTCCCAAAAAGAAAAATACAATCGACATTATAGATACTAAAACAAAAACTTTTTTTTCTTTTCTATACAAGGCTGGAGAAGTAAAGAGAATTACTTGAATAATGAAAATTGGTAAAGAAAATAAGAAAGCAACAAAAAATGATACTTTAAGATTAGAAACAAAAACCTCAGGTAAACCTGTGAAAATCATTCGTTGGTTTTCTTGATTATTTAAAAGTTGATATAAAGGGTTAGTAAGAGCATCAACGACTAAATTAATATTAAAGAAAAAAAATAAAAAACAAAAAAACAAAAATGAGAAGCTAAATAATAATCTATTTCTCAATTCTCTTAGATATTCAAGATACTTCATTAATCGTTTTTATTTTTTTTTTTTGTTTTTTTTTTTGAGACTTTTGAATCACTTGAAATAAGTTCTATTTCATTTAACTCATACTTTAAGTTAAGGATATACCTATTAATTTTTCTGTAAAAAAGACCTAAGTTTTTTGATATTTTCGGAATCTCCTCTGGTTTTACAAGAAGGATCAAAAAAAAAAAAATGACAAGAAGCTCAAATAAACCAATATTGAACATTAATTTTTTTCTTCGTCATTTTTTTTTTCATCTTTTAAACCTTGTTTAAAAGATTTAATTCCTTTAGCAAGTTCACTAGCAACTTTCGGTAACTTTCCTGCACCAAATACAATTAATACTATTACAAGTATTAATATAATTTCCCAATGACCTAATCCAAACATATAAAAGTCCTTAACACTATACTACAGGATTATTGATTCTAATTCATCTACTTTTGGCAAATCTTTTATAGACTTAAGACCAAAATGTTTTAAAAATTCAATATCAGTGACCCAAGTCACCGGTCTTCCTGGAGTTTCTCTTCTTCCTGCAGGTTTAATCCATTTAATTTCTAATAAAGAGTCAAGAGTTCCTCTAAATACTGGCTTTCCTCTGATCTTTTCTATTTCAGCTCTAGTTACTGGTTGATGATATGAAATTATAGCTAAAGTCTCCATGGCTGCATTAGAAAGGTTTTTCGTTTTTTTTGTCTGTATTGATAAAAAGTCTCGAAGACTATCAGAAGTTTTAAAATAAAACTTATTGTCTGAAGAGTATAGAACCACTCCCCTGCCTTTATAATCAAAAACAAGCTCATTTAAAACTTTATCAAGGTCAAAGTTACCATATTGTGATAAAATTTTACTAATATCATTTTTAGATAAAGGTTCATCAGCTGAAAAAATTAAAGATTCAACAAAGTTTTTTAGATCTTTATCATTCATTTTCTTTCCTTAACCATTATTTTTTCAAAATGACTTTTTTGAGTTAATAATAATTTGCCTGTTGAAGCTTCATTCAAGGATGCTAGAAGAATAGATACAATAGCTGATTTTCTTTTTTTGGAACTTTTAAATACCCTTGGTAAAAAGTCAAAAAGAAAAAACCAATCATTTTCTTTAATTTGAAAAATTTGGCTTAGCCATTTGATGCCATCCTCCACTGAGTATAAATCTGTTTCATCGGCAATCATTTTTATCGATTTCCCTCTATTATTTATGATCAAATATTTTAGAATTATGTCCTGCAAACCAGCCTTAGGTACAATTTTACTACTTATAGTGAAATTATTTTTAATTTTAATTGTAAAGAAATCTTGACCATTCTGGGGTAAATCAAAAATTTTTTTTGATAATTTTTTTATGCCTGCATAATGAATAAGTCTTTGGGCTAAATCTTCCTGAAGATTCTCTTCTTCAATTTTCTCATCCTCAGGTAACAAAAGCTTTGACTTTAATAAAGCTAATAATGAAGCCATTACTAAATAGTCTGCAGACAATTTTATTTGATTAATATTATGATCAATAAAGTCTAAATATTGATTAGCTAATTCTAAAATTGAAATCTTTCTTATATCAACTTTTTGTTTTTTAGAGAGATCTAATAAAAGGTCCAAAGGCCCTTCATAACCGCTTATGTTTAAATTTAGTTGCATTAATTCTTTATTATATTATTAGAAGACAATATTTGTTTAATACTCACAATATTTTGTTTTTGTAACTTTAAATTTAAAATATCATTAATGAAGTAATCATAATATTTTTTTTTAATTTTTTTAGTGTGGTCATATAGTTTTTTAATCTCATCAAGTTTACCACTACAATGTAAAATTACGTCACAACCTGCACTGTAAGATTTTTTAATAATAACAGATAAATTATCACTTAAAGCTTTCATTGATATATCATCAGTTAAAATTAATCCTTTAAAAAATAATTCATTTCTAATTATGCTATTAATTTTTTTTGAATAAGTAGCAACCTCTTTATCGATTTTAGGATAAATAATATGAGCAAGCATCATAAGGCTTTCAGTTTTCAAGCTTTCAAAAGGAATAAAATCATTCTCTCTCAAGATATCTAAGCTTGCATCAACTTTAGATGGCTCCAAATGTGTATCGACTAAAGATCTTCCGTGTCCTGGAAAATGCTTCAAAACTGGCAAAACACCGGAATCTCTAAAACCCTTGCAATATTGTGTGACTAAATCTCTTACTATTGATGGATCAGAACTAAATGAACGATCTCCAATGATATCATTAGCATAGTTAAAATATAAATCACAGACTGGAGAAAAATTAATATCAACGCCAACATCTTTTAATTCATTAGCTAAAAGATAAGCATTCAAATATGATAACCTTTTTGATTTGACTTTATTTTTTTTATACATTTTACCAAATAAACTTTGTTCAGGAAAAATTGTAAAATCAGGGTTTTTTAATCGTTGAACTCTACCCCCCTCTTGATCAATAAAAATAAATAAAGATTTATTAAATGTTAAATTTTTCAACTCATGAATTAAATTTATTATTTGCTTCTTATTACTATAATTTCTAGAAAACAATATAAATCCTAAGGGGTTTGTTTGCTTAAAAAAACTATATTCATTTTTTGAAATTGACTTAGCGCCAATTGAACAAATTAATCCATCTGGAGTCGACATTACGTATCCATAACTATTAAACATTTATATTTTTTATCCAAAACTTTCTTACATAGCTTTTTTGCATCCACTAAAGATAATGTCATATCATTAATCACTCTAAAAAAAATATCATTATTTTTTAAAGCTATTTTTTTTACTTCAAAGTTGATATCTTTTTCTAAAGAAAACTCTTCCATTAGTTTTTTTGAAATCTCAAGGCTTTTTCTTCTTTCTTTAAAGGATGCAACTTGGATTCTAAATCTTCTTTTTGTATTTTCCTCTTTATCTAAATAAGTTTTTTTTTTGCTTTCTAATTCTTTTTTTGAACCATTTTTTGCTTTATTCTCTAGCTCTTTTTCTATAATTTCCTCAATTGATTTTACTTTTTTTTCTAAAATTTCATAAACAGTATTTTCATTATTCATAAAAGAATCCTTTTCTTCTTTTATTAAGAGCTCTGTGTTCTCTAATACAGGAACATTTTCTTCTGGTATAATCGATACATAAGAAATAATAATCAAAAAAACTAGAAACAAATAGCTTAGAGCTATCAAAGAGTATTTTAGTTTAATGTCTTTCATTACATACTTTTTGGTGAACTTATTTTTAAAAGTGATAAGCCTTTATTAATTGTCATACTGACAACTTTTATGAGTGCAAGTCTTGATTTCGTCAAGTCATGATCCTCTGTGATAATTCTTTTTTTCTTATCTATATTTCCAAGACCCCAGTAATTATGAAAAATTTTAGATAGATCATAAAGATAATTTGTGATCCTATGAGGTTCAAAATGTTCAGCAGCGCTTTTTATCACATTATAAAAATTACAAATATATTTTATAAGCATTTTTTCTTCATTTAAGGTTAAATAGTCTGATTTAAAATCATCTATTTCAATTTCTTTTATTTTTTCTTTTGATATATCCAAAACTGACATGCATCTGGCGTAGGCATATTGAACATAAAAAACGGGATTATCCTTATTTTTAATTTTCAAAGAATCAAAGTCAAAATCAATTGTTTTATCTGCATTTCTCGAAATCATCATAAATCTTAATGCATCAACTCCTACCTCTTTTGTAACCTCACGCATTGTAATATAATTACCCTTACGCTTTGACATTTTAAGTTTTTCACCATTCTTAATCAAGTTCACTAAAGAAGTAAGTTTAATATCTAAAATATAGTCATCTTTGATAAGCTCTGACAATGCATTTTTTAGACGCTTTACATATCCAAAGTGATCAACTCCCCATATATTAATTAAAATTTGAAATTTTCTTTTAATTTTATCTGTATGATAAAGTAAATCTGACATAAAGTAGGTTACCTCCCCACTCGGCTTCATCAATGCTCTATCAGAATCATCACCAAATTTTTTTGAACAAAAAAGCAATTGTTCTTTTTGTTCCCAATCCTCACCAGATAAATTTTTGGGCTTGTCTTGAAAACCAAAATAAGCTAATTCTGACTCTAACAATTTTTTTTTAAGTTTGTTAATGTTATGTAATGAGGAAATGTTTTTTTCTGAAACAAAATTATCATGATTTATATTGAGATCAACTAGGTCTCTTTTAATATCACTTAAAATAATATCTATAATTTTTTTCTCAATTTCTTTTAATTCACTTGATTTTTTTAATGCAAATTTATTGAGTATTTTTTTAGCAACATTTTTCAAATATTCTCCAGGGTACAAATCATCAGGTAGTCGGTTTTCTGAGTTTTTTAGAAAATTTTCAACATGAAAAAGTATAGTTTTATTTAGTTTTTTTATTTGTTCCCCAGCATCATTTATGTAATATTCTTTTGTGATGTTGTGACCAACCTCTTCTAAAACTGATGAAATAGCATCGCCCAGAACTGCTCCTCGGGCATGACCAATATGCATTAAACCTGTAGGGTTTGCAGATACAAACTCGATACAGATAGATTTTGGTTTTAAGTTATAATTGTATGAACCATCAAGTTTAATAAATTGACTTAGTTGATTTTGCCAGAATAAATTTGTAAAGAAAATATTAATAAAACCAGGCTTTTTTACTTCTACTTTTTCTACATACTTGTTTTTTCTAAGCTCAATTGAAATTAATTCTGCCAATTTTTCAGGTGAGGTTTTAAAAAATTTTGAATGAACTAAGGCTACATTTGATGATAAATCGCCAAAATTTGTCTTTTGCGATAATTCAACATTAAGAGAATTTATATTTAAAAAGTCGTTTCGAAGATCCTCTTCATCTAGTAAATTTTTTACTATTTCGAAAATCTCTTTCTTTAAATATTCATGAAATAACATTAAAAACTATATAAATCAAAAAATTTACGGTGAGTGTTTATTGCGTAATTATCAGTCATACCAGAAATATAATCACAAACATTTATAAATTTTTGTTTCTTATTTTTAAATGTAATCCAATTATCCGGCATCAAGGTTGGTTCTTCAATAAATAAATCAAATAAGTCAGATATAATTTTTTTTGCTTTAATTGTCATGGTTCTTATTCTTGGGTGTAAGTACATCTTATTTTTTAAAAAAATTTTTAATTTTTTTTCTTCTTTTATCATATCATCACTTAACGATACAATTTTAACTTTTTGAGACTCAATATCATCCGAAAATTTAATTTTGTACTTTTGAAGATTTGCTTTAGTGTTTTGTATTAAATCATTCATCATAATTTTTATCAAATTTCTTACTAATTCATATCTAATCCTTGAAGAGTCGTTGAATTTATTCTTTTTTATTCCTTTTAAAACTGATTTTACTAAGTCAATTTCTGAAAGCTCATCAATGGAAAAAAAACCTGCATGCAACCCATCATCAATATCGTTATTATTATATGCTATATCATCACAAATTGAGGAAAGTTGAGATTCAAAGGAACCATTTTTTTTTAAATCACCATTAAAAAATACAATAAAATCTGATACGTACTCTGGAACCTTAAATTTGATTGGACCATTATGTTTTAAAATACCATCTAGCGTTTCAAAAGTAAGGTTCAAACCATCAAACCCTGAATATTTTTTTTCAAGTTTAGTAAGGATTTTTAAAGCATGAAAGTTATGATTAAATCCACCATTTTTTTTCATTTTATTGTTCAGTTCATCCTCACCAGCATGTCCAAAAGGTGTGTGACCTAGGTCATGTGCTAATGAAATAGATTCAACTAAATCATCATTCACTCTAAAGATTTTTGCTATTGATCTAGCCAACTGAGAAACTTCAATACTATGAGAAAGTCTTGTTCTGAAATAGTCTTCTTTATTATATACAAATACTTGTGTTTTATATTTCAATCTTCTAAAAGCGGAACTATGAATTATTCTATCCCTATCTCTCATAAAACAAGTTCTGAAAGTGTCATCCTCCTCGAAAAAAACTCTACCCTTAGATTTTTTATAATTTATTGAAAAATTTGAATATTCTTTCATAATCTATTATATAATTATTATTAACATAAATTTGTATTTTGTATAATGTTTGATGTATCTAAATCCGCTTTAAAAAGAATCATTGAAGTTTCAAGTAAAAACAAAAAAAAATTTTTTAGAATCTCTATTGACGGTGGAGGCTGCCAAGGTTTCTCTTACAAATTTGATTTTGACGATAAAATTAGTGAAGATGATAAAGTATTGGATTATAATGAAGTCAAAATTTTAATTGATTCAACCTCACTTGAATTTATAAATGATGCAAAACTGGATTTTGTTGAGGATATGATTGGATCCTATTTTAAAATTTCAAATCCCAAAGCAACATCTACTTGTGGTTGTGGAACTTCATTTTCCGTTTAAAAAATGATTGTATGTTCCTGGAACATCAACTCTGTCAGAATGAGGGAAAACCTCTTATTAGAATTAATTAATTCATTAAACCCAGATGTTATTTTTTTACAAGAAATCAAATGTCAAGACAATGAATTTCCACTCATTTACAAGGAAAAAAACTATAATCTTGTAATTAAAGGTGAAAAAGGAAAATATGGGGTTGCAATTTTAATAAAAAAAAAAATTGAGTTTGAAGAAATAAATTTCGAATGTGATATTTTTAAAAGTGAAGCTAGGATTTGCGGAATAAAGATTAAAAATAACTTTAATTTACATTTAATTAATATTTATGCACCTAACGGAAATCCAATTGAGTCTGAAGAAAAGTTTTCTTATAAAATCAAATGGTATAGTGAACTACATAAAGTAATAAAAAAACTTATCAATTCTAAAATTAACATAATTCTTGCGGGAGACTTTAATGTACTTGAACATCCAGATGATGTTCAAGACTTTGATAGATGGAAAAATGACGCTTTAGGTCATATTTCATCAAGAAAAAGATTTAGAGAGATTCTATCTTCAGGTCTTACAAATATAGTAAGGTTATTTTATAAACCAGGAGAAATTTATTCATTCTGGGACTACCAAAAAGCTAGTTGGGAAAGAAATTATGGTCTATTGATTGATCATTTTTTACTATCACCCAAGCTTTCATGTATGGTAGAGAGTATTTTTTTTGAAAAAGAATATAGAGGAAAACAAAAACCCTCTGATCACATTCCATTTTGGATAAAATTATCAATATAGTATTTAAATATCTGAATACGTTTTCTTCTCTTTTGATGCTCCAGGGTGAGTAACAGCTCCATACCTTGCAGACCCAACGCTTTGTGAGAATTTCCATAATGCTCCAGACCCAAAATCGTTTTCCTTAACTTTAAGTTTTTTATTCCTTTTTTCTAATTCATTTTTATCAACATTTAAATTAATTAAACCTTTATCTGCATCAATTTCAATAATATCACCATCTTGAACTAATGCGATAGGTCCTCTAGCTGCAGCCTCTGGACTTACATGTCCAATACAAAGACCTCTAGTTGCACCTGAAAACCTTCCATCTGTAATTAAAGCAACTTTATCACCCATTCCCTGACCATATATTGCGGCCGTAGTTGCTAACATCTCTCTCATTCCCGGACCACCTCTTGGTCCTTCATATCTAATAACAATTACGTCACCTTCTGAATAATTACCTTTACTAACCGCTTCAAATGCGTCTTCCTCACAATCAAAACATCTTGCTCGACCTTTAAATTTCATTGATTTCATTCCAGCAACTTTTACTATTGAACCATCAGGAGCGAGATTACCGCTTAAGCCAACAACACCTCCAGTATGAGAAATTGGGTTTTCAGTTGAATAAACTATTTCTTGAGATCGATAATTAATTTTCACGTTTTTTAAATTTTCCTCTAAAGTTTTTCCCGTTACTGTAAGACAATCACCATTTAAAAAACCTCCATCTAATAGTGACTTCAAAATAATTGGTACTCCTCCAATTTCGAAAAGATCTTTAGCCAAAAACTTTCCTCCTGGCTTTAAGTCAACAATATATGGTGTTTCTTTAAAAATTTTTGCTACATCAAAAATATCAAATTTAATACCTATTTCATTCGCCATTGCTGGCAAATGTAGAGCTGCGTTAGTCGAGCCACCACTACAAGCAACAACCCTAGCAGCATTAATTAATGAATCTCTAGTAACAATGTCCCTAGGTTTTAATTGTTTCTTAATCAATTCCATCACACTGAAACCTGAATCAAAAGCAAATTCATCTCTTGATTCGTATGGTGCTGGGGTTGATGATGAACCTGGTAGTGCAAGCCCTATTGCTTCAGCAACACAAGCCATGGTATTAGCTGTAAACTGTCCACCACATGAACCAGCTGATGGACAAGCGACTTTCTCAAGGTCGCAAAGCTCTTTTTCAGAAATTTTCTTTGCATCATATTCTCCAACAGCTTCAAAAACATCTTGGATTGTAACTTCTTTATTTTTATATTTCCCTGGAAGTATCGAACCACCATATAAAAATACAGATGGAATATTTAATCTCAACATCGCCATCATTAATCCAGGAAGAGATTTATCACATCCTGCTATACCAACCAAACCATCATAACAATGACCACGAATAGCGACCTCTACAGAATCAGCAATTATTTCTCTAGAAACCAGTGACGATTTCATTCCCTCATGTCCCATTGCTATACCATCTGTTACTGTTATAGTTGTAAATTCTCTAGGAGTTCCTCTATTTTTTTTTACACCACTTTTCGTAGCTTGCGCTTGTCTAGATAACGAAATATTACATGGTGCAGATTCATTCCAGCACGTGGCTACTCCAACAAAAGGCTGACCTATTTCTTCATCAGTAAGACCCATCGCATAATAATAAGATCTATGAGGCGAACTTTTTGGTCCTTCACTTACATGTCTACTAGGTAATTTAGATTTATCTATCATTTATTTACAGTTATAAATAAGTTTTAAAAAAATACTTAAAAATTTTGTATTATCATCATAAAAGGCAAAATGTCCCGTGTTTTTTAAAATTAATCTTTCGGAACCAAAAAAAGATTCTGGCAAATTTAAAAGTGAATTAGAGCCAAACATATATAATTTTCTTCTAAAAAAAATTCTAAAAAATTGAAGAAGAATACTTTTTTTTGATAACATAACAGTATCTTTAGATAAATAATAAAAAGCTTCTGATGAAGTTTTGTTTAAAGAGTCTGACCATAATCTTATTGCACTCTGATTAGATTGTTTACAGATTTTAATAAGTTTATTGAACTTTTCATCAAATTCTTCGATATCATAACTTAAAGTTTTTTTTGTTATTGTATCAGTATCATATTCTGTAAGATTTCCTTCATAGTTAAAAAATTTTTTAATTTTCTTTTTTTGTTTTATTCGTTTAGCAATAAGTATAGGGATTATACCTCCAACTGAATGTGAAAAAAAAAATAAGTTATATAAATTATTCCTTAAAATAAGTAATACAATTGAATTAGCGTAATTAATTAAAGAAAACTTACTATTAAACTTATCATTATTATGACCAGGTAATTCTGGAATCAAAAGTTGGTATTTTTTATCTAATTTTTTAATTAAGAAATTAAAATCATTACTGGAGTTCCCCATACCATAAAAAAAAAATATAGTTTTATAATTAGAAGAAATTCTTTTTTTATTTGAGACTAAAATTAAATCTTTAAACTTAATTTTGTACATTTTTTTTTAAAAATTCTAAATTCTTTTTTGCCTCTACTAATTTTGTCCTATTCTCGTCAACAACTTTTTTTGGTGCCTTATTTATGAAATTTTTGTTTTTAAGCTTTTTTTCAAAAAAAACAATCTCTTTTTCATAAAATTCAATTTTCTTATTTATATTTGATTCTTCAATTATTGTTTGACCATTTTCAGATACATTAAATTTAATTTTTGAGCTTATAATAAACTTTGACTCATTATATAGGTTTCCGTAGATAATTTTATCAAAATTAAATAATGATAGAAGCAAGACATCATTATTATTAATCCACGAAACTTTTTTTTTGGAAAATATTAATAAGGAAGAATTTGTTAAATTTTTTCCTGTAAATTCAGTTCTTATATCTTTAACAAGTTTTATAAGTTTATTAAAATCAGTTATTTCTTTTACAGAAATTTCATTTTTACTGAAGAGGTTATTATCAAAACTCTCGGAAAAAAGGCTATTATTGGTAAATTTGAGTTTTGAAGATATTTCCTCAGTCACAAAAGGAATGATAGGGTTGAGAAAATTCAAAATTACTTTAAATACTTGGCTAAAATTACTAGAAATTTCTTTTTTATTTTTTTCATCTCTTAAATGAATTTTGCAAAATTCTAGATAAATATCACAAAAATCATTCCATACAAAATGATATAATTCATTAAGTAGTAGGTTAAATTTATATTCATTTAAATTTTTTAAGATTTTTCTTTTGGTTTCATTTAATCTAACAATTATCCAATTGTTTATGGGAAGTTTATTTTTTTTAATATTATATTTTCTATCTAATCTAAAATCATTAAACTCATAAAACCTCGCCACATTCCAGATTTTCGTTATAAAATTTCTACTGTTTTCAACAAGTTTATTAGATAACTTAATATCTCTTCCCTGTGTTGAGAGATTAGCAAGAGTAAACCTTAAGGAATCTGAACCATAAATTTTAGCCATTTCAATAGGATCAATTACGTTACCCCTTGATTTAGACATTTTTTCACCTTTTTCGTCCTTAACTAGTGGATGAATATATATGTTTTTGAATGGCACTTTTTTCATAAAAAATAATCCCATCATTATCATTCTTGCTACCCAGAAAAAAATTATATCAAATCCAGTTACCAGTACATCAGAGGGATAATATTTAGATAATATTTTATTTTTTTGTGGCCAATTTAGAGTTGAAAAAGGCCAAAGAGCTGAAGAAAACCATGTATCTAAAACATCAGATTCTTGGTGACTTATTTCACCTTTGATGCCTTTTTTCCTTAGAATGCTTCTTGCATGATTTAAATCTTTAGCTGCAATTTTTTGACCATCATCTGTGTACCAAATAGGAATGCGGTGCCCCCACCAAATTTGTCTTGAGATACACCATGGCTCAATATTATTTATCCAATGTTTAAATGTATTCATCCACGATTCAGGGTGAAATTTAATTTCTTTTTTTTTAATCGATCTTAAAACTTCATTACAAAGTTTTTTTGAATCTAAAAACCATTGTTTTGTTAATAACGGTTCAATAACCTCACCTGTTCTCTCCCCAATAGGAAGAATCATTTTGTTATTTTCTATTTTAGATAACTGTCCATTTTCTTTTAAAGCTTTGATTATAGATTTTCTTGCATCATATCTATCCATTCCAAAAAACTTATTTGGCGCTGATGAATTTAACTTTGCCTGCTTATCAAAAATATTTATACAATTTAAATTATGCTTTTTTGCAACTAAAAAATCGTTGAAGTCATGCGCAGGTGTTATTTTAACCGCACCTGAACCTTTGGAAGGATCTGCATATTCATCTGCAATTATGTAAATGCATCTTTTTGTTAAAGGGATTATTGCTTTTTTTCCTATATATGAATTTTGAGCTTTGTTTTTTGGATGTACAGCAATAGCAACATCACCAAACATAGTTTCAGGTCTTGTTGTTGCAACCTCAATAAAATCATTAGTTCCTTCTATATTATATTTTAAAAACCATAAACTCCCATTAACTTCCTTTTGGTTAACTTCTAGATCTGAAATTGCAGTTTGAAGTTTAGGGTCCCAGTTAACCAACCTTTCATCCTGATAAATATATCCGTCTTGGAAAAGCTGAATAAAGGCCTCCTTAACGGCATCGCTGCATTCTTCATCAAGAGTAAACTTACTTATAGTCCAGTCAACTGCTGTTCCAAGTTTTTTTAACTGATCAACAATTTTATTGCCGGACTTTTCTTTCCATTCCCATATTTGCTTGAGAAACTCCTCCCTACCAAGATCATTTTTATTTTTTTTTTTTTCACTAATTATTTTTTTTTCAACTATTATTTCTGTAGCAATACCTGCATGATCTGTTCCTGGTTGCCACAGAACATTCATTCCTAATTTTTTATTAAATCTAATAAGAATATCTTGAAGAGTAAAAGTTAGTGCATGACCCATATGCAAACTTCCTGTAACATTGGGTGGGGGCATTATTATTGTATAGGGTTTAGAATTATCAGAGTCTTTAAATAAAAAGAGTTTTTCTTTTTCCCATTTAGCTAGAGTTTTTTTTTCTATTTCTATGAAATTTAATCTTTTATCTAACATATTAATTACTCAATGATGTCCAACCATTTACCTTTAACCGCGTTATAATTTTTTTCATCATCAAATAAAATAACATTTAAATTTAAATCCTTCGCATTAAGTTTGCCTAAATGAAAGAAAAGTTCATAGTACGATATAAAATAATCTTTATAGGCCATAACAAGACCTAGGGATGATTCTAATAATTCTTGCTCACCATTCAAAACATCTAATATTGTTCTTTCACCAAGTTGAAGTTCTTGCTTTAGGCCCTCAAGATAAATTTTATTAGATTCAATCTGTTTTTTAAAAGCATTAATCTTAGAAAGTGAATAATCAAGTGAAGACTTTGAAGCAATTAAATTAGATTCTAAAATTTTTTTTTCCAGTTTTAACAATTCAATTTCTGCTGTTGCTTGTTTTCTTATACCTCTTATTTCCGATGATGCTAAGCCTGATCGATAAATGGGAATATCAATTTTTGCAAATGCTGAGAGAACTTCTCTTTTGCTATCAGTTCTAAAATAACCTTCATTAATTTTTGCCTCAGCCTCTAATTTTACTGATGGTAGTTGCTTTCTTTTTAAAGATTGAATTTGTTTTTCATATGATTTAATTTTATATTTAAGACCCTTTATCTTTGGATTGTTTTCAAGGGCTTTTCTTTTTAATTCATCTATTTCCCAGTGACTTTTTTTTAATGGCATTTCAATTATAGGGGCATTAGGTCCTTTACCAAATACTGAAAGAAAATTTGCTTTTAATGAATTAAGATTATTAGTTGATTCTAAGTTTTCAGATTCCGCAAGGGAAAGTCTTGCTTCGGCAATCGAAACATCAGTCATTGTAACCTCACCTATTTCAAATTGCTCTTTTGTTAACTCTAATTGTCTTTTGAGAACCTCTACATTTTTTTTCTTTAAAATAAAATTTGAACTTTCAGTAGCAAATTCTGCATACAATTTTATTCCCTCTAGAAAAACCTCTTGCTCAATATTTCTTAAGTAGAAGCGTTGAGAAAAAATTTCATTTTTTGAAATTTGGATTTCACTAAAACTACTTCCTCCGTCAAAAATACTTTGTGAGACAATGACACCTTTATTAGTCTCTGTTCTTATACCATCTGAAATAATGTTGAATCCTTTAGAGCTTGTATTAACCTTACCTTTTTGATAGTAACCTGATATTTCCGGTCTAAAGTTTGAAAAAGCTCTAGGTAATAATTCATCCTTTGATTTGAGAATCTCTCTTTCATATTTTATTTTAGGGTTATAATCATACAAACTTACAAGAGATTCGGATAAATCATTATTTATATAAACCTCATTTGAAGAAACTGCAGTTTTAAATATAAGCGAAGCTAATAAAATAAAAAAAATTTTCATGTTCATAATCTCAGATTATGAAATCTTTAAGTTCATTAACGTTAGTATTAAAAAACTTTTCAATGGAAATTCCAGAACCAACCCTTAAACCTCTTATGAACTCGCCAACACTGTTATCTCCTTTATCTTTAATCACTGTAAATATTTCTCCATTATCTTTTAGTTGTTTAAGTAAGTTGTCGGGAACCTTTTCAACAGAACCTTCTATAAAAATTTTATCGAATGGTCCACTTTTTTCTAAACCTATTGATAAATTTTTTTTATAAAATACAGAACAGTTTAATATGTTTAAATTATTTATGTTTTCATTAGCAATTTGTGTTAAATTCCTATCATTATCTATTCCAAAGACATAGTTAACTAATCTTGAAATTATTGCCAAGGTATATCCAGTCAAGCAACCAATAACCAATATTGTGTTATTTTTTTTAAAATTACATTTATCAAGCATTTTTGCTACTACAAATGTTCTAATGATATTTCGTTCACTATTAATTAAAATGTCACTATCACTATAAACTAGGTCCATATCTTTATTAGGAACGAAAAGTTCTTTTTTTATTTCTAATAGTGCATCAATTAACTCTCTTCCTTTAACATTATTTGGAAGAATTTGGTTTTTGACCATATTAGACCTTGCAGTTTCAAAAAATTTTTCGTGCATTTTATTCCACAGTGTATTAAGTATTGATTTAATATATTTAGTATTAATAGTTATTACAATAGATTAAACAATAATGGTGCGGTGGCGGAGAGGCTACGCACCGGCCTGCAAAGCCGAGTACACCGGT
>MDTB01007972.1_pt1 | contig 44099 bp, 43 predicted proteins | sample 811161 | NCBI WGS metagenome assembly MDTB01 (sample SAMN05326650, study PRJNA326480) | marine metagenome | isolation source: seawater | place: Mediterranean Sea | collected 2009 | reverse complement strand
AATTTTCTCATAAAGTGGTGCCCAGGGGAGGAATTGAACCACCGACACAGCGATTTTCAGTCGCTTGCTCTACCAACTGAGCTACCTGGGCAAAAAATTTAAAATTGAATAACAAGGATACCTAACATTATAATACTTTTATAGAAATGAAAAATTAAAACTCTGGGCTTTTAAGTATTTTATACAACGCTGGAATTGATATGCCAACAACATTTGTATAGCATCCTCTAATTTTTTTAATAAATCTTGAACCAAAATTTTGTATGGCATACCCACCTGCTTTTCCAAGGCCATCCTGTAAAACCTCATTTGTTATTTCTTTTTCTTCAATTTTATTAAAATATACTTCAGTTTTTATAAATTTCCTGAAAATTTTACCTTTAGATGAAATCACACATAACCCTCCATAAACAAAGTGCTTTCTTCCAGACAGTATTTTTAAATAATTTTTTACCTCTTTTTGACAATTAGTTTTATTAAACACTTTTCCTGCTCTTATAACAATTGTGTCTCCAGCTATAATAATTTTTTTGTTCATTTTTTTTTTTACTGACTCGGCTTTTTGTTCAGCTAAATCTAGAATAGATTTGGATAAAGGGTTTTTTAATTTAAATTTCTCTTCATCTATTGAATGTTTTTGTAACTCTACATTATTCAATCCCAAAAGATTGAGAAGAAGTTTTCTTCTTGGTGATTCTGATGCAAGTATTATTTTGTTAAGTTGTTTCAAAAAATTATTTGTGTCTAAAAGTAATCCTACCCTTTGTTAAGTCATAGGGGGTCATTTCAACAGTTACTTTGTCACCCGCAAGAACCCTAATCCTAAATTTTCTCATTTTTCCGGCAGTATGAGCTATTATTTCATGATTGTTGTCTAGTAAAACTCTGAACATAGCGTTAGGTAACAGCTCTTTAACTGTACCAGTAAACTCCATTAATTCATCTTTAGCCATAAAAATAGTTATTTAATTATTCTGCATTCTATTGATAAAGCGTGAGCTTGTAAACCCTCTTCATAAGCTAGATTAATTGCATCCTTACCAATTTTTCTTAGATTATTTTTATTACACTCTACCACTGAAGATCTCTTATAATAATCTAATAGGTTAAGTCCCGAGGAAAAACGAGCAGTTCTATCCGTAGGTAATACATGATTTGGTCCAGCAACGTAATCACCAATTGCTTCAGGTGTGTAACGACCCAAAAATATTGCTCCAGCATTTTTAATTTTATTTAAAAATCTTCTTGGCTTGTCCACTGCAATTTCTAAATGCTCCGGTGCAATCTTATTGATTAGTTCAGCAGAACTTAACAGATCATTGCAAATAATTATTGCACCAAATCTTTCCCAACTCCTTTTTGCAATTTTTCTTCTTTCTAATTTTTTTAAATAACTATAAATACTATTTAAAACTTTTTCAGAGAAATTCTTATCATCTGTAATAAGTATTGATTGAGCTAGTTCATCGTGTTCTGCTTGCGACAACAAATCTATAGCAATATGTTCAGGGTTATTTTTTGAATCTGCAACAACTAAAATTTCAGATGGCCCTGCAATCATATCAATGCCAACAGTTCCGAAAAATTGTTTTTTTGCAGAAGCTACGAATGCATTACCTGGTCCAAATATTTTATCAACTTTTTTAATAGTTTTAGTCCCCATTGCTAATGCAGCTATAGCCTGTGCTCCACCAATCTTATATATTTCTTTTATTCCAAGTATTTTGCAACATGCAAGAACCAATGAGTTTATGCTTCCGTTTGTAGCTGGAACTGTAACAACAATTCTTGAAACTCCAGCAACAATAGCTGGGACAGCATTCATTATTAAAGAAGATGGATAGGATGCTGTACCTCCTGGAACATAAAGTCCAACTGACTCAATTGGATTCCAAATACCCCCAAGAATCACGCCCTCTTTATCTTTATACATAATATCAGATGGTTTTTGTTTTTTGTGATATGATTTAATTCTAGATATTGCATTTTTAAGAGACTTTTTTGTGCTTTGTCTGATTTTATAAAAAGATTCATCAATTTCACCTTGATGAACGATTAAATCATCTATTTTTTCTACCTTGATTTTATCAAATTTTTTTGTCAACTTTACCAATGCCTTGTCAGAATTAAGCCTAACATCAGAAATAATCTTGGATACCACTTTATCTATTTCAAAGTCATCTTGGTCTCGTTTCTTTAGCAAGTCATTAAATTCTTTTTTGAAATTACTCTTTCTTGTATTTAAAATTTTAACCATTAATCACCTTTGAAAATTTATTAATTATTTCTGAAATTTCGGAATTCATAATCTTATAAGAAATTTTATTAACTATTAATTTTGAGGTAATTTGTAAAAGAATATTTGATTCTTGAAGATTATTTTCTTTCAAAGTTCTCCCTGTTGAGACTAAGTCTACTATTGTCGAACAAATACCAAGCTTCGGTGCAAGTTCAATTGCACCATTAAGTTTTATACACTCAGCTCTTATACCTTTATTTGCAAAAAAATTTGTTACAGTATTTTTGTATTTTGTGGCTACTACGATGTGGCCATTATTCTGATAATTTTTTTCAGCTTCATTATTTTTCTCAGCAACTGATAATCTGCATTTACCAATACCTAAGTCTAGAACTCGATAAATTTCTTTGTAATTAAACTCATTTAACACATCGTCACCCGTTATTCCAATTTGGGCAGCTCCAAACGCTACAAATGTTGCAACATCAAATGCTCTAACCCTTATAACAAAGAGATTTTTATTATTTGTTTCAAACATTAGTTTTCTAGAATTACTGTCAAAAAATTCTTTTTCAGGTTCAATATCAATTTTTTTCATCAAAGGAATAAGTTCTTTTAAGATCCTTCCTTTTGGTAAAGCTAAAATAATTTTTTTCAAGATTTCACCCTCTTGATTTTTGCACCACATAATCTTAATTTTTTTTCTAAATTCTCGTAACCTCTATCTAGATGATAAATTCTATTTATTGTTGTTTTTCCTTCAGCCATCAAACCCGCTATTATAAGAGATGATGAAGCTCTGAGATCTGTTGCCATTACTTCAGCTCCTATTAATTTCTTACATTCGCTAATAATTACTTTGGATCCCTTTAAATCTAATTTTGCTCCCATTCTAATTAATTCACTTATATGCATAAACCTATTTTCAAAAATATTCTCAATTATTTCAGATTTACCTTTAGTTTTTAAAAGTGATGCTGTCAACTGAGCTTGAAGATCTGTTGGAAATCCTGGATATTCGCTAGTTTTAATTTTTGCAGAAATTTTTATATTTTTGTCTTTTTTTATTAAAATACATTTACCTCCATCTATTTTTTTAAATTGGAGAGATTTAAGAGGTTTAAAAATCTTTTTCAAATGATTGCATATTTCATTATTCACATTCTCAAGCTTCACTGTTCCAAAACAACCAAAAACACATAAAGCAAATGTTCCTGATTCAATTCTATCGGGCATTATCTTAAATTTACATCCCCTAAGTTTATTACATCCTTGAATTGTAATCTTTCTTGTTCCGTGCCCTTTTATTTTTGCACCCATACTAATCAATAATTTTGACAAATCATATATTTCCGGTTCTTTTGCTGCATTATTGATTATAGTAGTGCCTTCAGCTAATGATGCTGCCATAATAATGTTCTCAGTTGCGCCCACAGATATACGTTTTAAATTAATAGTTGTACCTTTCAATCTTCCGTTAATACTGCCTGTCACATATCCGTTTTCAATTTTGAAAATAACACCCATTTTTTTTAACCCCTCTAAATGCAAATTTACTGGTCTTGTTCCAATCGCACAACCCCCAGGAAGAGAAACTGAAGCTTTTCCATATCTAGCTAATAATGGACCTAAAATCAAAAAAGATGCTCTCATCTTCCTTACTAACTCGTAAGATGCCAATAGCGATTTAGGGTAGTGGGAGGTCAACTCGATTGAGTTTGATTTTTTTTTTATTTTAACATTTAGAGACATTAATAAGTCTATCATTGATTTTATATCGGATAAATTAGGGATATTTGAAATATAAATTTTTTCATCGGTGAGAAGTGAAGCTGCCAAGATTGGTAGCGCTGAGTTTTTAGACCCACTTATCTTAATTTTACCGTTTAAGGAATTCCCTCCAATTATTTCTATTTTATCCATTGATTATAATTTCGGGAGAGTTACGCCTTCTTGAAACATATATTTTCCTTTTCTATCGGCATAAGATAAATCACAAATTTTTTCCCCTTTGAAAAATAAAAATTGAGCAGCTCCTTCATTAGCATAAATTTTAGCAGGAAGAGGAGTGGTATTAGAGAATTCGAGAGTCACATGACCTTCCCACTCAGGTTCAAGGGGCGTAACATTAACGATAATTCCACATCTAGCATATGTAGACTTGCCCACACAAACAACCAAAGTTTCTTTTGGAATCTTAAAATATTCAACCGTACTTGCCAAAGCAAAACTATTAGGAGGAATGATACAAAAGTCAACTTCTCGATCAACAAAACTTGATTCAGAAAACTTCTTTGGATCTACTGTTGCTGAATTAACGTTTGTGAAAATTTTGAATTTTTTAGATACTCTTGCATCATATCCATAAGAAGAAAGACCGTAAGAAAGAACATTTTTTTTTTCCAACTTATCTACAAATGGATCAATCATTTTTTTTTCCTTAGCCATTGTTCTTATCCAAGAATCAGGCATTATACCCATTTTTTTTTTCCTTTCTTTTTATTAGGTTTTTTCTTAGTGCTTTTGAAAGTTTTTCAATTTTTTTTTGGGAATTTTTCATCATAGACTTTATAAAAAACTATTATTTTAACCTATTATATTTTGTTGATACCCCTCGAGATAAATTGATTGGATATTTTTTTTCATTCTTTTTTATCTTTTCAAAACAAGCTTTTTCAATATCAATTTTTGCAATATCAGCCAGTCTCAAAAGATAAAGCATTACATCAGCAAACTCTTCTTCAATCATTTCCATGTTTTCTCTTTTTGACCAAAAATTGGAACTATCATCTTTCCATTGAAAAATTTCTAATAATTCTGAGGATTCTAGATTAATAGATATAGCTAAATTCTTGAGTTTATGAAATTTTTCCCAATCTCTTTTTTTAGCAAAGTCTCGTAATTTTTTTTGAATTTCAAGTACATTCATAAAGAAGATTTTTTTATACCTTATATAAATAGTTGGTTTAGATCAGCTTTATATATACAACACTTATCTACAAAATTAAAACATAAATGTCAGGTTGATTTTTATATATAAATTAGTTTTTGTATAATTAAAAAAAAAATTTTATTTTTTTTTTAATTTGATAATCTCTATTTGTATGATGGATATTATTTGGGGAAGATATTCTTTACTAATCTATACTGCTTTGGGATCAGCTGTTTCTGCAATAGCTGCCTTCTCAAACCCAATTTTTGTAATAATTTTTATTCTCACTTTTTTTTTATTTGTTATTGCTCTAACAGATTTTCTTCAAAAGAAAAGATCAATTTTATCAAACTTTCCTCTTCTTGGAAGATTTAGATTTTTTCTTGAAAGTATTAGACCTGAATTAAGACAATACTATTGGGAAACTGATGATGACGAAGTACCTTATTCAAGAAATCAAAGAACAATGGTTTATCAAAGGTCAAAAAATATTGGAGGTGTGAGACCATTTGGTTCTTTAGAGAAAATGTATGATGATGATTTTGTTTGGTTAAATCATTCTATAACACCTACTTCAATTAAAAATAGTGATTTTAGGACTAAAGTTGGAGTTGGTAAAAACTTTTACAATATGAGTGTTTTAAATATTTCTGGTACATCTTTTGGCGCAATCTCACCACCTGCAATTACATCTTTAAACAAAGCTGCAAAAATTGGTGGATTTGCTCACAATACTGGGGAGGGTTCAATGTCTAAGTATCATGAAGATGGTGGAGGTGACACAATTTGGCAAATATCATCTGGATACTTTGGTTGCAGAACAAAAAATGGTAATTTCTGCTCAAAAACTTTTGCCACAAAAGCAAAAAAAAAACAAATAAAAATGATAGAGATTAAGATCAGCCAAGGTGCTAAGCCAGGACATGGTGGCATGTTATTGGCCCCAAAAGTTACTGAAGAAATTGCCAAGACAAGAGGCATAGATGTTGGTAAGGATTGTATTTCACCTTCAAAACATAAAGAATTTTCAACCCCTAGTCAATTACTTGAGTTTGTTCAGAAACTAAAAAAATTATCTGGTAATAAACCAGTTGGAATTAAAATGTGTGTTGGACACCCTTGGGAATTAATTTCAATTGTTAAAACAATGGTTTTAAAAAAAAAGTTTATTGATTTTATTACTATTGACGGTGCTGAAGGAGGAACTGGTGCAGCACCAGCAGAGTTTACTGATCATCTTGGATCACCACTAAAAGATGCTATTATTTTTGTAGATAATGCACTTATTGGCTCAAATTTAAGAAAAAGAGTGAAAATAGGAGTTTCCGGTAAAATAGTTTCTGCGTTTGATATTGCCCATATGTGCGCATTAGGTGCAGATTGGGTAAATATGGCTAGACCATTTATGTTTGCAATTGGTTGTATACAATGCAGATCTTGCCATACTGGAGAATGTCCAACCGGAATTGCTACTATGGATCCAATGAGATATAGAGCAATAGATATTAATGATCGATCTATAAGAGCATCTAATTTTCATAAAAACACTTTATGTGTATTTAAAGAGCTTCTTGAATCAGTTGGAGTGAAGCATCCTTCAGAACTTAATAGGAGACATATTGTAAGACGACTCTCCGAAAGCGAAATTAGGTTGGCTGACCAAATATACCCAAAAGCGGAAAGTGGAGAGTTAATGAAAAAAGGGAAACTGAACGTATCAGATCCAAGGCTTAACGTATACTGGAATAAAGTTACGTCAAAAAGTTTTAATTATTTCCAGTAAAAAATAATTTATAAATAATTTACTTTTAGAAACACATCTTTCCGTTCAAGAATATTTTGTTATTATCAAATAATGATCAACAATATATTTAAAAATATTTCTTTATCAGAAGTCTGCCCTCTTAGTTTAATAGTAAAACAGGGTCTTGGTAAGACTCAGCCACTGGAGCGTAACCAGTAGAGGGCACCGCTATGGAACAAAATTTAACTCAAAAAATTTTTTTTGGCTTTTTGCTAGGAGGATTATTAGGAATTTTTCTAGGAGTTATTTCTATACCAATGATTTTAAAAGATAATCTCATTACTTTACTAACATTTGGGGGCAATGTTTTCTTAAAAGCAATAAAAATGTTAGTTGTTCCTATTGTTTTTTTTTCCTTAGTAAATGGAGTTGCAAATTTAAAAAATATAAGCTCTCTCGGAAGGATAGGTGTAAAGTCAATAATTATTTATATAACTACTACATTCTTGGCTATCTCAATGTCTCTTTTTCTTGCAAATTTATTTCAGCCCGGAAAAGATATAAACTCTAACCTTGAAACCAATAGTGTGAAAGTTTCTGAACCACCTTCATTTTTAGAAATCTTATTAAATATAATCCCTAATAATCCTTTTGAATCTTTAGTAAACGGTGAAATGTTGCAGGTTATATTTTTTGCAATTCTTGTAGGAAGTGCTTTATCCACTTTAAAAAAAATGGATGTATTAAAAAAAATTTTTTTTGATTTCAATAATATAATAATGAAAATTCTCTCATTCGTGATGCTTATTGCACCATTTGGTATCTTTTGCTTAATAGCTAAAACTTTCGCCACACAAGGTTTTTCATCAATCATAGAACTTTTAAAATATTTTATTCTAGTAGTAGTAGTTCTTATTTTACATACTGCGTTTGTTTATCTTCCGGTAATAAAATTTTTTGGAAAAATCAATTTACGAAACTTTTTCTTTAATATCAAAGACGCATTGCTATTTTCATTTTCAACCTCAAGCAGTAGTGCAACAATCCCAATAACACTAGATTGCATGAAAAAGAAATTTAAAATAAAAGAAAATATAGCCTCTTTCACAATCCCTCTTGGAGCAACAATAAATATGGATGGAACTGCTATAATGCAAGGCATAGCCACTGTATTTATTGCAAATTTATACGGAGTTGATCTTTTTTTATCCGATTACATCTCCATTGTACTAACAGCTACACTTGCTTCAATTGGTACAGCTGGTGTTCCGGGTGTGGGTATTATAATGCTAGGAATGGTTTTAAATCAAGTAGGATTACCATTAGAGGGTATAGCTATAGTCATGGGCGTAGATAGATTTTTAGATATGTTGAGAACATCAGTTAATATTACTGGTGATGCAATGGTTACAATAGTAATAAATAAAAGTGAAAATTAATGAAATGGTTTGAAGTGGAGTTGGAAATTCCGATTTATGGAAAAAGTTTTGAAATTGTTCAAGCTATGGATCAGTGTACAGCCGAAAGGATTGCAATTAGAAAAACTACTAATCAATACAACCTCACTGGTGTAGATATTTTTATAACTAAAGTAAAAAAACTCAAGACCTAAAGTTCACTTTTTTACCTTGTGGTACTGGTGAAACTTCGTTTTCCGACATTACTATTTTCCCATTAACTATAGTAAATATTGGCATTCCTTTTACGACAACATTATTATAAGGTGTCCATTTCGATTTACTTTGGATCCAGTTGTTAGTAATTGTAAACTTTTTATTCATATCAAGAACTGTTAGGTCTGCATCGTACCCTATATTTATGTTACCTTTATTTAAAACATTGTAAATTTTACATGGATTTACACACAACAATCTTACTAGGTCAAAGATTGATATTTTCTTTTTATTAACAAAGTCCAGCATAACTGGTAGTAACGTCTGAACACCTGTCATTCCTGACGGCGAACTAGGATATATTTTTTTTTTTTCTTCAAGTGTGTGAGGAGCATGGTCAGAACCTATAACATCAATTACACCTTGAGAAACTCCATCCCAAAGACCTTTTGTATGAGACTTATCTCTAATTGGAGGATTCATCTGTGCAAATGAACCTAGTTTTTCATAACATTCCGGGGAACTAAAAAATAGATGCTGTGGGGTTACCTCACATGTGGCAATATTTTTGTTATTTTTTAATAAATCAACTTCATCAGCAGTTGATAGATGAAGAATATGAATTTTTTTTTTTGATAGTCTTGCAACATTCAATAATCTTTTAGTACTTTGGACTGCTGATTTAACATCTCTAACTATAGGATGATCGGTAATAGAAATAGATTTCTTTGAAAATTCTTCTTTTCTCTCATTTAATCTATATTCATCTTCACTGTGAACAGCAACCATCTTCTTTGCTCGACTCAGTATTTTTTTAATACTTTTGTCGTCTTCGACTAAAAGATTACCTGTTGAAGATCCCATAAAAATCTTAACACCACAGCAACCTGGAAAGGACTCTAACTCATTTATTTTATCAACATTCTCTTTTGTAGCTCCGATGAAGAAACTATAGTTGCAAAATCCAGTTTTCTCTGCAATTTTAAATTTTTTTTTTAATTCTATTATATTTGTAGTGGGCGGTTGGGTATTTGGCATTTCAAAAATAGATGTCACACCACCTAAAACAGCTCCCATTGTACCATGAAAGATATCTTCTTTGTGAGTTAACCCAGGTTCTCTAAAATGAACCTGAGTATCTATAACACCTGGGATTACAATTAAGCCTTTTATATCTAAGAACTTTTTGGAGGGTTTATTATTGAGGTTACCTAAATCAACAATTTTAGAATTAATGATACCAATATCAAGAAGTTCAATTTTATTACCGGGTAATACAACATTTCCGCCTTTAAGAATTAAGTCAAAATATACATTTTCGTTTTTCATAATTTAATTGGAATCGTTTAAGACATCGAAAAAGTTTCCTCTTTTTTTTATTCCAAGTATATTGACAAAATACCACGATGTAAAAAAAATAATATGCCAAAGTGGTTTGGCAAATTTTTTATTAACTCTAGTCATCCTACAAATTTTTTTTATTTCATCTTTAGAAAAATATTCATTCAAAAAATCTTGTTTTAAAAGCAACTCCTCAATCTCATTAATTTTTTTTGGAATCCAATTATAGATTGGAACAGAAAATCCTTTTTTCTTCTTGAAAAAATCATAATCAGCTATTTTTGAACTAAGAAACTCTCTTATATAAAACTTTCCAAATCCATTACATATTTTTTTTTTATCATCGACATAAAAAAGTTTGCTAAATAGTTCTTTATCTATAAATGGTGTTCTTCCTTCCATTCCATAGGTCATAAGGCATCTATCAAGTTTAACAAGTAAATTATTAGGAAGCCAATTATAATAATCAAACAGTTGTAAACTCTGAAGTGTAGAAACTTTATTTTTTAGAAAAAAGCTATTATGGTTTTTTAGTTCATATTTCCAATTAGAAAATTTTTGATTAGCAAAAATTTTATTAAATGCTCCTTTAGGTAAATAATCTTTCCTTTTAAGAAAGGTCCTTTGTGTTTTTTTATATCTTCCATACCCACCAAACAACTCATCCCCTCCTTCACCTGTTAATACAACTTTAAATTTTTTTGAAGCAAGTGAAGCTAATTTTAAAGTAGGAAGTACTGCATAATCTGCTATCGGTTCATCAATTTTTTCAGCTGCAAAGAGTAACCAGTTCCAAAAGTCATTCTCTGAGAACTTTTCTTTTATCAAATCAATATTATATTTTTTAGTAATTTTCTGTAAATCATTTTTGGGTTCATCTTCAAAGAAAATAGAAAATGCCACAACATTTTCTTTTCTTAATTGATTTATGTAGTGAAGAAGTAACATAGAATCGATACCTCCAGAAAAAAATAAGCAATAAGGTACATCGCTTCTCAGATGACTTGATATTGATTCTTTAATACTTTTATCAAAAAACTTTTCTGAATGATTAATTGTTTTTGTTTGTTTTTTTTGGGTAAAATCACTTATGAAACTTTTGACTATTTTCCCTCTTTTAACTTTAAGAATTTGTCCCGGTGCCACTCTCTTTATCTCATCGTAGATTGTTGAAGTGCCAGTTGTGTATTGAAGTTGCATGTATTCAGAAAATTTAAAAGTATTGATTTTATCGTCTAATTTCTTTAATGATTTGATAGGCTTCATTTCTGAGCAAAAAATTATTCCTTCTTTGTGCAAACTAAAATAAAGTGGTTTAATCCCAAACTCATCTCTTCCGATAATTAGTTCATCAAGTTTTTTATCATAAATTATAAATGCATACATGCCCCTTAAATCTCTAAGCCCTTTGATACCATTCTGCTGATATTGAGCTAAGATTGACTCAGAATCAGAGTTTGTAGAATATTTATATGATTTATTTTTGTTCCTAATTTCAGGATCATTATAAATTTCACCATTTACAATCAAAACATATCTTTTATTTTCTATTGGTTGGTTGCCACCTTTCAAATCAACAATCGATAACCTTGTATGTAATAAATTTAAATGAGAGTTTTTAAAACAACCTGAATTCTCAGGGCCTCTATGAAGTAAAAGTTTTTCAATTTCAAAAAATTTCTTCGAGATTTTTGGGTTGGGATTAAAATAAGAAAAACCAGCTATCCCGCACATGTTTTACTAATTCTTTTAAAAAAATTTAAATATTTTGACACTATGACTTCCTCAGAATATTTTTTTTTGAATATATTGAAACCGTTTCTTATAATTTTTTTTTTTAATATTTCATTTGAATCCAAATCTTTTATTTTTTTTACTAGATCGAAAATATTATCTTTTTCAAACTTTAGTCCATTTGATTTATGTTTAACCATTCTACCAGGACCACCAATATTAGATACTACTACAGGTATTTTATGAGCCCAACCATCTACCACAATGTTTCCAAATGGTTCATGTCTTGATGGACAAACTAATATAGAGGAAATATTCAGATAATCCGAAATATTATAACTCCATCCAAAAATCTTAACCCTAGATTGTAAATTAAATTTTTTAATTAAAAGTTCATATTCACTTTTTAAAACTCCATCGCCAACAATAAATAAATTGAATTTTGATAAAAAAGGCATTGCTTTTATTAAAATATCAATGGCTTTATTTTTGTGAAATCTTCCCATACAAAGAATTATTTTAGCTTTATTATTTCTAGATACTAGTTTTGGCTTAATGCTTTCAGGAACAAAATTCGGAATGAACTCCACATTATTTTTATCCCAACCCTGGGAAATTACATATTCTTTTAAATCTTGAGTATTTGTAATTAAGAAATCACATTTTGAATAATTTTTTATTTTATAGTAACCACCTAATCTCCCAACTTTGACTTCACCATTTATTTTTTTTAATGGTAGGATATTTGAAGCTCTATTCATCCAACTCAAAATTACATGTGGTTTAAAGTCTCTAATTTTTCTTTCAATTTTTAAAGAACAATATGGATTTAAATTATTAAAATAACTAATCTGTTCTATTTGATCAATTCTTTCATTTAGACTATTAAATCTTTCTTTATTTTTCCTCATAATTATGTTCTGATGAATTAGTTTATTTTTCTCAAAGGAAACAGCTAGTCTTTCAAAAAATAGCTCAGCACCACCAAACTTTGCTCCGGAAATAATATTTAGAACTTTTATTTTAAAATTTTCAACCATTTTTTTGCAACTTCAGACCATTTAAAATAGTTTCTTCTTTTCAATGATTCTTTATTCATCCTTTTCCATAAAACATTATCATTTAATAAATTAATCGTATTTGATGAAAACTCTTCATCACTATTACATATAAAACCAGTGGTCTCATCTATAACTCTTTCACTTAAACAACCAAAATTACAGACAACAGCTGGAATACCAAGTGTTTGGGCTTCAGCAACTGCCATGCGAAAAGTTTCATCTTCACTACCTTTATAAACAAATACTCTTGATAATTCTATTTTTTTAAAGAGTTGTTTTCTTTCTATTGGTTTATGAAGAACAACACCTTTTTTTTTTAAAGATTTTGCTTTTGATAAAATCCTCATAATTTCATCAGAATGCTTCCTTCCAAATTTACCATAAGTTTGAAAACCTGAAAAGATTTTCAATTTTGAATTTTTGCAATTAGGAAAGATTCTTTTTTCCCACTGATCTAAAAGCCAATTCAAACCTCTCATAGGATTTGATGTAAAAATTGCATTTCGATTTAGTGATTTTTTTCTCTTACTCTCAAATAGATAATCGTCAACGCCGTATGGTATGACTATCCTTTCTTTTGATGGAGCCCACCATGGATATGTGTTCAAGTGATAAATACTTGAAAAAACAATTTTAAATTTATTAAGAAAGAGCTTTGATAAATACCTATATTTCAAAAGATATTTTGCTGGATTATGAATCCAAAATATTCTATTTTTACATTCTGGGCTAAAATTTAGATATTTATCACCACGATTTATAACTATGGAGTCAAAGTTTTCATTTCTAAGTTCTTTACTAATTTTTCTCCATTCAACACCATACATTTCACCCTCATTAATACAATTGTTATAAACGATTACTTTGAGACCAATTTTGGCAAGACTTTCAACGAGTGAGACAAATGCTACCTCAGCACCGCCATATGGTTTTTCTCGCAAAGTTTTAGAATCGAACTCTATTCCATCGTCAATAAATAATAATTTAGTCATTTTTTTCTTTATATTTTAAATATGACAATATTGGATAAACCGAGGCTATCATTGCTATTATAAAACCAATTTTTTTTTCCTTATAACCTTTCCTAAGAAAAAAACACTTCCAAAATCTTGAAAAAATTCTTCTTGTATTACTATAAAGTGATTCATTATGATGAATGGCCTTCAAGTCAATTGCCCTTGCGGATGAATAATTATCTAGTTTAACAAATAAATCAGAAACACTTTTACAGTAGTAATGAATTAATTTATTGTTTAATGTTTTGCCTTCAATTCCTGATAAATCGATTTTTGGATGCACCCTCTGCATTCCCCATATTTTTTTATTTTGTTTGAAAAGTCCGGCATATGAAGATTTTCCGAAATAGGCGCCCCATCCATATTTTATTTCTTTTTCACCTAAAAAGTTTTGAACTCTAATTTTATGCCAATCGAACTTACTGAATAAAATTGTTTTTTTAATTTCATTTTTCAGTTTGATTGATACTCTCTCATCAGCATCAATCTCTAAAATCCATTCTTTTGTACATTTACTTATTCCAAAATTTCTTCTCTCCCCTTCAATTTCCCAACTTCCAGTATAAATATTTTTTGTATAATCCTTGACTATTTTTTTTGAATTATCAGTACATTTATCCAAAATTAAAACTATTTCGTCTGCGAATTTGACTGTCTCAAGACATTGTTTGATCTGTTTTTCCTCATTATTAATTACAATTAAAACTGATAAATCTCTCATTTTTTTTTCTTTAAATTGTCAATTATATGTTTTAAAACTTTTTGAGTTTTAAGATGTAACATTAATGAACCACAATTTCGTGCGTCAAAACCCTTATAACCCATTAACTGCTCAGGTGTCTTTGAACTAGAAATACAAATATTTCCATTTCCCCAAGGTTTATATTTAAATTTATCACTTGGTCCAAAAAGACCAAAGGTTCTAATTTTTGCTAAAGCTGCCATATGCATTAATCCAGAATCATTTCCAATAAAAAAACTACAATGCTTCATTATATTAAAAATTTCAATTAAAGAAGACTTTCCAAATAAATCTAATATATACGGGAGTTTTGCTCTAAATATTTTTTTTACTAAATATTTTTCGCTTCTTGGTCCAACAAAAATAAATATTGATTTTTTAAAACCTTGTTCTTTAATCAAATTTTTAACTAAGTCTAAATATCTATCGGATGGCCAAATTTTTCCCATCCAATTTGCCGTAGGAGCAACCATAACTAATTTGTGATGTTTTCTTAACTGAATAATTTTTTTTAAGTTATTATTCTTTAAAGTTGGGGTTGATAATAGTTTGATTGAAGGATGAATTATTTGACCTGTAACAGCCCTAGTGATTTCAGAGACCTTGTGCTCATTTTTATTATTTTTTTTTTTTCTGTATATATATTTCTTTTTTGACAACAAGAAAAAACTAATACCTGTTCCCCTAAGATCAATAATAAACTCCCATTGGGTAAAAATTAATTTTGACCATAAATCAAACCAATGAAGAGAATATTTTCTTTTTCTAAGAATTATAGTATTATCCACATTTTGACAATACTTAAATAACTCTGAGGGTAACTTTCCACAAACTAAAGTTATTTTAGTGTTATGATATCTACTAAAAAAATCATGTAAACCTGATGATAATATTGAATCGCCTAGTCTATTAGAGGAAATAATAAGAATATTTTTAGATTTAATCATATTGTGTAATTATTAAAATAAAATAAATTAATATAATGTTTAACAAAAAAGAATTTTATAAACTTCAAGAAAGATCCATAATAAAAATTTCTGGAAAAGATAAATTCTCTTTTATTCAAGGGATTATATCAAATGATGTGGAAATTTTAAAAAAAAAAACTTCAATTTACTCATCAATTCTCTCTCCACAAGGTAGATTCCTAGCAGACTTTTTTTTGTCTATTATCGATGATTATTTTTTAATCGAAATTGATAGAGAAGAAGAAGAAAATATTATAGAAAAACTTAACATGTATAAACTGAGATCTGCTATAGATTTAAAGTTAGAAAAAAAGATAAATATCTATTTAATTTCAAAAGATTCTCAAGAAAATATAAAAAAATCAAATTTAAATTTTTTTTGTTTCGATGATCCAAGATTCAAAAACTTTTTTAAAAGGCTTTATGTTTTTAATAATTCCAGCTCATTAAACTTAGAGGATTATAATCTAAAAGGCATTTCAAATTCTAAATTCAATAATTTAAGATTGAAGTATTCAATTCCCAATTTTAAATTCGACGCAATAAAAAATAAATCTTTACTACTTGAAATGAGATTTGACGACTTGAATGGAATTTCATGGACTAAAGGGTGTTTTATGGGACAGGAGGTTACTGCTAGAATGAAATATAGAAATCTTATGAAAAAAAAATTATTCAAAATAAAAATTTTACATAAAAGTAAAATTGAGCCTGAGATTAAGTTTAAAAATGAAGTTATTGGAGAAATTACAACTCATAACAAATTGGATGGTTTAGCATATATAAATTTAAAACTTATAGAAAAGTTTGTTGATAAAAATTTAATTAGTGGAGATTCTATAGTTAAACTACAAAAACTTTGGTGGAGTGTTGACTGATCAAAAGTTGAATTTATTTTTTATTTCATTAAGTTTGCTGAATGGAGCATTTTTATAAGAAATAGTTTTTTTTATTTTTTCTAGTCCCTTGTCACCAAAATCTTTCAAAATGCTATTGTGAATCCATTTTAGATCTTGATCACACCTTATTTTCTTTAACCTACCATTGAGATTCAACCACTTCCATCTTGACTCAATTAAATTAAATAGCTCATTGAAGCCAATATTCTTTGTTGAAGAGGTCTTAATAATATTAATATCCCAATCATTTTGGCTCTGAAAGTATGATTTACTACCGGATAAATCAGAGAAAGTGATTTCAGACAAGCTGCTGATATCACTTTTAGTAACTACTACAATATCTGGAATTTCGAAGATTCCCGACTTCATAAATTGAACTGTATCTCCACTTCCTGGTTGAACACCTAATATGACAGTATCAGAAAGATTTTTGATAAATATTTCTGATTGGCCCACACCCACGGTCTCTATTATCAAATAATCAAAAATTGATCTCATAACTATCATTGAAGGATAAGTTAATTCTGAAATTCCTCCTAAAAAGTTTTTTGAGGCCATTGACCTAAAAAAAACATCATTATCTGCAGGATTTAACATCAGTCTTGTTCTATCGCCTAACAAAGCACCCTTTGACTTTTCAGATGAAGGATCAATAGCAATAATACCAACTGACTTCTTCTTTTTTCTAATATATTTAACCAACTTATTAATTAGTGATGATTTACCAACACCAGGTGCACCAGTTATCCCAATAACATGAGCTTTGGATTGAGAATGTAGCTTATCTAATTTTTTTATAATCTCTTTGGAATCAAAATTTGTTTCAACTCGTTCCAATAAATTTGACAACTCAATTTTTTTTTTTAAATTATCTATCATTAGACCTCTAACAAAGAAAATTTAAAATTTTCATTGAAAATTTTATGAAATTGATAAATTAAAATTTTTCTATTTCTTCTGATTTCAATATTTTCATCATTGACAATAACATTATCAAAAAATTCATCGATTGATTTGGTTAGTTTATTTAAATATTGAAAATTATCAAAGATAAAGTTACTTCCTTCTTTCTCAATCCTATCTCTAAAGTCATTTAGTAAGTTACATAGAATTTTCTCTTCTTCTTTTATAAAGAGAGTTGTTATTAGATTATCATTTTTTAAATCTTCTGTAAGTGAACTCAATCTCTTAAAGGCCTTAAGAAAGCTATTTCCGTCTGTTGAGTTATAAAGTCTTGTCATTTGATTCATTCTTTCAAATATTGAAAATGGATCCAACTCATTTGTCATTGATGCATTAATTATATCTTGTCTGAAACCCATCTCACCAAATAAAATAGTAATCCTTTTTTGAAAAAATTTATTTATAAAAATAAATTCAGTTTTTAGTTCTATTTGCTGTTCTAAATAAAGATTTTTATGAAAATTAAATAAATCGTGAAAATTGATTCTTATCTTCTTTTCTATACATATTTTTACTATTGATAGGACCAATCGTCGAATACCAAAAGGATCCCCGGCTCCAGATAAATCATGCTTAGAAACAAAATAACCTAATATTGCATCAAATTTTTGAGCTATAGAGAGAATGAATGTTAAATCATTGTTGCAAGTTTCCGGAAACTCATATTCGTACTGGTCAAAAAAAGCTTCAGATACTATTTTAGGGAAATTTTCATAATCTGCTAAATATCCTCCGACTTTTCCTTGGAGGTTGGGAAACTCTTTAACTAGCTCTGTTGTTAAATCAGAATTAAAGAAAATCAAATAGTCAGAAAATTCATCAACCTCTTTTCCGAAATTTTTATAAATAAACTTTACAACACTCTCTACTCTCAAAGCTCTATCATAAAGTGACCCAGTCTTGTCATAAAATATTATTTCTTTAAGTTGGTTTAGTCTTTCACTTAAACTTTTCTTTTTATCTTCTTCGATGAAAAATAATGCGTCACTAAATCTAGCTTTAATTACATTTTGATTGCCCTGAACAATTTTACTTTTATCACTGGTTTGAATTCCTGATGCAAAACCAAAGTTATTGGTTAATTTATTCTTATGATCTTTAAAGATGAAATAGTCTTGCTTATTTGTCATAATATTTACTAAGAGGAATTCTGGAATTTTAAAAAAATCACTACTAAAAGAACCAAATAGAATATTTGGGTATTCAACTGAATTTGAAACTCTTTTTAATAGATTTGGATCATCATTAAAAATTAACTTATTTTTCTTACAATAATACTTAATTTCTTTTAATATTTTTTCTTCTCTAGATTTTCTCTCTAAAATAACATTATTTTCCTCTAGTTTTTTTTTATAATCTTTATAATTAACGAACTTGATCTTTTTTTCAGAAAAGTGATAATTTCCAAAAAAAAATTGATTTGTAGAAAGTCCAGCAAATTCGAATTTAATTAGTTTGTTATCAAAAACACATAGTATATTTTTTATTGGCCTAATCCATTTATCTCTGTGATTACCCCATCTCATAGATTTAGACCACCTAATAGACCTTAAAAATTTTGGGATTTGAAGTGTAAGTATATTTGATACTTTATGGGCTTTATTTTCCTTCTTAAGGACGTAATATAACTTACTACCAAGCTGTTTTTTTTCCAACTTTTCAACATCTTTTATATTATTTGCATTTAAAAAACCTTTTATTGCCTTTTCATTTGCTTTAACTTGAGGACCCCGCAACTCGGTTTCAGTAGCACAAGTATATTCAGAAAGTCCCTTAATATAAACTACAGCTCTTCGTGATGTGCAGAAAGTTTGTAATTCTTTAAAGTTTATTTCTGAATCACTAAAAAAATTTTCAAATAACTTTTTTAATTGATTTTCAATCAAAGTTTGAGCAGATGAAGGAATTTCTTCTCCATAAATTTCAAGTAAAAATTCAGCCATTATTTTTTAATACTAATTTACAACAATTCTGAACCAAAGATCTTATTCTTAAGATGTAAGCCTGTCGTTCTGATACGGATACAAGTCCACGTGCGTCTAATAAATTAAATGAGTGACTGGCTTTAATACATTGCTCATATGCGGGTATGGGTAAATTATTTTGAATTAGTTTTTTTGAAATTTCTTCAAAATGTTTAAAAGATTCGAACAAATAATCTTTTGATACATATTCAAAATTAAAAAATGACATTTGTTTTTCATTTTCATGATAAATATCACCATAAGTTATCCCTGATCTATCCATAATAATTTCGTAAACGCTTGAAACATTTTGAACAAATGTTGCAATTCGCTCAAGTCCATAGGTTATTTCTAAGCTTACTGGGTCACAATCTATCCCTCCAACTTGTTGAAAGTAAGTAAATTGACTTATTTCCATTCCATTACATTGCACTTCCCACCCAAGCCCTGTTGCTCCAAGTGTTGGACTTTCCCAATCATCTTCAATAAATTTAATATCATTGTATTTCTTATTAATATTTATGGTCTTTAAGCTGTTTAAATATAATTCTTGAGAATTTGTTGGACTTGGTTTTATCAAGACCTGAAGCTGGTAATAATGTTGTAATCTATTTGGATTTTTTCCGTACCTTCCATCAGATGGTCTTCTGCAAGGTTGAAGAAAAACAGCACTCCATGGATTTTTGTCAATGACCTTTAACACTGTTGCCGGATGAAACGTGGCAGCCCCCATTTCCATATCATACGACTGGATTTGAATACATCCTTTTTCTTTCCAAAAATTTTGGAGATTGTCTATAATATTCTGAAAAGTTAGCATAATAAAAGTTTAATAAAAAATATTAATTTAAAATTTTATTTTAGAATACTATATTCTAATAGATCGGTATCAAAAGAAAATTTTTCAAATATTTACAATTTAAAAATGAAAGTAATAAATTTAACAAGAAATAAACAAAAAAATCACCTAGAAATCTTCACAGAATGGCTTAAATCAGATATTTTAGAAATCAATCATGCAATTATGAATTGTTTGGCTGGAAGTGAATCTCTAATATCTGACCTTTCAAATCATATTATCAATTCTGGAGGTAAAAGAATTAGACCGCTTCTTACGGTTGCATGCTCTAAATTATGTGGATACAATGGAACTAGACATGTAAAACTCGCATCCGTTATCGAATTTATCCATACTGCAACTCTTCTTCACGATGATGTAGTAGATAATAGTAAAAAAAGAAGAGGTAAATCCTCAGCCAATTTTATTTGGGACAATAAATCAAGTATTTTAGTGGGCGATTACCTTCTCAGCAAAGCTTTTAGAATGCTTATCAACGAAGGATCTATTAATTGCTTGAATATTATTTCTAAGGCTTCAGTTAAGATATCTCATGGCGAAGTTAAACAATTAGTATCAGTTAAAAACCTTCACACTAATGAATCGGAATATTTAGATATTATTCATCATAAAACTGCTGAACTGTTCTCAGCTGCTTGCGAAATTGGAGGAGAAGTAAGCGAAGTAAGTTTTGAAAAAAAAAGAAGTTTATCTGAATTTGGAAATTTCTTAGGTATCGCTTATCAGATAATAGATGATACACTTGATTATTTTTCAAATGCTAAAACCCTAGGAAAAATTTGTGGAAATGACCTTAAAGAAGGTAAAATGTCACTACCACTTATAATCTGTTTTAAAAGATGCAATAAAAAAGAAAAAAAGATTGTTGAATACATTATTTTGAAAGATTTTATCAATCAAAATGACTTTTTAAAAGTTATTGAATTGATGCACAAATACGATGTGCAGGAGGATTGTATAAAAAAAGCAAAGCACTTCTCCCTGATGGCTAAAGATAGTTTGGGAATTTTTTCAGATTCGTCAGAAAAGGAAAAATTACTCAATCTAGTTGATTTTCTTACATATAGGACAAAATAATTTTGGAATAATAATTGCACTAATATTCATATGGATAAGTTAAATCAACTTGAATCGTCAAATTATATCAAAGCTAGATTTTTAGAATTCATTTCTAAAAACCATATTATTATATCCATAATCTTTACAGTATTAATGATTTTCATTTAATTTTTTTTTTTTTTCATTAACTTATCAATTATGGATGAGATTAATAAACTATCGAAAAGAGTAATAAGGTATGCAAACCTTGGAACATCTGCTGGAAGCATTGCTTTTAAGTTTCTTGGGACTAAATTTCTAAATAAAGAGCATGAACAAAATGCTGAGGAGCTAAAAAATATTCTAGGAGGGTTAAAGGGACCTATAATGAAGATTGCACAACTGCTCTCAACTGTTCCGGATCTTTTACCTGATGAGTATGTTAAAGAGTTAACAAAACTTCAATCTAATGCACCACCCATGGGTTGGAACTTTGTAAAAAGAAGAATGAAAAATGAACTTGGGTTTAATTGGTTGGATAATTTCGATTCTTTTGAGAAAGAATCTTTTGCTGCAGCTTCTTTAGGTCAGGTTCACAGGGCTGTCCACAGAGGTGAACAAATTGTATGTAAGCTTCAGTACCCAGATATGAACTCTATAGTTGAAGCGGATATAAATCAGTTAAAATTAATTTTCTCAATTTATAAGAAAATCGATAAAAGCATTGATACCTCTGAAATCGAAAAAGAAATAAGTGTTAGAATAAAAGAGGAGTTAAATTACCTTCAAGAGCAAAAACATATTAGATTATTCCAATTTATTTTTGATAAATACAAAGAGATAAGAATACCTAAAATCTACGAAGAAATTTCAACAAATAAGTTAATTAGCATGAACTATTTAATTGGTCAAAAACTACTTTATTTCAAAGAACACCCCCACTCAGTTCGTCAGAACATTGCAAAGAATATGTTTAAAGCCTGGTACTATCCGTTTTATAATTACGGAATAATACATGGTGATCCTCATCTAGGAAACTACTTATCTGATAAAAATGCTAATATAAATCTATTGGATTTTGGGTGTATAAGAATTTTCAAACCATCGTTTGTAAAAGGAGTTATTGATCTATACTATGCCATAAAAAACAATAATCAAGATCTAGCAGTACAGGCATATGAAAGCTGGGGATTTGAAAATATTACTAAGGAACTAATAGACATTCTTAATATATGGGCTGGATTTCTTTACTCACCATTAATGGAAGATAAAGTGAGAAAAATGCAAGATACGAATTCATCAACTTATGGAGCTGAAGCTGCAGCCAAGGTGCATAAAGAATTAAAAAAAATTGGTGGAGTAAAACCACCTCGTGAATTTGTTTTTATGGATAGAGCAGCAATTGGTTTAGGATCTGTATTTCTTCATTTAGACGCTAAATTGAATTGGTACAGATTATTTCACGAACTAATTAATGATTTTAGTGTAAAGACTCTCAATGCAAGACAAAAGAATGCACTTTCAAAAGTTAAAATGGAGTGTAATTTTTAAAATTTAGCGCCAGTTTTTCAGAAAATGTCAAAATTCTATCCAACTCAGACATCGTCTTGGAAAGTTCATCAGAATCATCCTCCAACCAAACAGTGAAAATATAACCATAAATTAAAAAAATTGATTTTTTTTTAAAAATATCAAAAAAAGATCCGTTATATGCATTTGTAAGCTCTAAATAAAAGTCTAATGAATTCATTACATTTTCAGTAACTGATTTTGCTACAAGAGGGTCTGATTTAAATGTATTAATTATACTTTTTAAAGCTTTTTTGTATGATTGCATATAATCTAATCTGAGCATAATTAATTCAAACAAATTATCTTTAATGGATGTATCCTCTGAGTTAATATAATCAAAATCTTTTTCGACTTTTATATCTATCATTTGTGTAAATTCTCTCAAAAGGCTTTCTTTTGATTTCAAGATTTTTGTTACCTCTTCAAATGGAATTTCTTGTGATTCTGAAAGTTTTTTAAGAGAGAAACTTTGCCATCCATAGTCCTCAATCATTTTAAAGGAAAAATCAATTAATTTAAATTTTTTCTCTGACGAATTCATACATTTCTGTTGTAAATGAAATATTTATATATATCCTTAATATTTTATAAATACTAAAAATCTCAATTATGTTATATTTCAATATTTTTATGCCTTTTGCTAGTTTTTTTAAGAGATTTTAAAAATTTAATTTTTAAAGTATGCAAACTAAAGACATCGAATCATGTATCAGTAAGATCCCAGACTATCCAAAACCTGGGATTCTTTTTTATGATATCTCAACCTTAATTTCTAATCATAAGGCATTTAAAGCATCTGTAGACGAGCTTTGTAATTTCACTAAAAAATATGATTTTGATTTAATTGCTGGTATTGATGCTAGAGGATTTATTTATGCGTCCTCTTTGGCCTACAATTTAAAAAAAGGTATTGTAATGGTTAGAAAGAAAAACAAACTGCCAGGTAATACAATAGGTTTAGAATATGATCTTGAATATGGTAAAGATACTTTAGAAGTGAATATCAAACTAGAATCTCAAAAAATTATTTTAGTTGATGATTTACTTGCAACTGGTGGTACTGCAAGTACAGCACAAAAACTTCTCGAAAAAGCAGGGGGAACTGTTTCTTGTTTCATATCCTTGATTGAATTGAAATTTTTAAATGGAAGAAATAAAATTGATGTTCCCATTGAGACATTGATTCAATATTAATTCAAAATTAAATTAAGGTTATGACAAAAGTACATAAACTATTTTTAAAGTGGCTATTACAATTTAGCTTAATGATATTCTTTATTTTTTTTATTTTTGATCAAGGCCTAATTATTAAAATAGTTAGCTCAGATAAGAGTTATATTACAAGTCTTATATTAGTTTTATTTGTTGTAATAAGCATGCATTGTTTTTATCATACGTTTATTATTTCTGATGAATTAAACAAAGCTCATATTATTAAAAAAAGTCTATTAGATGAAAATGTCAAACTAAGAGTTATTGAAAATTCTTTAATTTTAACTTCTAAGGGCGAAATATCTAATGGAATTGTTAGAGATTATTTCAAAGACTTAATTGGATTAAAAAAAAATGGTGCCACATCTCACAGCCAGATACTTGATAGCTATGTAAAAAAAACTGTTGGATTTTATGAATTTGGATGGTTTTGTTCAGATATCATGCTTAAATTAGGGCTTATCGGAACGGTAATTGGTTTTATTATTATGCTTAGTTCTCTATCTGATATAACAACCTTTGATGTTACTCTCCTACAAGGAGTTCTTACAACAATGGGAAGTGGTATGGGTGTGGCGCTTTATACAACTCTGTCGGCATTAGTAGCTGGTGTGATGGTTGCCATTCAGTACTATAATCTTGAAAGTGGGTGTGAAGAATTGTTTTCTGTTTTAAACCAGATATCTGAAGTCAGTATTGATAACAGTTTATAATGTCTTACTCAGGAAGAAGATTGAGGGCAGATCCCTTTACAGATTTACTATTTAATATATTACTATCGTTTACGCTTCTGATGTTTCTTGCTATTATTTTTATGAATCCAATACCAAAAACAGGAGTCATCAACCCAAAGGCCGAATATATAATAACTATAAGCTGGAAAGATAATAATCCTGATGATATTGACACTTATGTTCAAAGTCCTACGGGTGATATAATTTGGTTTAGAGCTAAGGAAGCTGGGTTTGTTCATTTGGATAGAGATGATCGGGGGCTGCTGAATGATACTATTGAAATAAATGGAGAAAAAGTACAAAATCCACTCAATCAAGAAGTGGTTACTATTAGAGCTGTAGTGCCTGGAGAATACATTGTAAATATTCACTATTACGCAACTAAGACTGAGCAACCTGTTGACGTTAATGTTAAGGTAGAGAAAGTTAACCCTAAACTTGAGGTAATTTATTACGGTACAATAAATTTAGAAAAAAAAGGTGTAGAAAAAACTGCAACAAGATTTAATATTACACAAAATGGAAAAGTAAGTATTTCAGGAAATCTATTTAAACAATTAGTTCCCGAAAATTAAAGGAAAGGTAATTATGAACTCAGAAATTTTTTTAATAATAATATGCTACGTGATTTTAGCTTTCTTATTGCTACTATTTAATTTAAGAACAAATTTTCATTGGGTTATTAAATCAACAATGATTGCTCTAACAACACTCTTTTATATTTTGACTTACGATTCATTTAAAAATCTTATAGGGTGGCCCTCAAATGAACCCTTGCCCGACAGATTTCGATTAGTTGCGGCTCAAATTTATGAACCTAATGCAATTTTAAATTCTGAAGGTTCAATTTTTCTTTGGATAACAGATATGGATGATCTTGCAGGACTAAGCACACCTAGATCACATAGCATGGAATACAATAAAGAAGTACATGAAAGAGTTTCAAAAGCACTAGTAAATCTTAAAAATGGAATTCCTCAAATGGGTGAAAATATTAATGAAAATAAGAAAAATGTAATTTCATCGATATTGAAAAAAGAGAAGGCCACAACAGCAAGTTCTAAATTAAATTTTTTTGATATGCCTAATCAACTTCTTCCTGAAAAGTAATGAGATATCTAATACTGCTTTTTTTCTTGATTGGGTGTTCGGATAACAATAATACCTATTATCCACTTGGAAAAATAAAATCATGGTCATATAAAATAGAGATTCAACCTGAAGTTGAAAAAAAAACCGTATATAAAAAGATAAATTTATCACTTGGTAAAAAAAATTTAGAAATAAACGGAGTAAAAAGTTCGGTTTATCCATTCTTGAGAGAAGATGGATCTATATTTTTCTATAAGGCTTTGTCAAATGGTATTTTTAGAATGGGGTCTGCTTTCGCCAAGGATAAAAAAATAAATGCTGAAAATAAAAAAAGATTGGTTTTACCTTCTCCACAAAGAATTGGGGATAAATGGTCAGTCGGAAGCAAAACTTACTTGATACTAAAAAGATACCCTTACTATGACTACAGAGCAACTACAAATTTTAAGATAAATTATGAAATAATTTCAAAAAATGAAATCATTTCGACACCAATGGGAAAATTTAAAGATTGCCTTTTAGTCAGAGGACTTGGAAAAACAAAGTTTATAGGAGATAGCGAAATTGGTTCAATTTCAATAAGTATTTCATCAAAAGAATGGTATGCAAAAGGAATAGGATTAATTAAAAGTATTAGAGTTGAAAGTACAGACTCAGATTTATTTGGAACAACTAAAATGACACAAATTCTTGAGAACTACAAGCATAAGTGAACAAATGAGAACAACTAACATTTTTTTATTATTTATTTTTATAATCGTAATTTTGTATTATGCAAAATTTATTTTACTTCCATTGTCATTAGCCCTTTTCTTTTATTTAATAATCAAATCGCTAACAAATAGATTTTTAGTGTCGATAAAAAATAACTTTAAAATTCACCTAAATCAACTAACTGTAATGTTCTTAATTTTTACCATCACACTACTCTGTATATATTTTTTTTGGATTATTCTAAAATTTAATCTAAATGTAGTTAAACAAAACTCAAATTCTTATCAGGATAACTTTGAAAAAGTCATCTCTTTTTTTAAAAGCACACCATTAAATGATCTTCTTCGAAATGAGAAAATATTTGAATCATTAGATTTAATGTCGATATTCTCGATGTTTATAAATAATTTATCTTTATTTGCGGGTAACTTTTCTTTTATAATTCTTTTCTTACTGTTTTTCATGTTTGAAGAAAATTTTTTTGTGAAGAAAATCAAATCAACAGTTAGTCCTTTAAATATAAAAGTACTCAATAAAATAAATTATGATATTTTCTATTATTTTCAACTCAAAACCCTTACAAGTATTTTAACCGGGATACTAACTTTTATTATTTTACTTTTTCTCAAAAATGACTTAGCTCCAGCTTTTGGCATTCTCTCATTTTTCCTAAACTTTATTCCATTTTTAGGGTCATTTTTATCTATCCTATTACCAGTTTTATTTTCAGCAATTCAATTCTTAAATATTTTTGAACCAATATTGACATTAATCTTACTTACATTCATACAGATTTATGTTGGAAATGTTTTAGAACCTAGGTTAATGGGAAAAACCCTTAATATCAGTCCACTTGTTATGGTTATTTTCCTTTCGATAATGGGAAAAATATGGGGTATTGCAGGGATGTTTTTGAGTGTACCTTTTCTAGTTATTATATTAATTATCTTGAGTAAGATTAAATCTACAAAAAAAATTGCAATTTTAATATCTGAAAAAGGCGAGATATAAACTAACTAGAGCTTCTGTCTAGTGACAAAATGATTCCAAATCCAATGAAATAAGTTATCATAGATGAACCACCGTATGAAACTAGAGGAAATGGCAAACCTACAATAGGTAATATTCCGATCACCATCGACATATTTATAAAACAGGCAAAGAAAAAATTAGTTATAATTCCATAACCTACTATTCTATTGAAGTTGTTATAAATGAATTTACTAGTGATATGATATGCCACATATGTAATGAGACATATCAGTCCTATTACAGATAAAGTTCCTAGAAATCCAAACTCTTCTCCTAGCATTGAAAAAATAAAGTCTGTATGTTTTTCAGGAAGAAAATCTAAATGTGACTGAGTTCCTTTAGTCCAACCTTTTCCATAAGTTCCACCGGAGCCAACTGCAATTTGAGATTGAATAATATGATAACCAGAACCTAAAGGGTCATTTTCAGGATCAAATAAAGTTAATATTCTCTGTTTTTGATAATCTTTTAGCCCTCCCCATAAATAAGGTGTTACAATCAGTGCGCCTAAACCAGCAAAACTGAAAAATTTCCAATTAAGTCCAGAGATAAAAAAAATTACAATGCTTACAAATAATATAAGCATTGCAGTACCAAGATCTGGTTGACTTAAAATTAAAACAAAAGGAATTGTCAAAAGTAGAATTGGTAGTATTAAAAAAAAATAATCTCTAGTTTCTTGAATTTTTTTTTCATCAAAGAATTTGGCTAAAGATATTATTAGAAAAACTTTCATGATTTCTGACGGTTGAAAATTGAATCCAAACAAATATATCCATCTCCTAGCTCCCTTACCAAGATATCCATAAAAAGATACCCCTAACAATAAAACCAAACCAAAAAAATAAAAAAAATATGCATTTTTTTTCCAAAATTCAATATCTATAAGACTTACAATGATCATCAAAAAAAATCCAAATATGATTTTATAAATATGAGATATAAAGATCCTTGATTCATCTCCCATTGTTGCACTATAAATCATTATCAAGCCCACGAAGGACAAAAAAGATATTAAAAAAACAAACAACCAATTCAAATTTTTTAATTTAAGAAATATATCTGTCATTTATAAAAATTTTTTTAAAGCTAATTCCATCACATTCTTTGCAATTGGAGCTGCAACCTTAGAACCACTTCCCATATGTTCAGCGACTACGGTAAGTGCAAATTTAGGGTTTTTGAATGGTGCAAAGCATGTGAATATTGAATGATCTCTTAGTTTGTATAATAAGTTTTCATTTTTTATTACTCCCCCCTCTCCTTCTCGCTCCTCTAAACTAATTTTTCTAACTTGAGAAGTGCCTGTCTTTCCGGCCATTTTAATAAGACCAGGAAGTCTAGCACTATAAGCAGTTCCACTATCCTCATTTACAACTGAAAACATTGAATCTTTGATAAAATTTAGATTTTTTTTACTAATGTCTAGGTTTTCAAATTCTTTTTTACCATGAATTATATTTGGTATTATTTTTTTTCCTGTAGCAATTCTTGCAGTCATTAAAGCAATTTGTAATGGCGTTGATACCACAAAACCTTGGCCTATAACCGTATTAAGTGTTTCGCCCCGTTGCCACTTTTCCCCTTTATTTTTCTTTTTCCAATCTCTATTAGGCATTATACCAATCAATTCATTGGGTAAATCAATCCCAGTTGAACTACCATATGAAAACTTATTTGAAAAACTTGCAAGTTTATCTATCTCCAAAGTTTTAGCTAAATTATAAAAATAACAATCACAAGATTTTTTTATAGCCTCCATTAAATTGACATTTCCATGACCTTCTTTTTTCCAACAATGAAATTTTCTGTTTCCAAAAGGAATGTGTCCTGAACAGAAGAATTTTTTATTTTTATCAAATTTTTCGTTTTCCAAAGCATGTAAAGCTGTTATTAATTTATATGTTGATCCTGGTGAATAAAGACCGGCTGTACATCTATTTAAAAGCGGATTAAACTTATCTGCAAGTAATGAGTTCCATTTTTCAATACTTACACCATCACTAAATTCATTGTTATTAAAAGACGGTGAGGAAACTAAACAATTAACTCCACCATCTTCGCAAGAAATCATTACAACAGCACCATTAATGCCTCTCATTTCTGAAAAAGCCTTTTTTTGGATTTCGCTTATCAAATTTGTTTTTATATTTCCTCCGGGAATCGCATACTTCTTATTAAGTTCCTTTTTTACAACCCCCTTTGAATTTGTTTCAAATTTTATCCAACCATCTGTACCTAACAATATAGAATTTATCTTTTTTTCAATACCAGAAATTCCAACCTTTAAATTAGATAACTTTTTCTTTTTAATTTTTTTTTCATACCCAACATACCCCAAAGCATGTGAAAAAATTAAGTTATCTTCGTAACTTCTTACTTTTTCTTTGGTGATGATAAGGAAAGGGAATTTATTCTTCATAAATTCAAAAAATTCAAGTTCATTCCAACTCAAATTTCTTTTTATTGTAATAAAATCCGAAAGATCTTGTTCATTCAAATTAGTGTGAATTTCTTGTAAATCTTTTTTAGAAAAATTTATATGTCCCTTTAGTTTGTTGACATACTTATTGATCAAGCTTTTTTTATCTTTAAAAATACTCAATTGGTAGTCGATTCTATTTGATGCAATAGGGTTGTTATACAAATCAAAAATTGTACCTCTCTCCGGATATACAATTTTTACTTTGATTCTATTCGTATCTGATAACTTGCCATATTTTGATTTCTGTAGAATTTGAAGATAAAATAACTTTCCGACGACTAACGAAGTGAAAAAAATCTTTGATAATCCCAGAACAAGCGATCTTCTTTTAAGTCTTTTTTCATGATTTATTTCTCTACTCATTGTAATTTCTAGACTTTAAACTCAATTTGTCTACCATTGAAAAAAATAATGGAAATAAAGCTATACTAAAAATAAAGCTCACTGCTAAATTCTTAATAACTATACGATTCTCACTAAAAAAAATTACTGACAGCGAAATTAAAAATAAATACATTGTGAAACTTAAAATAAATTTTATCCATGTTTCTTTAAAATCATAAGATATTAGATCATTAAAATTTCTGCGCTTTGAATATTGAAGAATTAAAAAAAACAAACAAGTAATACCAACAATCCCTCCTTGAATAAGGTCATAAAGTGTACATAAAATAAAAAGAGAGATCGGGGAGAACTGTTTAAAATCATTACTTACCCAACAATAAAGAACTGTGAAAAACATGTATGGTTTTATCATCTCGTTTTCAAAGAAGTAACTTGGAGTAAATTCAAAAAAAATAAAAAATGAAACAAAAAAGTACGGAAGAGATCTAAATACTAAATTATTAAGCATTGATTAATTACCTAATCTTCAAATTCATTTTTATAGTCATAAATCAAAACATTAACATAAATCGAATCTGCTTTTTTTGCAAATGGCATTACAAAAACTTCATTTAATGTTTTAACAACTCTACCAATTTTAATTCCTTCTTTGAAATATCCAGCTGCATCGGTTGACACCACTACTTCTCCATGCTTTAAATCAAATTTTCTTTCAATATGTTTAAGTGATAGTCTTCTTTTACTACCTTGTAGGAAAAATGATTTTTTTGATTCAAGTGATACTACAGGTACTACAGAATTTTCATCGAAAATTGTTAGAACTTTAGAAGAATGTGAACCCAGCTCAAGCACTCTACCCAATAATCCCTTATCATTAAATACGACATCGTTGATCTTTAAACCATTTTCTTTACCTGCATCTATATAGATCAATGAACTAGCATCTTTATAAGCATCTATAAGTATCCTGGCACTTATTTTTCTTACGTAATCAACCTCATCGATATTCAAAAGATTTTTCAATCTATAGTTTTCTAATAAAAGAAAGTGTTTTTCATTTAATTGTTCGTTTAATCTCCTATTTTCCTCCATTAGCACAAAATTCATTTCATTGGCTTGTTTAATTTCTTTAATATATACAAGAGAATTATTAAAAATTTGGAAAGGCTTTGCTACAATAATAAAAATGGGCCCAAAAAAAGATATTGTATTATATCTCAGCAATTTAAGTGATTGGGAGTTTGTTATTGAAAGTACAAAAAATGTTATAGAGAAAAACACACACAGCGTCAAACTTAATACATACCTGTTAAGAATACTTGATTTAAATCCTCTACCAAAAGACGACTTGTATACCATATATCAATAGCTGCTACTTAAGACTGACCGAAGTTCTTTTAAATTTTCGGCGCATTTTCCCGTGCCCTGAACAACACAACTCAAAGGATCATCTGCAATACTAACTGGAAGTCCAGTTGCATCTCTGATTACTTGATCTAACTCTCCTAACAGTGATCCGCCTCCGGTTAAAACAATACCTTTGTCAACTATGTCAGCCGCCAACTCAGGGTCTGAGTTTTCTAATGTATTTGTAACTGCTTCGATGATTGCTTGAACTGGTTCTTGAAGAGCATCAGCAATTTGTCTCTGATTAATTACAACTTCCTTTGGCACACCTTTTAAAAGATCTCTTCCCTTTATATGTAAAAGTTTACCATCACCGCTGCTTGGTGACGCTGCAACGCCAATAGCTTTCTTAATTCTTTCTGCGCTACTTTCACCAACCAGTAAATTGTGAGATCTTCTTATATAATTAATAATTGCTGTGTCCATTGCATCTCCGCCAACTCTTACAGAATGTGCATGAACTATTCCACCTAAAGCTAGAAGAGCAACCTCGGTTGTACCACCACCGATATCCACAACCATGGAACCTGATGGTTCGGTTACGGCAAGACCAGCACCAAGAGCAGCTGCCATTGGTTCATCCACTAAATAAACTTTTCTTGCACCTGCTGCTGCTGCTGAACCTTCGATAGCTCGTCTTTCAACTGATGTGGCACCTGAAGGTACACATACAACTATAACAGGGCTGAAAAAACTATTATGATTATGAGCTTTCTTTATAAAATGCTTTATCATCTCTTCAGCTACATCAAAATCTGCTATTACACCGTCTCTCATTGGACGTATTGCAATAATATTTCCTGGCGTGCGGCCTAACATTGTCTTAGCTTCGTGTCCGACTGCCAATACCCTTGGTTTCGCCTCTTTTTTGTCATTAGATAATGCTACAACCGAGGGCTCGTTGAGAACAATTCCTTTGCCTTTTACGTAAATAAGAGTGTTGGCTGTTCCAAGGTCAATTGCGATGTCTTGAGAAAGAAAGGAAAAAAATTTTTTCATGTTTTGTTTTTTACATGTATAAACAATAAAAATCAATAAATTATATTACATGTTTATCTAACTTCTTGTCAGAAGTTTGTAATAATGTTTTTGAATCTTCTGCTTTTTTTCTTTTCATGATCAGTTTATTCATAGCGTTAATATATGCTTTTGCAGAGGCTACCATTGTATCGACGTCACTTCCTTGGCCTTGGACAGTTATTAAATTTTCCTCAAGCCTAACATTGACCTCAGCTTGTGCATCTGTACCCTTAGTTATTGCATTTACTTGGTAGACAATTAAATTTGCCTTATTTGGCATTAATGTCTTTAAGGAATTGAAAATTGCGTCAATTGGTCCGTTTCCAACATCTTTTATTACTTTCTTTTTTCCAAAAACGTCTAACTCCAAAATAGCTTCGGCATCTTTACCTTTACCACATTTCAAAGTGAGATCAATTAATTCTATATACAATTTTTTTTGGAAGTTTTTTTCGCTTTCAACCAATGCATAAAGATCTTCTTCAAAAACTTGCTTTTTCTTGTCTGCTAGATCTTTAAAATTTTTAAAAAGTTTATTTATACTTTTTTCATCAAAATTATAGCCTAATTCATTTAATTTCACCTTGAATGCATGTCTACCTGAGTGTTTACCTAGAACTAATTCAGAAGATGAAAGTCCAATAGATTCCGGCGTTATAATTTCATACGTATTCGCATTTTTTAACATACCATCTTGATGAATACCGGATTCATGTGCAAATGCATTTTTACCAACAATTGCTTTGTTTGGTTGTACATTGAAGCCTGTAATAGTTGAAACAAGATGAGAAATTATTATTATTTTTTTCGTATCTATATCGGTATAAAAGGGTAGTTTATCTCCTCTTGTCTTCAAACACATAACTATTTCTTCAAGTGCAGCGTTACCGGCTCGTTCACCTATACCATTGATTGTACATTCAACCTGTCTAGCGCCTTGAATTAATGCAGATAGCGAATTAGAAACTGCTAACCCCAAGTCGTTATGACAATGGACTGAAATTATGGCTTTATCAATATTTGGAACATTTTTCTTGATATTTCCTATTAACGAACCAAACTCTCCAGGAATTGCATATCCAACTGTGTCAGGAATATTTATGGTGGTTGCTCCGGATGAAATCGCGACCTCAATACTTTTATATAAAAAATCTAAATCTGTTCTTGAAGCATCCTCGGGAGACCACTCAATATCATCAGTATATTTCATTGCTCTTCTGATACTTTTCTTAACCGATTCTAGAACTTCTTTCTTGGACATTCTTAATTTATATTTCATATGGAGATTGCTTGTTGATATAAATGTATGAATTCTTTTCCTCTTTGCGGCTTCAAGAGCTTCACCAGCGACATCTATATCTTTATATTGAGCTCTAGCCAAACCGCATATAATGGAATGAGAGGAATTTTCTGAGATTTTTTTTACAGCTTGGAAGTCTCCTTTTGATGCAAAAGGAAACCCAGCTTCAATTACATCAACTTTCATTTCATTCAACCGTGTTGCAATCTCGACTTTATCTTCTACAGACATTGAAGCACCAGCTGACTGTTCGCCATCTCTTAATGTTGTATCAAAAATTAAAATTTTTTCTTTACTCATTATAAATTATAGTATTAATTTTTCTTCTTATTTACTAGTTTATTTGAACTAATCCACGGCATCATCTTTCTTAATTTTTCACCGACCATTTCAATTTGTTTTTGACTTTGGATTCGTTTTTCTGCTTTAAAGTTTAGTTGACCTGACTTGCATTCAAGAATCCAGTCTCTAACAAACTTTCCAGATTGAATCTCATCTAAAACTCTCTTCATCTCTAATTTTGTATCTTCATTTATTATCCTTGGTCCCCTGGTAAGATCTCCATACTCTGCAGTATTTGATATTGAGTATCTCATATTCGCAATGCCACCCTCGTAAATTAAATCAACAATTAACTTTACTTCATGTAGACATTCAAAATAAGCCATTTCGGGTGAATATCCAGCCTCAACTAAAGTCTCAAAACCTGCTTGAATAAGTGCTGTTAAACCGCCACATAAAACTGTCTGTTCACCAAAAAGGTCTGTTTCACACTCTTCTTTAAAGGTTGTTTGAATTATACCAGAACGCCCCCCTCCAATTGCTGAGGCATAGGAAATTCCTAGGTCCAGTGCATTTTTTGACGCATCTTGATGAATCGCGATCAAGCATGGAACTCCTCCTCCGGAGATATATTGTCCTCTAACTGTATGACCTGGACCTTTTGGTGCAATCATAAATACATCTAGATCAGTTCTTGCCTTTATTAATTGAAAATGAATTGATAATCCATGAGCAAATAGAAGACACGCTCCTTTTTTAAGGTTTTTTTCCAGATAATCAGTATATAAATCTGCCTGAAGTTCGTCAGGCACCAAAATCATACAAACATCTGCCCACTTAGATGCCTCCTCAACGCTCAAAACTTTAAAACCATCTTTTTTCGCTTTAGCAATTGAATTTGAACCTTCTTTTAAAGCTATTATCAAATCTTTAACTCCACTATCTCTCAAATTTAGAGCATGCGCATGCCCTTGACTTCCATAACCTATTATACAGACCCTCTTATTTTTTATTAAATTTAAATCTGCGTCACTATCATAATAAACTTTCATTTAACTATCCTTATCTTTTAATGTATTCTTTCCCTATTGCCATCGAAACTAGGCCTGACCTAGTTAACTCAATAATCTTATATAACTTTAGTTTTTTAATCATAACGGATATCTCTAAAGGCGTGCCTGAAAACTCGATAATCATTTCAGCATTGTTTTCAAATAAAATTTTTGCTCCATAATCTTTTACGTATTTGTAAATTTTTGAAACTGACTTCTTTTTTACATCCAATTTCATTAAAATCAACTCTTTTCCTATAAAGCTACGCAACTCAGTTATATCTAAAAGGTTATGAACAGGTATAAGTTTTTTTAGTTGAGCCTTAATTTGGTCAATTATAATTTTTGTTCCTGAGGTCACTATGGTAACTCTAGATAGAAACTTGTCAGAATCAACCTCCGATACGGATAAACTTTCTATATTATAGCCTCTTCCCGAAAAAAGACCCACTACTCTAGCTAAGACTCCAGGTTCATTATCAACCATTATGGAAAGAATATGTTTAGAATGTAATTCTACCATTACGTCGTACTATACTAGAACCATGCCCTCTTCTGAAATTTCTCCATCTACTTTATCATTTGGGCCTAAAAGCATTTGATCATGAGTTGCCCCTGACGGAATCATAGGGAAACAATTTTCTTTAGGGTCAACAACTACGTCACATATTACCGGTCCTTTGATTTTGATCATTTCTTTTATTAAACCGTCTACATCTCCGGGTTTTAAAGCCCGAAGACCTGTTGCACCAAATGATTCAGCAAGTTTTACAAAGTCAGGAAGTGAATCCATATATGATTCTGATAATCTGTTACCGTGAAGTAATTCCTGCCACTGTCTAACCATTCCCATATAATGATTGTTAAGAATAAAAATTTTTACAGGCAATCTATATTGTTTAATAGTGGACATTTCCTGAATATTCATAAGAATAGAAGCTTCACCTGCAACGTCAATTACTAGATCTTTAGGATGAGCAATTTGCACGCCCATAGCCGCTGGCAATCCATATCCCATTGTTCCAAGTCCGCCAGAAGTCATCCAGTGTTTTGGTTTGTTAAATGTCAAAAACTGAGCTGCCCACATTTGATGTTGTCCAACCTCAGTGGTAATAAATGGATCTAAATGTTTTGTGAGAGCATCTAATCTTTGGAGTGCATATTGTGGTTTAATGATTGAAGTGGAATTTTTATAACTCAAACAATCTTTGGATCGCCATTTATTAATTTGAGCCCACCATTCAGAAATAAATTCTTTTTTAAAAATAATTTTCTTGTCTTTAATATATTTTAGTGTCATTTCTAAAATTTTAGATAAATCACCTTGAATCAAGAGATCTACTTTAACACTTTTATTGAATGAGGAGGCATCAATGTCCATGTGGACTTTTCTTGAGTTTGGAGAAAAGCCTGCAACTTTACCAGTTATTCTGTCATCGAACCGAGCTCCAATACAAATCATTAAATCCGACCTATTCATTGAAAGATTAGCCTCGTATGTCCCATGCATTCCCAACATTCCAATAAATTGATTGTCTGATGTTGGTGTTGCTCCCAAGCCCATAAGAGTTTGAGTGCATGGAAAACCTGTTATCTTTAATAACGTATTTAAATATTGAGATGCTTTTGCTCCAGAATTTATTATACCACCCCCAACATAGAAAATAGGTTTTTTTGATTTAGTTAGGAGATTAACGAATTCTGAAATTTTTTCTAAAGGAGGCTTTACGATTGGTTTATAAATTGAAAAACTTTTAGATATTTTTTTTCCACTATAGATACTTTTAAATGTTTGTATATCCTTTGGTATATCTACTAGAACTGGCCCAGGTCTTCCATTTTTAGCTATGTGGAATGCAGAATGTATGCAAGTTGCTAATTTAGATATTTCTTTAACTAAATAATTATGTTTTGTGCACGGTCTAGTTATACCTACAATATCAGCCTCTTGAAATGCGTCATTTCCGATCATGTGAGTTGGAACTTGCCCGGAGATACAAACTACAGGAATGGAATCCATCATGGCATCTGTGAGACCTGTAACTGTATTTGTTGCACCTGGTCCAGATGTTACTAAAACAACTCCCACTTTTCCTGTTGATCTTGCATAACCCTCAGCTGCATGCACGGCAGCTTGTTCGTGTCTAACTAAAATATGTCTTATTTTATTTTGTTTAAATAATTCATCATATATAGGTAATACTGCTCCACCAGGATAACCAAATATTACTTTTACATTCTCTTGAATTAATGCTTCGATAACAATTCTTGCGCCGGATAATTTTTTCATAATAATTTAAATTAAACCAAAAACATTCTTTAAACATCAAAAAAATTCAAAAATCTAAATATTTTTTAATAAAAAATTTTTTGCATCACAAAAATTCAATTTGATAGATTCTTTAGATCTGTTTTTAAACCAAGTTATTTGCCTCTTGGCGTATCTTCTTGTTTCTTGACTAAACAATTCTAAAGATTCATCAAAATTTTTATCACCTTTTATAAACCGCTCAATAACTTTGAAACCAATTGATTTGTGCAAAGGATGCTCAATTAATTTCTTTTTTTTTTTAAAATTTAAAACTTCCATGATTGCATTTGATTTTAAGATATCTAAACACCTTTTATTTATAGTTTCATATAACTCCTGTCTGTTAACTGAAATAGTTATGTATAGGATTTTTTTAAATATTTTTTTGGAACCTATTTTATGCCAATAAGTTAAATTTTGTCCAGTTGTAACTTTTACACTAATTGCTCTCAATAAACGTTGTGTGTCATTGCTTGATATTTTTTTGGAATAATCTTTATCAACTTTTTGAAGTTTTTGATAAAAAAATGAATTTCCATACTTTTTATGTAGAATTTCAATTTTATTTTTTATGAGTAATGGAACTTCAGGAATTGGTGAAATAGTTCCAAATAAACTCTCTAAATAAAGTCCTGTTCCACCAACAAAAATTGGTATTTTACCCTTAGTTTCCGATAAAATTCTCAAAACATTTTTAAACCAAAACCCCACATTACATTTTTCAGGGTAATTGACAAATTCAAATAGATGACATGCGTATTTTTCTATTTCTCTTTTTGAGGGTACATTAGTTAATGTCCTTAACTCGTTGTAGACTTGCATGCTATCTGCGTTAATGATTATGCTTGGTACTTTTGTTTGAATTTCAAAAGCTAGCTTTGTTTTTTTAGCTGCTGTTGGTCCACCTATCAAAATTGCGAATGGATACAATAAATTACTTTAGTTTGAGAATTAAAAATCTTGAAAAATCACCTTCAAAAACTTGTAAAAGAACAGAATCAGCATTCTTTTTGATAAATTCATCAAATATTTTTTTTGCTTGAGAAGGTTGATCCATATTTTTCTGAGCAATTTGCGATATTACATTTCCCACATTTAGTCCTGCTTTAGCTGCAAATGAATCTCTTTTTACAGCAGTAATAACAACACCTTTTACATTTTTTGAAATATTATACTTTACTCTAGTTTCTTTATTAAGTCCAAGAAGTCTTAAACCAACAGTATCAATTTCAATTTCATCACTAACTATTTCCTTATTAGAATCAGAATTTTCGTTTTTTGCGTCATTAAATTTTTCAAGTTCTCCAAGCTTAACTGTGAATGATTTTTCTTTATTATTTCTCCAAACTTTGACTATAGCTTTACTCTCAACTGACGCCTCTGCAACTGTTCTTTGAAGTGATTTAACATCTTTAATTTTCTTTTGATTGAACTCTAAAATAACATCACCGGATTTCAAACCACCTTTTTCGGCGGGTTCTCCAGGATTAACCATTGAAATCAAAACTCCGTCTTCATTTTTTAGTCCTAAACTGTTTGCTATTTCTGGCGTTAATTCCTGTATTCTAACTCCCAACCACCCTCTTTGTGTTTTTCCAAACTTTCTAAGTTGTTCAAGTATTGGCTTTGCCAAATTAGCAGGTATTGAAAATCCAATACCAACACTTCCTCCTGTAGGCGAAAAAATTGCCGTATTGATTCCTAAAACTTCTCCATCTAAGTTAAAAAGAGGACCTCCAGAGTTTCCTCGATTAATTGAAGCATCTGTCTGAATGAAACTGTCGTAAGGACCAGCATTAATATCTCTATTAAAAGCCGAGATTATCCCGGAGGTAACAGTGCCACCAAGACCAAATGGGTTGCCAATAGCAAATACTGAATGTCCTACTCTTGCTTTGTCAGAGTCAGCAAATTTAAGATAAGGCAATGGCTTTTTAGATTCAACTTTTAAGAGTGCTATATCAGTAAGTTTATCTGTTCCAACAATTTTAGCCTCTAACTCTGTATCATCTTGAAACTTTACCTTAATTTCATTTGCTTGTTCTATGACATGGTTATTGGTGACAATATAACCAGTTGGATCAATTACAAATCCAGAACCAAGAGCTTGTGGTCTTTCACTTTCCTGTTGGTTGGGTTGTTGAGGTTGAGGGCCAAATGGAAATCCTGGAGGGAAGTTTTTAAAAAAATCTCTGAATTGAGGAGGTATACCATCCAATGGATTTTGGCTCTCACTATTTATTTGTTTTGGTTTCTGAACAGTAAAGACATTGACTACACTCGGAGATTTTCTTTCTACAAGGTTAGCAAAATCGTCTGATAAAGGATGACAATTTGCATCGAACACGAAAAAGGAAATAACAAAAGTGATTAAAACTTTTAGTTTATTATTCATGACAAAGCTATCTTCCACTACCTTTAGAATTATTGAAAAACTCAAGAAACTCGCTGTCGGGTGACAAAATCATGGTAGTTCCGTCTTCACCTAATACTTTTCCATAGGCCTGCATTGATCTATAAAACGAATAAAAATCTGAATCTTGCTCAAAGGCATTAGCATATATGTCGATTGCCTTTGATTCGCCTTCACCTTTGAGTATTTCTGATTTTCTTGTAGCCTCGGCTAAAATAACCGTTTTTTCCTTATCAGCTTCAGCTGTTATTTTTTGTGCAACTTCTGAACCCTTAGCTCTAAACTCTTTAGCCTCTCTTACTCTTTCACTAATCATTCTTTCGTAAATAGCCTGACTGTTTGCTTCTGGAAGATCAGCCCTTCTGATTCTCACATCAACAATCTCGATACCGAAACGAAAAGCCTCATTGTTCACTTCTAGTTTAATATTTTCCATTATGTTGCTTCTCTCTTTAGAAAGTAACTCATCGAGTGTAACTCGCCCCACTACTCGCCTGAGAGATGAAATAACATTAGAGTTAAGCCTATTTCTTACGTTTAATTCATTTCCTACTGTTTTATAGAATTCAAGGGGATCAATTATTTTAAATCTTGTAAATGAATCGATTAACATTCTTTTCTTATCAACTGCAATAACTTCTTCAACTGGCAGATCGTATTCTAGAATTCTTCTGTCATATCTTATAACGTTTTGGATTAATGGAATTTTAAAATGCAAACCTGAGGATTTTATAACTCTTTTTGGTTCACCAAACTGAAGAACCAAGCCTTGTTCCCTTTCATTCATTGTGAACAATGCATTTAGCCCAACGAAACCAGCTACGATGAAAATTATAACGAATATATTGGTTTTACTCATTATTTGTATTTTGGTTTAAATTATTATTTTTATTAATTTTCTTTTTTAACTCAGGCAAAGGTAAATAAGGTACTACTCCTCCACCAGCTTTATTATCAATAATCACCTTATCAATATTACCCAAGGTTTTTTCGAGAGTTTCTAAATAAATTCTCTCTCTTGTAACATCTTTTGAGGTTTTGTAGGCGTTATAAACTGAGAGGAACCTTTGAGCTTCCCCCTCTGCTTTAGCTACAACTTCTTTTTTGTAAGCTTCTGCTTGTTGAATAGTCTTCTCTGCCTCACCTCTAGCCTTTGGAATAATATCATTTCTGTAGGCTTCTGCTTCATTTCTTAATCTCTGCTCGTCAGTTTTTGCTCTTTGTACATCTCTGAATGACTCAATAACAAGTTCAGGTGGGTCAGCTTTTTGAAGTTGAACCTGAGTTACCAAAACTCCAGCTTCATAATAATCTAAAACACTTTGGACATCATTTTTAACATCTTCCTCAACTATTGATTTACCCTCGGAAAGAATTGGATCAATTGGTGTTTGACCAATCTTCTCCCTCATGACACTCTCTCCGATACTTTTGATTGTTATTTCAGGGTTTCTAACATTAAATAAGAAATCTTTCGCATCATTGATGATCCAAAAAACTGTGAAGTTAAGATCTACTATGTTTTCGTCACCAGTTAACATAAGAGCTTCTTCGGGGGTTTGTCTTGTCTGAGGTGTTTGTGAAAACTGAGATTGTGAAGTTCTAAATCCAACTTCAATTCTATTAACTTTCGTTACTTTGGGTTTAAAAACAGACTCTATAGGAAAGGGGAAATGATAGTGAAGTCCTGGTTCAGTGGTTCTGACGTATTCGCCGAATCTTGTGACCACACCCTGTTCATCGGTACCTACTCTATAAAAACCACTTAATGTCCAAATACCAAGTAAAATTAATAATATAATCGAAAGACTGGTTGGGTTATTTTTAGGGAACATATCTTTTAACTTGTCTTGAAATCCCTTGATATAATCATCATTAAAGTTACTTCCATTTTGATTGGAAGAACTTTTTTTTGTATCTCTTGGTTTTTTACCCCAAGGACTGTTATTATCGTTTGATGACCAAGACATTTTTTTCTTTATTGATAACTTATATATAAGAAATTTTTTTAGCATGCAAAGAATAATTTTCTAATTTAACTTTTTATTTTTTCAATTAATATTTTATAAATGATAAAAAACTTTATTGTGGTTGCCTCAGGAAAAGGCGGAGTGGGTAAATCAACAGTGGCTTTAAATTTAGCCGTTGGTTTGGCACGCTTTAAAAAATTAAAAGTTGGTCTGCTTGATGCGGATATTTATGGTCCCTCAATACCTAAAATGCTAGGAATACATGACAAACCCTCTGCTTCAAAAAAGAATAAAATGCTTCCTTACGAGAAATTTTCCATCAAAGCTATGTCAATTGGAAATATGGTTCCAAATGATCAGGCAATAATTTGGAGGGGGGTAATGGCTTCAAGTGCTATCAAACAGCTCTTAAATGATGTGGAATGGGGCGACTTAGATTTTTTAATTATAGACCTTCCACCAGGTACCGGAGACATTCAATTGTCATTATGCCAAACTTTGATGATAACTGGAGCTGTCATTGTTTCTACGCCACAAGAAATTTCTCTTTTAGATGTTAGAAAAGCTATAAATATGTTTAAAAAAGTTAAAGTTCCTATCCTTGGAATAGTTCAAAATATGAGTTTTCTAGAAATTAATAAGAAAAAAGAATACATTTTCGGTAAAAACGGGGCATTAAATGAATCAAAAAAACAAAACTTAAAGTTTTTAGGGGAAATACCTATTTATGCAGATATCTCCAATTCCGGTGACTCAGGTGTGCCTTTAACGTCTCTTCAAAAATCTTGTGTAAATAAAATATTCAAAAATATTATTGACCAGTTAATTGAATCTGTTGAAACCAACAAAACTTCTAATACTCAAATCAACAATTAAAAATCTTTTTTATTGTATCCAGTTCTCTTTTTGAAATATTTTTAGAGTTATTTTTTTTTCCATGGATCAATGATCTGATATATTCAATTCCTGCCGATGAAATTGTCAGTGCATTTAATCTATTGCTAATAAAGGCGTCATAAGTTAATGGAACCCATTTTTTTAAGATATCCATCATTACCTCTGCGTATACCCTAATTTCATATTGAGCATGAGGATCAAATCTTAAAGACAAGAAGTGCATTAAATTATGTAAATCAATCTTCCAATACCATTGTGTGTAAGCATTAAGAGGTAGGGTCATTCTAGATAACTCTCTTGCCAACCCACTTTTTGAATCGTCAATTCTTTGGCCAAACTCATCCTCATTCAAAAGCTTACTATAATTTTCAAAGCCAGTTTTTGAATTTTCCTCAATTATTTTTAGATATTTATTTATTTCATCAGAACTTAATTCTCCTGACCTTCCTTGATTATTTGTTTTAGATTGTGGTTTAAGATCCTTATTTTTGGGAATATAAAATTCTTTATCCAAGATTGAATACCTTGCAGAATACTCATTAACATTGGCTGTCCTATGCCTAATCCATTGTCTTGCAACAAAAATTGGGAGTTTAATATGAAATTTTATTTCATTCATCTCGAAGGGTGTAGAGTGTCTGTGACTTATTAAATAATTGATTAAATTTTTATCTTGATTCAACTTCTTTGTTCCTTTCCCATAGGACACTCTAGCAGCTTGAACTATTGAGGAGTCATCGCCCATATAATCAATAACTCTTATGAAACCATGATCTAATATTTTAAAAGATTTATAAAGAATTCTATCTAATTTTTTAACAGTTACTCGTTTTGTAGAAAAGTTATTTTTTCTTATCTTTTCAATTTCATCATTTATTTTGGATTTCTTTTTCATAAAAACTCTAATCTTCGATAATAACTTATTTTTACACTAAAACAATTTATAGGTTTTATTTTTTTTTATCATTCATTATTATAAAAGTGCTGAATTTCAGCTATGGCAATAAACGTTTGATTTTGAGCCGATGCGGACCCGGGGGCGGTACCCGGCACCTCCACCATTATTAAGGGGGTGAAATAGGATCGACGTGCGTGTGAATAGTCAAAAACTTTGCCCGGAATGGTACCAACGTTATCGGACTAAATTT
>MDTB01191801.1_pt1 | contig 44129 bp, 82 predicted proteins | sample 811161 | NCBI WGS metagenome assembly MDTB01 (sample SAMN05326650, study PRJNA326480) | marine metagenome | isolation source: seawater | place: Mediterranean Sea | collected 2009 | reverse complement strand
TCTTCCTCGACGAGAACGGAGACTACCAGTGGTGTCCAGACAGCGTTTTCTACCCAGAGAATTACTGTCCACACCCTCTCGGTCCACAGGAATATGTTCATCCTTCAGAGGTTCCCTTCTAACTACTGCCCTTCTTCGGTCTTTCGGAGGAGGGCTTTTTCAGTGGCAATCATCAACGGTGCTATTAAATGGACTCTTATCAAGAGGATCACAATACCCTTGCTTCTATCGACATTACTCGTCTCAAGATTATTAACAGCTTGAGCGTTATTGTTTGGGACAAGGAAGGATCTGCTTACTCAGTTGGATTTAACGTGGCTAGAGAGAGCTTGGATAGTTTTACACCTGCTCATCACATGCCAGCTTACGAGCGACCTTATTCTCGTATGGATCGTGATTTCAACCCAACACTTCCTCCAACTTATACAACCACTCGTTACGACGAAGATGAGGAGGGGGATCTCTGTGTTACGGCTGATCAACACTTCCGATCCAAAACCTGGAAGCGACCTTCTGGAGTTTTCGGTACTCCTTAGTTAACACATACCCCTGCTCAGATTCTGTCTGGGTGGGGGTTTTTTGGTGTCAATTACCAACGGTGCTTCTTATGAGAGTAGCTGTACTTAATCACGGTCAACTATCAAGTCTTCATGACAACTTTGTTGATGCATGCAGAGAACTTGCTGACCTTTACTCAGTCTTAGTTGCAAATGGTGAAACTCCTGCACTTGATTTAGCTGTCTATTAATCAACGCCCCTGCTTCGTTTTCGAGGTGGGGGCTTTTTTATTGCCTAATATCAACGGTGCTCTTAAATGAAATCTGACTTCCTTTACGGTTTATGTGTAGCTTGCTTCTCTTGTGGATGCATCATGTTAGTTACACAGCTAGTAACAGGTATCAGTGTTGCTACTCAGGCTCAATGCTCTGGCGTTGAATACTTGAGAGGAGACAAGAGGAACCAGCAGTTATCTTTAGTTGACTTCTGTCAAGACAATGGTTACTACACTGGCCGACTTCTCCAATCTATGCAATAACTAATACACTCAATCATTCTTGCCCTGCTTCGTTTATTCGATGTGGGGCTTTTTTATTGCTGGAATTCAACAACAGTGCTTTTTATTTAGACCTCGGCACGTCTTTAAACTACCGCTTCCCTCCTAACCAGAGGTGACGGAGATGAGCGATTGGTTATCGTGGCTGGCCTGCTGCAGAAGGTCAGTCTATTTCCAGGATTAGCCCTTCCCAGTTATTGCGTACTGGGTGGGGCTTTTCTATTGCGTCAATTACCAACAGTGCTTTCTACTGTTTCCTTCTATGACGCTCACTTTCCTCGCTCCTCTTCAGTTCACTATTGAGGAGTTTATGAAATGTCAGGCCGACAATCTAATTGAGGCTGAAGTTCAATTATCTGAACTAAATCTGAAGGTTAAGCAACAAGCCGAACGCGATATGCGGAAGGCTGGCTGGCTCTAAATATCACTTGCCCTGCTTCGAATCTCGGAGTGGGGCTTTTTTATTGGCACTCATCAACGGTGCTTATTGTTTAGTCCCATCAAAGGATGGGTTATTTACTATGCCTGCAAAATCTAAAGCTGTCATCGAACTCGAAAATCTTTCTGACGAGCAGAAATCCTACATTTCTGACCTTAAGAAGGACAACGAGGAGATGAGAGAATTTTTACGTGATTTGTATAACCAATACAAGGATCAGGCAAAAGATTCTACTTCTAATAACGGAGACCTACCTAGTCTCTGCCAGCTAGTTCGTCTTCCAGCTTCATTGTCTGCAGAAGACTACTTCGACACTAAAAATGGCAAAGCTATCAATGCTAAATGCTATTTCATTAGTGAAGTTGGTCAAGAACTACAAGGTCGCTCATACTTCGAGATCGCTTTCTTCGGTGTCAATGTTGACTTCGTTGAGAAAGCAATCATGGAGAACAAGCGTGACGTCATGGTTGAAGCTAACCACAGGCAGAATTCTTGGACTTCTGGCGACGGCACCATTGTTGTCTTCGATAAGTGGAGCGCATACAAGGTTAGTCATCTAGAGACTCTTGAAGCTGAGCTTGAGAAAGCTGAAGCTACAACAGAAGCATTAGAAGAATTAGCTACTGCCTAAACACACTACCCCTGCCAGTTTTTATCTACTGGTGGGGGTTTTTTCTTGTCCATTATCAACAGTGCTTCTCATGCAAATAGAAGGACTTGACTCCGATCACATCGTTAACGCTGACGAAATTTCTGTAACAAGCAACATCTCTTTGTCGGCAGCCAGTCACCTTCGAGCTGTTCTTTCTGAAAGGACAGATGCTCGTATGGAAGGTGCTCCTTTATATGCTTTCTTGACTGATCTTGATCAGCAAATCAGGAATGCACAGATAAGAGCTACTCAATATGCTCATAAATTGGAGGACATCGACAGACGAAAACGTTATGGTGACGACGATGTAGTTCAACCAGTCACTGAGACCGTTAGGGAGATAGCTAATGTCCGTTAGCGCTCCAATCGAATCTGGTGTTTATCTTAAGCGTCAGATCGATAGTCATGACAGGGAACTTACCTCTTACTCTTTGATTAGCGACGTCAAAATTGCCAAGGCTCAGTTAGAGAAAGATCTCGCTGCCCTTGCCGCAATTGATCCCCAGCTAGTCAAGGAACATTTCCCAGAAGAATATCAATGGTATCTCACCGAAAATGATTAACACTTAGCCTCACCTTCGGGTGGGGCTTTTTTATTGCACCTATTTAACTGTGCTATGACCACGTCCGTCGCCCCTAAGAAGGCAAAAATCTCCATTAATGAGATTGCTCCTATTCTTCCTTGGAAGAAAGTTGAAAAACACATCCTTAAATTCCTAGAAGCTAATCCACAAGGTGTTAGAAACGCCGATGTGGCAAGAGCTATAGGATTTTCTGACTCTCGTCAGTGGTTGGCTTACGGAGCTTTAGAAAAGATGATTGAGAAAGGCTTAGTAGAGAAGTCTGACAAGTCTCTTTACTTCAAAGCCTGATCACATATCAGCCCTGCCTCTGGTGGGGCTTTTCTTTTTATCATTAATGCCATGGGACTAACTCAAGATCTGTCTGGTCAGATAGCTATTAATAGTACTAACTACGACCCTGACACAAAAACATCAACGATTACTAAAGAACATCAAGCTCTGCGTAATCATTTTAAAATCACTCATCCTTATCCAAATTTTGGAGGACCGTTAATTCTATTACCAGTCGGTCATTGGTCCAACTTCTGGATGCTTCACTCATGGGTTTGTAAAACTAATGGCGATGCTCCTGATAGTGGTGCCAAGGTCGACATTATGCTCTCAGATCTAGAGATTCTTCGTACAGACTTAGAGCATGTAATTAAACTTCCACTTCAAGAAGAAACTTTTGAAATACTGGACGACATCTTTCAGTCCGATGCCGAATCCTTTAGTCACCAAGACTATAAGGACAACTGGAACGATATAAAAGAACTTGCTTCTGATTTGGCAAAGTTGATTGATGCTGAAAACGATCCTAATACTCAATCTTTCCAATACTTCTGCTATGAAGGTTGGTATTAATCGAATTAAATCACTACACAACTGCCCTGCCTCTGGTGGGGCTTTTTTATTGCACTGAATCAACGGTGCTTTCTCTCTCAAATTTAATATGACCTCATCTCTTGATACATTCACCCACTCTCAGCATTCTGATGAGATGGCAGATTGTTCTCATGTAGTTTTAGCAGAGACAGTAACCCTCACTTCTCTTGAAAATAGACTAACTTGGGATATAGATCTCCAAGAAGTAGTCTTGTCTTCAATGAAGAAAGGAATATTCGCTGTACTCTTCTTAAATGAGTTGACACGTCGTCTATTTAAATTTCTTCGCCCTACTCTTATTCGTTTCTTCCATTGGTATACACAATTTGCTAAGAACACTGGCAAAGTAGCCAAGGGAATAGCTAACGACCTACATTATGCACACAAAGCCGACACAGGATATCGTGTTGCCGTCTGTATTGGTAAAGATGGAGCTTATAAAGATGTTCTAGGCCATAGAACAAGTAGACGCCCTAAGTAAACACTTACCCCGATAGCCATTCTGTCGGGGTTTTTTATTGAGCCTAACAATGCAAGAAGATCCACGTATCAAAGTCACAGAGAACGCATTACCTCTGCCAGTCTTCGAAAAGATGAATGACTTTATTCACTCCCAGCATTTTCTGTGGAGATGGGGAGATGTTCTTGAATATGAAATGGCTGATATCAATAAATACGAAATTTCATGTTCTGAAGTAGATAACCATCAACTCTACAAAGACATCCTGCACACCAACATGGGAATTTATGACCATGAATTAATTAAGATGGTCACTCCAATATTCTCCTTAGTCAAAGTCAAAGCGCCTATCCGAGTAAAGGTCAACTGTTTAACAGTTAGTCCAAGTGGAAAACATGTCACTCATGGTTACCACGTAGATAATCCATTCGAGGACAGCAAGACTTCTATTCTTTACCTAGACGACAGTAATGGCTATACAAAATTTCAACACAACGGACAGAAAGTTTATAGCAAACCCAATCGTCTAGTTACCTTTCCAACTCCTCTTTATCACAGTGGAACTACACCGACTGACCAACTAAGAAGGATGGTCATTAATTTCAATTATTTCTAACGACCGTAAGTTACTTCTGGTTGGTATCTACCAGTCAATGTGTATTCAGGCTCACTATTCTCAGGAGACATCTCAAAGAAATCTTTATCAAGACGATACTTGCTATTTCTTCTGACTAAATGACGTAAGTCACTAAAGATGCTCTCAGAAAAGTCATGCCCTAAGTCACCAGCAAACCTTAGTCCTTCCACTCTTTCACCTCTCTCCTCTCACAAATTCTCACGGTCTCTTGAGCTGAAACGTATTCAGATGATGAAGTCCTGCCATACGTGTCCATAGATAGCAATACTTTTCTAGCTATGTCACAGTCATGAGGAGTGGGATTTCTCATGAAGTTAATACGTTCTCTCTCTCAGCCTTATTATTTAAACCATCTTGCATCATCTTTGTTAAAGCATGTATGCCCTGTCCAGCAGCAGTCATACCAGCAATACTTCCTGCACCTGCTGCAGTGGTACCAACAATTCTGGCTGTTGCAGGATTATCTCTAATGGCACGAGCTAGGCCAGCACCATGAGTATGTGGTGAATTAATAGGACGAGAAGTGCCAAGTTTATCTTGCTGGTCTACATACTGCGCTGCGTAATTCTTTAACTGATCTAAACCCATAGGAGTGTCATCACTCATCATTCCATTCTTAAACTTATCCACATAGAACTCAGGCATTGCCTTTCCGTATCTCTCATCTGAAAGGACCTGTGAAACATTATCAATCACACCTGCATTCTTATTTTCCAATGCCTTTGCGATATCTCTAATCATATTGTCTCTTTGATTAGCTTCGATATTCTGTGCAAGCTGATCCATGTCACCAGAGACTGTCTTATCCCAAGTACCTGCACCTTGCTTTGCAGCATTCCAATATCTTTTTAAATCATCTAAATTCATCGACTTTCTACGAGTAATACTTCTCTTAGTTTAATAGTTATTCATTTCCTAATAGCGACTCAAACAACAGTGCTTCTTGTGCTGTCTGTCTTGAGCATTTAACTTCTATCTTTTTATGACTTCAACTTCTATTCAAAAAGGTAGCCCTCATCCAGTGATCATTCCATTACCGTTTGATCAACAGATTACCTTCACTAAGGTCATCGAGGGCACATGGACAAAGCTCCATGCAAAATTCGGTAAGGGACTGAAGGGTATTCCATCTGAAGGAGAGATCGGCTGGTCTCAACCTGATGCCTTCAAAACCAGATATACCGAGGCACAAATAGCAGAATCTTATCCGCAAGAGGACACTGACAAGTTTCCTTCTTTCACTGACACTGACGGCAAGATTTATTCTGCTCGTTACATGCCTTGCGATGGTTACACCATTTCAGGCGAAGTAATGGCTTCTATTGCTAGGGCTGATATAGCCAGAGCAGAGAGCTGGAGCACCAACAGCAAGACTCCAATAGATCCTGCTTAATATACTTGCGTCCTAGTATTCATTCTGTATGCTGGGGCGCAATACTCCAAAGATATGAAAGAAGACTTTGATTTCTCAGTCTCGATTGTCAAAGGATCTGCTATGGCAAGACTGACACCTCTCAATAATGAGACCGCACTAACACTTTGGGAAGAGCTGTTCGTCGGTGAACATTCAGTTAGAGATGGTGATTCAGTCGAACTTCCATACAAAGATATCAAGACAATTCTTAGAGACTTCTACCCAGACGCAAAGATTAATTGGTCTTCTAATATTGATGAGGAACTGTCATCCAGATTGATGACCTTGTCTTTCACACGTAGCAGAAATTAGGACCATGGACACTAAGAAGACAGCCGCATCTCAGACTAATGATCCGATTGATGATTACTTTGACTGTCTAGCTGAATGCGATCTAGAAGACCAGAGCTGTGCAAAAGATTGCATTACTAAAATTGATGACCCCCAACTAGATGTTCATTCTTATTAATGACCAGCATCAAACAAGATTGGGAGATTATGTATTACCCTCCCAACGAACTTTTTCCTTTTATCTATGAGGCAGAAGACTGTGACTCGAATGAGGCATGGGCTTTATTCCTTAAAGATATACCTTCTAAAAGACAGGGACCAAAAAGGATGATCTCTATCCGTCCAACTGTGGACTATGGCTAGAACTTAAAGCTTGCCAGTCCTACTAGAGATACAAACCCATTACTATCAACTCCAAAACCTAATTCAAGGGACGATTCAGGGAAAGAATTTCCAACCGAAAATTCATAACTACGATGATTTTCTCCCATCCCTCTTGAATCAAAACTTACAAAAGGGTCTGCCAAGCATGGAGACCCGATTAATAGAACTATAAATACCTTATATATACTTACCAAATTTAATTAGACCCAGAGAGAGTAGCTTTTACCATCCATCTAGTTTTACAAATCTGACTACATAGTTCATCAAGATAATGAGCAACATCTATCGCTCCTGCTTCATGAGCATCTGACTGAATATTCTTGATTAAGTATGAAAAATGTCCAAGATTTTGATAGTAAGTACTTAACATTTCTCTGCCATCATATGAACCTACATTTATAAAATCAGGCATGGCATCTTTTAAGCCACATGCACACATTGGCATCCAATAATTCATTGTTCTAACGAATTCACCCAGGGCATCAAACTGCTCCTGGTGCGCCTCATACTGATCCTTTAAAAATTCATGCACAGCAAGGAAGTTGCTGCCTTCATAGTTGAAGTGAATCAAATGTGATTGCGTCTGCAATTCTCTAGCGAAAGAACTCAATGCGACTAGTTCCTTGGCAAGACTGCAAGGCGTTGGCTTGGGACTTGCTTCTGTGATAACTAAAGCTCCCTCATGTTCATGAGTTGCTGGAGTAATAGGAGCCTGCATTCGAGTACTTATTTCTTCATTTATATCTTAGTTATTTCGAGCGCCACCAACGGTGCTTTTGTTTCATCTTCTTCGCTCTTATGTCTGTGTACCCAGAGGCTCAACCTCAAATTATTCCTCTCCCAGAACCATCGGTTCAAATCAAATCACAAGATGAGTTGATCACCCAATTGCTTAATGGAACTGACGCGCTTGAGCGTCGGATTGGTTACGCAAATGGATCTCTTCATTGGTATGGAGATGACTTCAAAAAGCGTCAGCCAATACCACCTAGCCATCCCATTATTATTCAAAACATCCATAACATTTATCCCGACAGTTATATAGGGAGGATGGGTAAGACCAAAGGCAAAGAGATCAATACCATTGTCATCCAATTTGATTACATTTCTCCTGAAAAATCTGTTTATCCATGTTCGATCAGCCTGATACGTGATGGACATTTCAGTGAAACCTATGGTAAACATCTTGTGCAATTCCATACGGCCAAGCTTATCGACAGCTTGCATAACCAATTATTAAGTGATGTTGACTTGCGTACTGCATCAGGCAAACTGATTGGAGAACCAGTCGAGAACCTCCAGAACGCTGATGTTTACAGCCTCCAGTTTCATTTATGGAATGGACGTAACTTTCAGCCACCTCATTACAAGGTCTGGAACGCAGCTATCGACCGAGATCCAATCGAGTTCGAGGGCAGAGTTAACAACCTTTGTCGTCACCTCAAAATCAAGCCTGCTTATTTAGTCGATGCCAATGACTACGACACAGTTCAAGTCGAAGATTAAAAACATCCGAGACAAGGCCGAGATCTGCATAGAAGTCTTGGCCGACGACAAAAGGCAAGGAGGTCTTGTCCAACTCAAGGACATCCTTACCGATATTTATTCATCCATTCCTTCTAATACCGATGACACAGACTCCTCAACAACTTCAATCTCAGAGAGCCAGCCTTGAGAATGCTATGGGATTCACAACTACTGGTCTCTCAACCAGAGATATTGACGATCCAGGAAGACAAGCACCGAATCTTGGACGTATTACAAGCGAAGATCGCAGATTCTTTGTAGGTAGCGCAGTCGAAGTTCATCCAGCGATGACTGACGACGAGATTCTCACTCAGATTCGTGCCAACTTTGTTGTTGATAAGCAAGGGTATTACAACGCTAAATACGATGTAACTTGCCCAGAGCTAATCACATGGCATCGCAGGGATCGTGGAGCAATTGCTTCCCCATATCACGGCAGTGTATTAGGACGATTCTCACCCAAGAGACATCCGCTTGATCCACCTGATGCAATGAAATTCTTCCGTGATTTCTGTGGACACTCAGGCAAAGAAATCAGTCTTGATGTTGTTTGCTACGACCATATTGCTCAGAGATTTATCTGTGCTTCCAAGCTCACTGCTGATAACAAGGCTGAGCATGTTGGTGACATAACAGATAGCTGGATGATTATCTCTGTTGATTACGCCAAGCCAAAGTCAATCGTGACTTATGTCTGGCACCAGGAACTCGCTTGTAAAAATGGAATGACAAGAAGAGTGACTCCTAGAGATAAATCATATCTATCTCAAAGAAAGATACGTACCTACGATGATGTCTTCCCATATCTCGATGGTTGTCTCAAAGAGTGTGCTGTCTACAACGACTTAAAGACTCGAATGATTGAACGGAGACTTCGAAGCTATGAAGCTAAGAACTTTATCCGTGGTTTCTTCAGAGACACTGAATCATTAGAGAACTTAACCGCACCTCCACAATCTCGTGCAGCAAAACAAGTTGAAGACATTTACTTCGGCAATCTAGAAGGTGGTCACCTTGAATCCAGGATGGACAATGCTTGGAGACTCTGGTCAGCAATTACTGAGTGGACAACTCATCATCGCAAGGCTGCCAGTCCAGAAGCTCGCTTTAGTCACAAGATAGAAGGACCACTTGCTCAGATCGACAGACGATCAATGAACGAAATTGAAAGCATGATTTTGTCACCTGTCTAATGAGAACTCAACCAATTTCCCATCATCAATTTCAAGACTGGGTTAGAGACATGGCTACTGGATGCCCTGCTTTAATCCTTCGAAATCAAACAATGTCGCTTGGTAGGGCGTCACCTGCCAAGTGAGAGAGGGGAGTTAGAAGGGCAATCTCTCGAAACCAAAGTATCCCTTTCTGTTTGAGCGAGCAGAGAGGGATTTTTCTTTGCCCTTTATCAACTGTGCTCTCTATGTCCTCTTTAGGACTGATGTATTTCGGCAAAGGCAATCACAAGTTAGGGACTGAGATTCTCACCTTCGGTATTACAGCAGGCGTCTCTTGCCCAGGCGCCCACGAATGTAAAACGATTGTTGATGAGAATGGAAAGCTCAAAACCTTTGATGAGACCAAACACAAATGTCTCGCCGCTCGCATGGAAGCTCTACGTCCAAACGTACTGGCTTCCCATAAGAAACACGAACAACTCATTCAAGAACTTGAATTTACTCAACTCATCGATCGATTCATTCTATCCATCAACTTTCACGGTTCATTGGCGACAAAGTTTATCCGCTGGAATTGGTCTGGCGATTATTTTTCGACAAAGTATCGCGATGCTGTCTTTGCTGTCGCGAAAGAATTCGATCACCTCGTCCACTACTCCTACTCAAAAAGTCTCCACCTCTTCCAAGGAGTTAAACGACCAGAAAATTTCCGACTGACTGCAAGTCATGGAGGCAAATTTCAACATCTCTTGGAGATGTATCCAGAGGATTTTCCTCGTTCAGCTCAGGTTGTCAAAGACAAAGATGAAGCTGAACTTAAGGGATTACCTGTTGATCAAGATGACTCACTTGCTTATGGGCCAATCGATCAACACTTTGGACTTCTTCTTAAGAAAGGTACAGGTCTCAAGAAACTTGTAGCTGCATGATCCTGACAATCCTCAATATTGTTTTCGGCAATGTTGACCAGACGACACATGTCACTCTCTCTTATGACGAGTGGCTCCACTACCACTGTCGGCTTATTGATGACTTCGACATCGATGCCCACCTTGCCGCTAAGGAATTAAACGAATTGTTTTATCTAGCTGGACCTCATCGATTAGTAGCTCATGAATGGGCCGATTATATCCATCGCAAAATTCTAAATGAGCCACCAACAACATTCGCAACTCTTGGAACAACTCCTTGAGAATCTATCTGAAAAAGATAGAAAGCTTCCAATGTCAAAACAAATCGAACTTGTTCACTCAATGGTTGAGGAGCCTAACTATGGATACTAATCAATTTCCTATCGATAGGCATCTTGCTGAAGCACTTGCTGAAGAAGAAGTAAACCGAATGAGTCACGAGGCTCTGAAGGAAACTCTTACTGACAAGATCTACCAAGAATATGCCAAGCTTTCTTTCGATGATCTCAAGAGACTCATCCTCTATAACTACGGCAACAAACAATTATTAAAACTTTATAGGGAAGCATCCAGGCTCAGGCAAGTAGCAATAAAGAATGGCTATTACCCAAATCATCCTGAATATGTCGACAGGCTGCTCAAAGAAGAAACCTACCAAAACTTTATTCGGAGAAAAACTAATGACTTATCTTGATGAACTATTTAAGTGGAAGTACTTCCGCTTAACTGCCAACTCATGCACATCGTATGAGCAAATTATCAAAGTTCCAGCTTCAGTAACTCTCGATGATATTCAAAAATTAAAAGCCGATGACCACCTCATGTTTGACGGAGCATATTATTCTGACGTTAATAGAAGTGAGTTCGGAACATCTGCAGACTGGGAATATGGCGAGACCCAAGAGTGTCCTCGACCAGATAGTTATGAGTTAAAAATTGCCACTGAGTTCTCACTAGAAGATTTAAATCTCGACAAGGAGAAGAAGACTCATGAATAAATACAAAGTGACAGCTACTTCAATGCAGACTTTATTCGTAGAAATTGAAGCGGAAACCGAGCAAGAAGCTTGGAACAAAGGCTGTGATATGTGCGGTGGTTGCTACGAGGCAGATGGTGATCCCGACTGGGAATACTCTGAGGTTTACCTGATCGAAGGCAAAGAACCAGAAGACGACGATAAGGAGGAAGACTAATGGCTATTGATCTTAATTGGCATTATCAAGTCTGGATTGGTACTGAACAGTACGGTGTACTCTCTGCTGTTTACCACTATTCAAACTGCTCTCTGGGTGACGCTGTTAGTCGAGCACAGAGACAGTTCTGGGATGATCATGATTACCCAGATCGTGAACCTAGGTGGAACGATCCAGATGATATTGATTTCTATCCATCTTTAATTCAAAGATCTCGATCTGAATTTATCGAAATCTATTCGGACAATAGTCCAGAAACTCTCGACCACGTTATTAAGGAAAACTCATGACTATTAAATACCTCGTCACTGGACGAGAAGGTATCTACCACTGTGATGGTTATTCCGAATCATCAGCCATCACTAAAACCTTCGGTTTCAAAGAAATCGAGGATACTTGTAAAAGCTCTTTTGATGAAGTAGATGACGAAAATAGAGGAGAAATAATCCTTGAAGAATTTAATAGCGCATGTATTCGCGACGATATTGATGGAGAGGAGGATTGGGAAGATTCTGATTACCAAGAAGCCTACGACGAAGCAGGCACTTGGAACTGCGTCGATTTAATTGTAAAAATCGATTCCAAATCAGAGACTCAAACCACGATCTACGCAAATAGTTGGGACAGTGACTAGAAAACTTTTAACCGTACACATGGGCGACATATGTGTCGAATGTCTATGTGATACCTCCTTAGGTAGCGGCTCGTTTGTTAACCGTATCCCTGGTGACACAACCATCTGCAACGAGAAAGGAGAAGAGACTGGGTCAAGAACTGGTTACTTCTGCGCTCAATGTATGGCTATGGACTGTGACCGTTGTGACAACAAAATCCCTTTGGATGAGGATTTTACCCCCTATCAAATATATGGAGAAACTTCTGATGTAGAAGAATTCTCAGACGGCGCATACCGCATCTGCGAAGACTGCTTAACCCCTAAAGAAAAACAACTTATGGAGAATCTAAATGACTAACCTTTCGGATAAAAAGGAGTACCACGAATCAATTAAGGAATTCTTTTCCTACCTTGAAGATCATCCCGAACTCAAAAAGATAGAAGCATTTAATAATGTGAAATCCTTTATTAAAGAAGCTTATGACTTAGGTTGCGGAGAGGACTCACTTTATAGGGATTATCATCCTGACGAAGTTATTGAACGGCTGCATAATTTCTCAGATAGGGCTCTTGTCTTAGAAGACAATTGTTTGGGTAAGGATCAAGTAATGCTTATCAAACGTGTCTTCCATAACTTTATGGCAGGTAAACAGGATCATCAAGGGGTTTCAGTAAAGGAGATGCAAGCTATTTTCAATCAATTAGACGGATTATTAGAAGCCGATTACGACGACCTTTAGGAGGAAAACTAATGCTTGATCTTACAGACCAACAATTCAAAAATATCCTAGAGGTTCTTGAAAACTACATTGGTGGAGAAGAGTCATCTGAAGCAGTTGACGAGTTGGAAAACATCTGCGACAAGATACAAGATTATCTTGATAACAAAGGTGCAGAAGTTGATGACTCCATCAAAGAGTTATGGGATGATGGACAATGACAGACAAGAAATACACACCAGATCAATTATGGGAGTGGTTACATGAAAACTCTCCATGTGAATGGGAAACAGATGTAGTTGAATCTGAACTACTAAACAATGGATCAACAGTTATTATCTTTGCTACAAAGAAAGACCAACAAAAAGAGCCTCTGAACAGTAGTAGTTCAAAGGCCCCTGGTTAGAAATTCAATTAATGTTTACTTCTTTAACTGAGCTTTCTTAGATGTGTGCTGATAAGCAACGCCTCTGTAGACAAGCTTGGTATCTGCTGGGCGTTCACAAACTGCTGAGCCGCAAGACATAAGAGCCTCCGAAATAGCAGTGCCCCCGTCGTATGGCACTGGTTGTTGCAACCTTTAGGGTTCGACGATTTATATCTATATTGTATCGAAATATACTGTATCATCGCGAACATTTCATATTAATAAGTACAAGTTGCAAGCCAGAGAATAAATTGTCATCTTATCTTTATTACCACCCTTCCTAAGTAACTACTGTGGCACTCAAACACGAGCGAGCAAAGTTTAAATTCACACCTGAACCTGACCCAGTTTTCTGGGATAAGAATTCCAAATCTCAAATCAAGCTAAAGCCAGGCGATACCTTGTTTGTCAAGGACGGATATAAGCCTCTCCAAGAGTGCACATATCTTCAACCCGAAAGTACAAACAAGATTCAGTACTGGGTAAGACCTAAGGACACACCTAAGCAGGTCACCCTCATATTCAGATCACACGTTAAAGCAGTTAACCAAGCAAAACCATGAACAAATTCAAACTTGATCCCTCAGTCTGTAACTGGGAATTCCTATACCAAACCCTCGACACTAGATCTAAAAATGAATTCAATATTGAACTCTTTTTCACAGAAGCAGAATGCACTAAGGATGAAGCCTATCGACATTTCCGTGCCTCCAACCCCGCACAACACAAAAGACATCGAGTCCTCAGTATTAGACCACATGCTGGAGCATTCAAATGGGACGGAGAGAATCAAAGACTGCACGAATCTTACGAATTCGACATCCTCCCAGACGATCCAATCACCAGTGCCTAAATACAAAAGCAAGCTCGTTGTTTCTGTCTCATCTGATCATCCTTTGACCAAGCACTCTTACCTTGGTCATTGGTTTGCTGAGCTTACGAAATTCATAACGACAGGAGCAAGGCTAAGAGGTTATTCAGTTGACGTAACCATCGAAGCTGATACGTCTCCAGACCTGCCTGAGTTTTAAAAATATTTCTTACTAATAACACCTCCATGCAATTTTTATTATGCCAAGCTCTCTTATTCCTTTCGAGTCTCTCTCCTCCATCTCTACTGAGGAGAATGAATTTATAGATAGATACCAAGCTCCTGCTGGGTATCTTCCTTGGAATCATTTCGCTAAGACAATCATCGCTCAGAAGCATCACTATGACAAAGATGATCCTTGGTTCAAGAATGTCCTACAAGCTCCCGCATATTATTTAACTGACGAGCTTTATCAATCTCTAACCAATACAGATATCAAGTTAACCAGCACACCTAATCTGGTTAACCATTCATTTTTTGTCTTCACTTCTCTTGATGCAGGGGGTGGAACAGAGGACTGTATTGCTTACACCCATGTGGTTTGCAATTACGTCAGCCCTGAGGACGAAGTGGATGGACGTCCAAGAATGAATTTCAAAGCTGATGTTGCTTGCTCAGCACTGCATTGGAAAGGTATTGAACTGACAGATAGTGGAGTTTCTATAGGCCAGATAGATAAGTCTTATCGCTATGACTTCTCCTTTAACTGGAATGAGATTAACAATCAAGGAGAAGGTGGGACCTTCCATACTAATGGTCATCAAGTTAAAGATATCTGCTGTCCTAAATGCACTGAGAACATATTCCATAACCAAGTCAGTTTGATTGCCAATTTAATCCTGTTGATGAATGTTCAACCTGATTACATCACCAGAGAGAAATGTGTTCAGCCATCGAGAGGACGAGGCTTTAAGCAATCAACCAAAGAGACAAAAGTAAGAACAATTAATTGGATCGGTAAAGGGTTTACCCGAAGGATTACAACCGAATATTCTCCTGCTTCAGGGGATAATCCTAAGCGATCTGTTTGTTCTCACTGGAGACGAGGTCACTGGAGAACTGTCAGACAAGGACCTGGTCGGAAGCAAACCAAGATGAAGTGGATACAACCAGTTTTCGTCATAGGTAATCGGGCAGATTCTAGTACGAAAAAATAGGTAAGTAATCGCACTTATTTAATAGATTGCTTAGGATATTTATCCAGAGAAAAATAAAGAATGATCAGGAAGAGAGCTGTTCTTGTTAACTTTTTGACTAACGAACCAGTTGATCCAAACTATCAACCATTGCTATCAGCATGGGAACTTACAGAAGGAAACAAGAACTTAGAGAGGGCAAGTTTAAGATGGCGCTTGCGCTGGCTCAATAGAGTTACTACATTAACTGGAGCAATCAATTTGGCGGAGTCATCGGATAATGCTCAGCTTCAATTCGTCTCTACTGGCAATAGCATCTGATTTCGTAGGGAAGTATTCTCCCTTCCAAGCAATTCAAATTACACCAGCTAAGAATGGTGGAGTTTATCTAGCCTCGACAGACTGTGGCAAGATTGCTTGCTTAGCTTTTGACCCCAGTGGAGACGCAGATGAATCAGCCTTAGTTATTCCTACAAAAGATCTTTTGAAAGTTTCTAGGGGTATCAAGACAGGAGAGAGAACGATTCGTATTGAAGATAATCAAGCTGTCGTCACCACCTTTATGAAGACCACCTCTAAATCACAAGAGGTTCCAATTCTCCGTAGCCAGACTGACTTTCCACCATTAGCAGAGAAGCTCCAGGACTGCATTAATCGCTGGAGTTCAACGCCTTCAACCTCAACAACAGCAGGCAGATACAACAGCACTTACATCAATAAGGCCATTAAGTCTTTAAGTCTTTTTGATGCATCTATTGTTCTATCTGCCTTCGATGGTGGTCCTCTAAGAATTCAAGGAGATTCCAATAATTTAAATATTCTTGTCATGCCACAAACAGCCGAACCTATTCCTCCTGTTCCAGACTGGTTGGTGACATATGCTTCCGCCTAAAGCCAGATTTGTTTGTAACTAAATTCTTGCCTACGCCAAAATGAACGCTACAGTTTTTATACCCTCAAAAAAATATTAAGTGTCAAACGCAGTCTTTATATCCAAGCTCACCACGCTTGCATTACCAGTTGCTGTAGAAGGAGATCAATACCTAGAAGCCAGAGCTGAGACTTTAGGTAGAGAGCCTGTCGATTTAATTCTCAGAGCTAAGGCAGGGGCAGCTTCAGGTCCAACTTCATTCTTAATGGATAAGAAGCCAGGAGATACTTTCCTAATTACTGGTGAACTTACATTGGTTAATGATAGAGAAAGTCCTGACAGAGGCACTCCAGTAGTTCGAGTCTTTACAATTTCAAAAGCGACAGAAGATCAATACGCTAACGAAGTTAATATTGTTGGTCGAGTTGTCCAAGAAACAAAGAATGCTGAGAAGAGCAGCAGTAGAAGTGTCGCTGTTAATCGATACTTAGGTAAGGCTCCCGATGGTCAAAGTATTGTCGATACCGACTGGTTCAGAGTTAGAGGTTATGGAAAGAACGGGGAACGATTAGCAAGTTTTACTAAAGGTACTTTGGTCGAAATTGATGGGATGCTTGAGAAGAAACAGAACAAAGCAGGCAAACCTTATTGCGAGGTCAAGATCAGACGAGTCAGAAGTCACAAAGCTGGCAGGGGTGGAGAAGTAAACCCAGCCGCAGACAAGGAAGCTGCAGGTTATGAAAGCTCTGCATTCGACGGAAAAGATGAACCAGATTTCCCGACTAATTGGTAATTAGGTACTTCACATTGCTTAATAAGACGTTACATTATGTATACTTGAGCTTGCATAATGGCGTCTTCATTTTTCCCTCCTGACTATCGACCAGCTTCTGGTTCTAATCAAGAGGGGAATAAAAGTAAGGGAGCAAATCAAAATTATATTGACCAAGGAAAAATAAAGGATACCGAGAAGGTCACCATGGTCATTTGTGGATCTCATCCAGACCATGTGATTGCTGGTAAAAGTTATTGGTCACACCCCAAGGAAAACGAGAGAAGTATCCATAAAAAATTTCCTTCGCACCAGGGGCTGCCTTCTAACTACAAAGAAGATATTGACCTAAGTTTTGATGCTAAAAAGCGTCAGGTTAAATATGGAGATCATACCGAGAAAGATCTTGCATACCCCAGAAGCTTTATCTCTTTTGTCGCCTATTTCTCTAAACAAACCTTAACTAATTACCCAGACCTAAAAGATAGTCCTGGATTCAAAGTCGTTACGTTTGATCGTAATGATTTAAGAGAATCCTTAGAAGATATTTTAGGTCTCACCGAAAGTTATTTCCAACATGACAATGGTATTTATAACTTCAAGATGACTTTAAAGAGGAAGGGAGAAGGTACCTCTACGAATTACACATTAACTCCAGAGCTGCTTACTAAAACTCCACCAGCTTTAACTAAGGCATGGAAGGAACAAGGAGCAAGTATTTGGCTTCCTGCTTTATACACCCAAGGTGATCCTTTTGCAGGTAAACCTGTAGAAGCTTTAGAGAAACCTGGACTGCCACCAACACGTCGTGACGACTATGGAGCTGATGTTGATATTGCAGCTTCCTCCCCTGCTCTTCCTGACGACTGGGGCTAATTCTTTAATAATCATTAAGACATTACGTGATAATGAGTATTATTTCTTACGTCGTTACATAAGGTGGCATTATGCAAACCTTTGATTAAGATAACTTCATTGACCACGCAGTTTGCATCATTGGTGATGACTTGTAAAGAGGGCGATAAGAATTTTCATGACGACATGGAAAGCTGTCATGCACTATTTTCTGAAGCTTTCCAATTTGCTGAGCAATTTAAAATTATCCGTTGTGTTTGTAAGGATGGTGATAAATGTTCTTTGTGTACAGGTTGTCTTGTTTGCCAGAAAGCATTCGAATGTTTCCTGAACACCCTTGTTCGACTAGGAGAAATAATAGAATGGAGTCTGACTCGCCTTGATTCTCATTGCGTATATGTCATTGTCGACCCCTATGTATAACCCTTCTTTGGAATTGCTTCGACGTGCAACTACCAAAGAAGACGTAAGAGAGATAATTGATACATATGGACGTGACGTATGCAATGAGGCTTGGGGTCACCTAACTCCAATTGAGCGAGCTTCCTTAATGATTGCAAGAGAATTTCATGGCACCATCATCAAAGAAACCTGACTCTTCAGAGCCTGTCTTGAATCAGTATGCTCTTCTCCAGGAGCAGCTCAAGGTACAACAAGATACCAACCGTTTACTTCAGGAGGTTGTTTATCTTCTAAACGGCTTCACTAATAACGGATCGAATTTAAATGGAATGGTTCCTGATGTTTCATTCCTTGCTTACTTATCTGTTGTCGGTCCAGCCTTAGCGAGACATCTTGACGAAAAGATAGGCATAGAAGAAATCAAGAAAGGAGGTGTGCATTTAGGAGCCAGTTTGATAGAAGAATTTTCCGCCTATTCGTCTTGTCAGAATCCTGCAGATAAAATCTATAACTCTTTGGAGTTCCTTAACACTAGTGGCAAAGACTAGAAAATTAAGCTGTAATAAGCGTGTTGAAAGATAGGGCTTGCACTAGGGATTCATAAACCCGAAACGTTTCCTGCCTTTGTTTAATGGTTAACTGCTCGGATCATGCGGTTAAGTCATACCATTAAACATGCAACTACTTGGTTCCCTTCGAGGACGATCAGTGGTCCAGCGTGGAGAACGTGATTTGGGCTGATTGTAAGGAGACACAGTGATCTAGTCCTTATCTTTCTTCAACTATCAAGAAATAACGTTACATTATATTAAGTTAGATCTTGCATAATGCCTGCTACACGCTTTGAGATTAACGGCGAGAGGCATTACAGAACAGATAAAGAAGATAAAGCCTATCCCTCAGTTACAACAATACTTGGTAAATGTGCATCCGAATCTTCTAAAAAAGCTTTAAGAAATTGGATAGCTAAGAACCCAGGAGGTTCTGCAGCCGCAGCCAAACGAGGCTCAGCGGTACACCAAGCCTGCGAGGATTATATTCGAGGGAAAGAGATAACAATAGAAGAAGAATACCAACCATTTTGGACAGGGATAAGCCAACACCTAGATAAGTTCGACGAATTCATTTGGTCTGAAATGCCACTACGTCCAGCATGGAAATTCTGCACTGGGCAAGATGGTATCTCTAGGGTCTGGTCTCATAAATATGAATATTGTGGATGCCCCGATCTCGTCGGAATAAGAAATGGAACCGTGATAATCGCTGACTTTAAAACTTCTAATCAGCCTTACAGTCGCTACTATCCCAAGGGAAAGGACGATCGTTCTCGCTTCACTGGCTGGAACAAATTCAACAAGTGCGCTATGCAATTAGCGGCCTATGCACAAGCTCTTGATGAAACGCTTGGCATTCGAGTTGAATGTGGCCAGATCATTGTCTCAACCCCTGAGATCGATCAGAGTTTTATGCTCACTACAGAAGAACTGGAGAGATATAAAACCAAATGGTTACAAAAGATCAGACGATATCAAGAGTTAAAAGAAGAGGAGTTGCTCGCTAAGCAAGTGCTCCAGGAACTGAAAGATGAAAATCTACAGGATTCCAGGGATGATGTCTCCAGTAACGAGGTATGCACCAACAGCGGCAACAAATCCGATCATTGCAAGGCGTCCGTTAGTTAGCTCAGCATATTCCTTTAATTCTTTATCATCCATTAGTTCGATAGCTGGCTGCTTTTCTCTGATGACAGTGTCGTTCATTGGTATCTAGCAAATACTCCTTAATGCTATTAAGTATTTATACTGTTAACCTTGGTTGACCGAACTGCAAGATACGGTTTTAATAGAATGAATGAGCAATGAGAGCTAGTCGATGTCTGAAAAGCCTGTATTAGTATTCACTTCTCCAAACGGAGGCACTGTCCAGAAGTATCCGATTAGTGGTGGAAAAACAACATTCGAACGATATCTATCTTGCTATGCAGGGAGCTGTAAATTCTGCAATAACCTAGACGAAGGTCTTCAGCATCTATCAGCTATTGAAGTTACTAATTAAGAATCATCGCAGCGACACAAGTATCCTTTAAATCTTGTTGAGCTGTACCAGTCCATTGCTCTAGCAGTTCAATCATTGGGCACTGATTCCCATGGTCTCTGTAAGCCTCGAACACAGTTTTTTCGTCTATTGCATCGAAAATACCTGAGGATAAGATATTCATTGCATTCCCCCAGTACTCTGGGTTCCAGATGTCCTGAATCTTAGGGGTCATATCCTTGACTGCTTCTACAGTTGTCAATCCTCTTTTCTCACACTCATCTTTAAATATTTTCTCGAAAGATTTCCTGAGAATAACTGCACCTTCTTTCTTTACACCTTTAATAGGCTCACCGAATACTGCAAGCTTTTCTTTTTCCGCGACTTCACCAGCAAGAATTTTCTTTTGACTGAATGCTAAAGAATCAAGTATGGAAGGTAAATCTTCTTGTCCACATTCGCTCCTGATCCAACTTTGCACTTGCTCAACAGTAATGGTCGTTGTCTGCTTTCCAGTTTCGAAGTAATTATATAAAGCTTCTGGAGTAATCTTTAAAACTTTAGAGAGGTTGAATGTAATCCTTGTTCTTATATCTCGCGGGTCTACTTCTCCTCTCATGTATTTAGTCATCGTTCCAATCGTGATACCCATCAACTGACATAAATCACGTTGAGAAACCTTGCCTTCGTGCTGGGTTAGAGCTTCGTTTAATTTAAAGATTAAACGCTTTATTCTCTGAGCTGAAGAGGAAGTCATTTGACTGCGGGGTTTATGTTGGTTGTGGTCGAAGTTCTGATTAAGGTTAAGCCTCAATCATGCAGTGTGTGTGTTACATGAACCTAATTATTAAAATTTTAATAATTGGGTTCTTCAATATGTTCACCTTAGTGCAACTTTTCGGGTTCTGCCAAGTTTTGAGTAGTTATCCTCTAGTAATCCTTCTGTACAATCTAGAAGTCTAGATATTTAAGCTTAGGTATATTAACTCTGCTATGTCTTGAATCCTAATTATAGTGGTCAGACTCATTATGCGAAAGATCAGGTATTCAAAATGAAAGAAGTTACGTTTTATTAAGCAAGCCAGAGTAAAAAGGAAATACCATAGAAGAAGTTACAAATAAGTTGTGCGTTTTGACTGAGGCGGCACAATAAGTATCCATCTAAATTTAATACTCGTGAATACAAATTTCTTTTGCGTGCATCCGACGTTAAAAAATAAGCCTTCAATTTTTCAATCCGAACATGCCTCTAACTGGACGAACCGTTCAGGAACTATTCAACAGTTAGCAGAACAAGTATTAGCTGGTCGATCATTTATTCCAGCGGAGATGACAAGTCATCATCGTTCTAATTCTGCTTTTTCTAAAAGTTCTTTAGTCGTTGTCGATGTCGATAATGGTTTAACAATCGAACAGTTCAAGAATCACGACTTAGCTAAACAGGCAGCTTACTTATATACAACAGCCAGTCATGATCCATCAAAAGGAAAGGAACGCTTTCGTATTCTTTTCCAACTTCCAACAGTTATAGAAGATCCAAAGCTTTATAAGTCACTCGTCACATTACTGGTCAAACAAACCCAAGCTGACGAGGCATGCACTGATGTTTGCAGAATTTTCTATGGCAACGATCAAGCAATAGAACCAATTAAACAGTTTGATGCTGTTCTCAGTCAGGACTATATAGATGAAGCGAAACGTTTATTGCTTTATCAAAGACAGACATATAACAGAGAAGCTTCTCAATACGATGAACGTGCTATCGACCAAGCAATCTTCTGCCTTGAACATGTCATCGAACCAAGTGAGGACAACGATTACAACAGATACAAAACAGTTACAGCAGCAGCAGCTTCAGCAGGTGATGTCCTTTATCAGACATGGAGTGACTGGGCTTCAAGGTGTCATCACGGAAATGTCAAAGGAGGAAGGCAGAATTCTGAACGTTATTACTACGGCTTTAAAGGTTCAACCTTATTCAAGATCTTTCAGATAGCAACAGAAGATCGTCCAGGATGGAGAAAAGATCTACCAGAAGAACTAAGAGATACGAATACTGATTTCTATTTAGGTGTTACTGGAGATTCTTTTGCTGGATACGACCATGGAGATTTCACTGGAGAAGATGACGATGACACTCCAGAAATTGAAATAGATTCCACTCAAGGATTATTTAGTTCACCTCCACCAACTGAAACGGCAACTCTTCCAGCTCCAACTCAACCTACAGAAAGGACTAGAACTCCAGCTCGCAGAGGAGGAGGCAATGAGAATGAAGATACCCCTGGAAGAATTAGAGACTTATTGCTTCAGAGATTCAACGGACTTCGTTTGAATCAGATGAATCAGCAGTTGGAATACGGACCGAACTCTGAGCCTAGAGAGGTACATGACCCAACACATCTATATATACATGTCAGTGAAGGTCAAGGAACAGTGTTTCCAAAGACACTTGTCTTCGACCTGGCGCAGGTTATTGGCCATGAGAATCAATACCATCCTGTTCGCTCTTACCTTGATTACTGTCAACGGTTCGAACCTTGTCCTTACTTCAATCATTTAGCAAGTGAGTTACTCGGTGTCTCCAATGACCCGATTCAAAATCCAATCATGCCTAACGGGATGCGATTAGCAGACGTCATCATGAAACGATTTTTTATTGGTGCGGTCGCTCGTGTCATGCAGCCTGGATGCAGACATGACTGGATGCCCATCTTGATAGGAGATCAGAACTGCGGAAAGACAACTTTCTTCCAGTACTTAACTCCTCAATCTTTGTTAGACGGAACCTATCCTTGGGTGACAACAATGCAGCAGGGAATTGAATATCTCAAAGAAAAACCTCATGCACTTCACTCAGGATTCATTGTTGTGATGGATGAGTTCGAGAGATATACAAAGCGAAAATATGTAGAAGAATTGAAAAACTTAGTCTCCGTCAGTGTTGATCGTTCTGCACGTAAGTATGAAAACGAGAAGTCCTATCCCAGAAGTTTTGTCCTCGCAGGAGCAACAAACAATACAGACTTCCTTGTTGACCCAAGTGGAAATAGAAGATTCCTTCCCATTATTGTCCAAGGTAAGGTTGCTTCTAAAGAGAATCCCAATATCAAGATCATTGATTTAGATCGATTGAAAAGGGACAGGAACTCCATCTGGGCAGCAGCTTATGCTCATTACTGCGATCAGCCTGTTCATGTCTTTACGAGTCATGAATTAAACCACGTTTCTGATTTCACTGATTCCTTCACCAGAGATAACCCGATCGACGCCAAAGTCATTGAATGCGTTCAGCACAATACGACTGGCTATACCAACGATGGATCTTCCTATGTAACCCTGCATGATATTTACAACTGGTTAGAGATTCCGATTACTCAACACCGTCAAATGTCCCAAGATATTATTGATTGTTTGAAAAGAATGGATTACAAAAATAAAAAAATTAAAAAGAATGGTAAACAAATGAGGGTATGGATCAAGAAATAACGTGAGACATTTATAAGATTCGCAAGACGAGTCTTACATAAGACCACTGAGCTTCCTGTCTTGGTGGTCTTTTTTCATGTCTTCTTTCAATCCTCCTTTCATGGGGTACATACTCCTTCTCTTCTAACTCTTTAGTAATAAATGAGTCTTATAAAAAGGTGACAGGGGTACGGCAGTTTCTAGAACCTTTCTTGAAAAGAAGGCGGCATTTTCTTCAAACTTTCCCTTTACAGATTCCCTATGATTAGTAGTAAGTGAATAAAAAGAAAGAAATAAGGAAGAGATTATTTCAAATAAAGTTTAAGAAAGGCGTGTACCCCGCGTACCCCGTACCCTTTAGATAAGCCAAAATGATTGCTGCAGTATCATGTCTACTTCTGACCATCCTATGTATGGAATTGATCGGGACACTCTAAATACAATCCTGCGAAAGGATTTCAAGCAACTCACTAAACAGGATATTACTGATTTATCCAGGCTAATTATTAGATACCAGTCTTCAAGCCTTGACGATGAAATCGTAGGAGACATAACAGCCTTCCTTGATCGCATTGGCAAGACTAGGACTCAGCTCCACGAAAAATCTAGATCAATTTGGCAGTCTGGATTCAGACCAAATCAATTTGCTGATGGAGAGGTCGGGTCTGGTGCTGACGTCGAAGCTGGATGTGGATCGTAATCGTCGTCGGGTGGACCCATCGTTTTGTAGTCCAGTAATCGTTTTAAGGTTTCTATCTCCTCTTCTAAATGTTCAATGTGATTTTGATATAAACCATTCATGAATTATCTTCTCTTATTTTCAAGTTGTCTAAGTCTTGTCTCATGATCTTTGACATCTTCTTTTAGGATAATTATATCCTTAGATATTTCGCTTCTTAGGAGTTGTACTTCCCTAAGTATTGCTTCCATTCCTCTCTTCATGCTTCCCTGAGTGAAAGCTATTCGCCAGAGCGCACCAGCGGATGCGACTCCTATGACAGCAGTGATTTCAAGCATGGCATTGCACCTCCATAGTTATTCTATTGCAAAATTTAAAGCCACCTAAAGCTCCCAAGCATTGGGATCAACGTTTCTTAGTCCTAGCTTCAAATATAGCAGGATGGTCTAAAGACCCATCTACAAAAGTAGGTGCGATAGCTGTACGTGATAAACGCATTTTAGCTCAAGGGTTTAATGGCCTACCTGTCGGCATAACTGATTCAGATACACGACTCAATGATCGAGAGCTTCGATTAAGTATGACTGTTCATGCTGAGATGAATTGTGTCGCTTTCGCAGCAAAGTCTGGAGTTTGTTTAGCTGGATCAACGATGTATATATGGCCTTTAATGACATGCAGTAATTGTGCTGCTGTTTTAATTCAAGCTGATATTACTAAGATCATCGTCCCTGATTTTGTAGAACCTATACGCTGGCAAGATTCATTTAATGCAGCACGAGAGATGTTTATAGAGGCTGGAGTTTCTGTGCATCGAATACCAATTAGAGGTCCACTCGATAGTGAGGAAGAGGAAAGCGATCACTAAACCTTGTCAATTCCACTAGATTGCTTACTGTAACAATCAGTATGCAAGACATCAGATGCGATGAAGGAATTGAAGCTAGGCCACCGCGTCAAGAATACGAACAGAGATGTTAACGGAATGGTGGCTGGCGCTCAACAAGCTAATGGAGTTAATAGCGTCCTAGTGCCAGTGGTTCTGGAGGGTTCGACTCGTAGAGAACTCTGGCCTATCGATCAAATTAAACTTCTTCCAAAATCAAAACAGCTTATCGCTCTTGGTGGAAAATTTAATCCACCCAAAGGCTATCCACTTCACCTTAAATAGTCATGGCACAATGGGCACTTCCTCCTGACCTTCACTCTCAGATAGAAGGAGGACCTTTATGTTTTCATTCCGATCACAATATTGGAGCGAAAGATGGATTGATTCCTCGTTATAAAGATAGTCATGCCTGTGTTCGATGTGTTGCAGCTTTAACTGAAGGACGTCTTGCTTTAGATGTTCATCGAATTGAAAAGATTCATCGCCGTAGATTTTTAGAATTCTGGTCGTTTGTTGAGATGGGCGGAGCAAATGATTGTTGGCCCTGGAGAGGCAAGTATCACACACGCTGTTCATCAAGTTACTTTCCTATACCGAGATTCTGGGGCAAAGGTCGCCAGTATTCAGCATCAAGAGTTGCCGCTTGGTTGACATGGGGAGATATCGGAAGACTTCCAATTAAAAATATCTGTGGTGACAATAATTGCTGCAACCCTCTGCATATAAAAATCAAAGGGGTTCCACATTTCTACCATCGAAGAAAACTCGACACGATGGATATCGACTTCAGTACTAGGAAATTAGAAAGCGAAACTTCACTCTTCTTAGAAACTACAGCAACGAAAGATCCTAAAACTTTTGAACGTTTAGAGAAGACTAATAAAATCTGGATCAACTGGCGCATGGGCAGCGATGAGCCACTTAACTCGCTTATGGGGAGTCCTGCTGACGAGAATAAGTAAGATATAAAGGAGACGTAATTATTACTGATATCCGTGGCGACACTTGCCGAAATTGCTAAAGCCAAGCTTGCCGAGAAATCATCGGACTACGCGAATCCCTGGTATGACCCAGACAAAGGTCATGGCGGTAGAAAAGGAGACTATTTCGGATATGACGACGACGTTTATAACAAATTTGTAGCAGCGGATCAGGATGGCGATGGAATAATTTCTAAGAACGAATATAAAACCTGGGATAGTCTTGAATACGATATCAAGAATGACGATCACGCTCCTTTCTACAAAGGCAAGTGGGATAGAGGAGCTGCTAGACAAAGAGCACTTTTACGTGGACTCTCTAGAAATAATTTATCGCTAGAAGATAGCAGCGTTCTTGCTCATCACGGAATCTGGCAAGACGATCAAACTGGTGATCTTTTTGGTGCTACCGCTTACGACAGTAGTTTATGGGGCAGAAGAGGAGATGATAACTTATCTTCCTATGCTGGGCATTTCGAAAAAGACGACGAAAATTTATCTAATACATATTTTGATTATGCAAACTGGGGCGATGATGGAGTCCCTGTTTACAAATATGCTTACCAAGGAGATTGGACTCCTGCAGAACAAGAAGAAGAAGTCACCGCTTGTCCAGCAGGTCAGGTAAGAGGAACTTCTGGAGCATGTATTGATGACAATAAATATGCAGAAGATCCATGGGAAGAGCCAAAGAAAACTCCAAAAGCATTAGTTGATAAGAGAACTGATTGGGATGCTAACTGGGACCCTAATCGTGCAGGAATTACTCCAGTAGAGCAAGGAAGCATTCCCTTCAATACGGCTGACATGTTGAATGACAAATCCAATCAGTCATCAGCATCAAATTCTATTACTGGTGGAAAATTTTCAAACTTCCTGGATGGCTACCAAGAGAGCAGCAATACCAAGAAGCAACTCGAAAGTTTACTTAGAGCGACTGGGTTCTCTGGTGGTGGACTTTCCTAAACTATTAACAAGATCACTAACTAATTATTAATAATGACATCTTCTGCGGAACAAGCTAAAGAAAGAACGGTTGAGTGGCTTAAAGGCGTCTATCAATCTGAACTAGGTCGAGAACTTGGTGATGAAGGTAAAGACTACTGGACGGCAGATATACATGATCGTGGTCAAACTCAAGAACAAGTCTTAGCGAATATAAGAAGGAGTAACGAGTACAAAGGATATCAAAGAGGTAAAGGTTCTACACCAGCACCAGGGCCAGCTCCATCTCCAAGTCCAGCTCCAAGCCCAAGTCCAGCACCTTCTCCTTCACCAGCTCCATCCCCAAGTCCAGCTCCAAGTCCAGCTCCCTACAAATACACAGCCATTGATGCTGCAGCTATTGCGGGTAATGCAATGACTGATGATTACTATTCTCGCTTCCTTCCTCAGATGAGAAAAGAAGTCATGCTTGGCATTGATGAGATAGGAGCTTCAGATCGTTATCACTCTGATCGCTGGGAAGGTAAGCCTCCTGAGTTTGATGATCCAATGGAATTATTCAATAAATACAGAAGTAGTGGTGTCGGAGGAAGCGGTACCAACGCCACAACGATTGAGTCTTTGCAGCAACGGATTAAAGATCTAGAAGATAAATATTCAGTTAATTAGATGACACGCTTTGCTGGAGACACAATAGGGATCAAATCCCTTTCAGACATTACAGCGGATAGGTCTACGGAACTTAGTGATTTTGCTAGACGCCTTGCTGTTATGGAAGGAGGAGGAGCTGTAGATCCTGAAGATGCTGAGAGATCGAAGGAGAGAGAGATTCTCAGGGAATTATATGCTGCACAAATAGCAGAAGGCTTTGATATTCCAACATCAATGCGTTATAACCCTGCGGCTACTCCAGAAGATTGGGATAGATACGACTTTGCTTTTGGTGAAATAGATAGACCTGCTTTCGGAAAAGGAGGGGGGTCGGCACGAGCAAGAGCTGGACAGGCAGCAAATAGAGCGGCAGCAAAGGCAAGGGCTAATTCAAGAGGACGCGATGGAGGTAAACCATCAAGAAGTCAAAAAGCAGGAGCTAAACGTCGCGGCGGATAATTAACCCACCAATATCAATTTATATTTGTTACGTTATGTGAAGCATCTTACATAATGCGTGACTGAGCAACTAACTGACGAAGAGTGGATCAAGCAGACTTATCGGGACGAACTTCGTAGAGAACCTGATGAGATTGGCCTTGATTATTGGATTGCTGACATCAAAGACAGAGGTCAAACAAGAGATCAAGTCCTAAGTAATATTCGATTGTCGCCTGAATATGAAGCACTGCAAAACCAGTTGTCGTCTGACTCTTAAAACTAATTGAGTGTCGGGGCTTGCAATCTGATTAATAGCGAACTAACTTCTGGTTAGATCCGCTTAGATGGGTAATGCCCGATCTCGACACGAAAAAGAAGAAGCCCTCATTAAAGTCGGTTCCTTTCGAAAGATTAGATGTTAAAAAGATCAGTGGTACTGAGGACCCTCAACGAATTTTGTTGTTGGTTCACAGAACTTTGACTGAAGCTGAAGACCCTATGGATGGTCTTGTTGATAATCAAGACGAAACCAATCTTAGTTATTTACCAGAAGATAAATGTGCTTACGAGTTTATTGATGCTTGCGAAACTAAGCCGTTAATGACCTTTGCTGAATATGCTCCATTTGATCATCCTCATCTGACACTAAGATTAAGGGCTGATCAATTTACTATTGGCGAATTAAAAGATCGAGCGAAAGGTTTGGTGTTTACAAAACAGTCTTTATTCAATACAGCAGATAACTACAGTAGACCAGTTATTGATCATAAGATGCCTCTTTCAGAGGTGATCTATTCTCGTGTTCCAGGAAATTATCCTCAAGATAATTCAGACAGATTTAATTGGAATCAGGAAGATCACGACGAGCAATTAGCACACGGCTACTCAAGCTGTATCGATTACAATATCTCCCGCAATCGAGGTGTACCAATAGAAGCCGCATTGCAGTCACTACCACAAAATCTATTGATTAACGCTACAGTAACAGGGAGTCTCGGTGATTGGCTTCGCTTCCTATGTAGCTCTACTTCTCTTAATGGCTCCTATGAGTTGAGATCCATGTACGGAAAGATTGCTGCTCAGGTTAGAAAGTTTGCTCCAGAGATTTATAAATGGTGGTATTCAGGAATTCAAGATCAGGAATCAGCCGAACCAAACAGTAGGTTTGCGTCCAGCATGAGTCTTTGAATATGTTAAAAGTTTGTCTTTTAAAAGATCTATATTCATCTGTTGCTCATCTAATAGATGAATTGATTGAAGATCCCGAATACAGAAAGTATGTTCCACTGCTTTCCAGCTTGGAATATATCTTGGATGCCATTTACGTTTCTATCTCGAACGAATATTTAAATGGCAAGGCCACAGCCTCAAGAACTGCTAGTAAAGTTCTTCCCTGAGTTAATTGACAAAAAAGTTTCTTCCAAGAATAAAGAAGCTTCTAAAGAATTAAATGTCCGAATATGTGAAGCAATAATTTCGGACCTGATAAATAAATACGACAGCCTTTATAGCTACATGGGTGAAGGCGCATTAATCGTTAGGCTTGGTAGTCGTCACGGCAAAGATAATATAGACAACAATAATTACATCAATCGATTTACTCTTGAAAAAGACTTAAGAGACGCTCGCGAGAACAAGGACGAAACAGTTGCTGAATTTTTCACCGACGTAATTAACAAAGTAAAAGCAACAGATGTCAACGAAGAAATCTGTATTGTTTTAGTCGATAATTCAGGAGGGTCAGCCTGCGTTATTCCTAGGGATAACCCTGCTAAACGAATATCAGCAATGATGGATGGACTGTAAACATGTCCACCACAAGGGTTGATCGATGTGATCTCGCTCCTCCAAGCAGCGTAGTTCAAGGTGCTCGTTCTGTACTTGGGGCAATCGACCTCGACCCTTATTCGACAAAAGATATAAATCGATTAGTCACAGCAGCTCGTTATTACGATCGTGATGAGGAGTCGTTAGACGACATCATCAGAAAACAATGGGATGTTCCTGGAGAAGGACGTGTCTTTGTTGGTGCCCCTGCAGGAGCTGGCTTAACAAGAAGATTACTTAATAAGACATTAATTGAATACAGGGCAGGACGTATTAGTCATGCCGTTCTTTATATCGGTCACAACGAGGCGATCATCCGATCACCTTGGCTTTGGGATTTTCCTATTTGTTTTCCCTTCAGGAGATTGAGACCTCAATGGTGGGATGACGAGCTGGAAGTCTTTCGTGGAATATCCCCAGCCGATTGGTCAGCCGTGGCTTATTTGCCACCGCCTGAACCTAATCAATTTCACACCATGCTTTCCAGGTTTCACAACGCTTTTAGTCCAGTAGGACGAGTTGTATTCAATGAATTTAGTGGTGAATCTGATTGGTCTGACTCTTATAAAGCGACCTTCGGTAAGGACTACACCTATAGGGGATAAGATGAGATCTTTTAAAGCACCAGACGGAAATGTTTATCTAGGAATTAGATCTGTTGTCTACGATTCCTGGATCATGTGGAACGATGTTTTACCTGACCCACAAGATAAGCAACCACTAATGACTAAAGATATATATGAGAACATAACTGAACTTGGTCTTCGCATTCACAAACTGCATCAGTCAATGCCTAACTATAAACAAATGACTGAGTCACCTTTTAACTTCGTTCTTTGGTGGGACCCTGACGATGATGACGATGATTGGAGTCGAGGAAAGGTCTGTCGTTTTATGATTAATGATTATTCTTCAGAAGATATTTTGTTCTATAGCAAGTCTAAAAAAGGAAACAAGTTATTAATTAAACCCATGACAAGCAGACTTGTAGAAGCTCGTATTATCCCTAAGCCTTAGCGTCTCCAGTTACTTCTTCTCTTGGGAAGTTCAGTAAAATTCTTATACGTAAAATACAAATTCGTATAGGCAGCCACGACAAGTAATAGCAGCAAGAAAGTGTTAATCATTGGTAGCACTCACAGATGTTTGGGTGTTCTCCAGTCGCACAATATTGTTGCCAAAAGCCTGCTGTTGATTCACAGGTTTGTCCATCTGGTTTTCCTGGACCACTCCAATTAATCGCTCCCATACCACCATTGGTACATCCGATCATTCCGAAAATGAGTGGTGAAAGTAATAACAATCTCATCATGTTCCTAAGTCCCTCTTCGCTTCCCATGCCTCTCTTCTTGCTCCATATTCATCTAATGAATCTCTGAATATTTTACTCTCTTCTGCTTGTTCAGCAGACCTACGATTCAATACTTGGATACCACTTCCACCATCAATACTCTTCCTTCCTCCTGTGCTTCCACCATAATTTTGAGCCGAATGGTTAGCTCGTCTCGCTTTCTCTAAATACTTCCTAACCAATTTGTTCTTAGGATTACTGAATTTCATATGTTGCTCCTAAAAATAATAATTTTTCTGGCCATTTATTTTGAGGCACGTGCTTAATCATTAGGTAGAAATGAAAGTTATGCACCATCGTCAGCATAACGATTACCAATGTAGGAGTGAGTCCTCTGGGGTCTTGCAAGACCTCATTGCATAGATGAAAGCCTTCGAATAGCTGTCTCTCCATTTGATGGATTGTCAGTTCTTTGGCTTTATCTTTGGGAGTGCGTGCTTTGTCACTCAATGCGGTTGCCTTGTCTTTTTCTTAAGCTTATCCTAGGCACAATAGAAGTAGGTATTGGTGAAAACACGCTTTGATCTCTTGCCCTTTAGCTCTCTTGGAGACATCGCTGATGTTCTCAGTATTGGCGCTCAGAAGTACAGCCCTAATAATTGGTGCAGAGGTACCGAATGGAGTAGGTATTTCGCAGCCTTATGCAGACATATATTCGCATGGTGGCAAGGAGAAGATCGAGATGCTGAGACAGGAAAGTCTCACCTCGCCCATGCTGGATGCTGCTTGCTCTTCCTCATGGAGTACGAACGAAATACTTGGGGAACCGATGACCGATTCACTGGACCAGACGGTGAAGTCTTTACCAAAGGAGATGGATTAGGCAATGATAATTTTGAATTCGATTATGAGTTATATCAAGAAGTTTTGAAGTGTCATCCGTTGGATGATTTGCAGTCTTTGAAGTTCGCTACTGAGTGGAGTCCAGCTCAAGTTGATCGCATTGATTTGGGCTTGGATTAATGATGAAAATATCGATTATTGGAGCGGGTAATGCTGGTTGTTTTACAGCATTACAGTTAGCGGATTTCGCTAAGGATGTTGGACTAGAGCTAGTCATTGAGATTATCTATAACCCTGAGATTCCACCCCAGCGTGTAGGTCAAGCAACCTTCCCTCACCATCCATATCTTCTTTGGAATACATTGCCCAAAGAATTTAATTGGCAACGTAATCAGGTCGGAGCAACTCTCAAAACAGGCATCCATTATGAGGGTTGGGGAAAGAAAAATAAGCAGTTTTTCCATCCTTTTCCAGCACATCAAACAGGGATGCATTTCTATCCTCCCAGTCTTCAAGATGTTGTTATTAACTCAGGTCTTTTCGATATTAAAACTGGCGATGTCAAAGACTATTCAGAGATTGATTCTGACTTTATCTTCGATTGCAGAGGCAAGCCGAAAGACATGGAGGGTGCTTATACCGATCTTGTTAATCCAATTAATACTTGTCTTTTATGCAAGCCAAAATGGGATACCTCAGTAAATACATTTACACGAGCTGTAGCTACTCAAGATGGATGGAGTTTTGTTTTACCTGCTGACCCAGACTCACCATCGAGCCAAGGTTGCTTGGGCTATTTATACAACAGAGATATTTCCCCTAAGGCAGACGCACTTCGTAATCTGAAAAATAAATTCGATGTTTATTTAACTGATTATTTGGAATTCGATAACTACGTGGCCAATGAACCAGTTATTGATAACAGAATTTTTCTTAACGGAAATCGCCTCTATTTCTTAGAGCCTTTAGAAGCAACTGCTATCTATATCTACACAGAGTGGGTATTGCAGTGCTGCTCGTTAATTACTTCCTACAACAAGAAACAAGATGTATCGCATTTAAAAGAATATATCCACAACCTCGTACATCAAGTCGAACGATTCATTCTTTGGCATTACCAGAATGGTTCTCAGTACGATTCTGATTTTTGGAAATATGCCCAGAACTTAAAGATCGACAAACCAGATCCCAAGTTCACAGAGCTGATTGAAAACCTTGAAACCACTTCATTGCCTGTGATTAAACAAACTGAGCAATCACATCGATGGCCAGGAGGTAATTACGGCGTCTGGGCGCCTTCTAGTGGCAAGTACTGGTTAGAAGGAGTGACACAAGAACTATGAACTGCTGGCACTGTAAAGACGAATTGATCTGGTCGAGTGATTCAGAAATCCCTGAACATCTCGAAAGTGAAGAATACGACTTCATAACTTTTTTAAATTGTCCTACTTGTCAGTCATCAGTTGAGGTATGGCATCACAAGCAGGATTAATATCTTTGTTCTGGATAAATAAAAATCATCCAATAAATTAATAAAATTATCAAGCATATCGTTGGTATCAACCAACTCGTCACTGCCTTGGCTTTCTATTTCTTGGCTTCATTTGTCTAGCTAATTCTTCAATCTGAGGAATTGGAATATCTAACTGTTCCGATACTCTGCCTTGAAGTTCCTGTATCTTCGCCATGTTCTGTCTATTCAACTCCTGATACGAGGTAGGTAATGTGGGTTGTACTGGCTCTGGTCTTGGTTGCTGACTTTGAATAGCTAAACCAATATTGTTCATCTCAGACTGCACCTGAGCAACGACAAGAGGAGGGACTTTGTTGATTGCATCTTGTACCTCGTTACGTGTGATCAACGTAGGTAATACTCTTTCTATCGCATCAATCCTCGGATCTGTAGGTACCACCTGATTATTGCTTTTTTTGCCCTTAACCCCAAAACTTACAAATTGTCCTGCAGCTAGTCCAATAACACCTGCCATTAAACCAGAAATTAGTAATTCCATAAGCTCCGTCTTGCACTATGCAATCTAGTGCATCTCAACATAAATTGCTAATTACTCGTCCTTCGTCATGACAATTTCTTCCATGTCTAAGACAAAGTTGGCTTCATCAATCATGTCCTGTACGAATTCAGTATCTTCTTCTAAAAGAAACTCCTCCACATCATCACCTTCAAAAGGTAGACAAGGAGTCCCTTCGTTGAATTTAAAAACATATCCTGCTTCTTTACTAGCAGCAAGAAAGACTTGCTTCTGCCTGAACCGCCCCTCCCAACAACTTAGTAATGCGTCGACAAGCTCGTCCTTTGATTGAGTCTTCGCTTCCATCGCAATCTTGTGCAATAGAAAGATTTGCTCGTCTGTGAGGTTTGTATTCATCGTTGGTAGCTCCTGATAAACACCATAGATCGTGCTTTAAAGGCTTTATCCATGCCTTTATTCTGTCGCACCTGTCAGTGCAAAAGAATGATTGTTCGACATACCATGCTTCCCAATCACGGTTAGAACCTTTCGATGAATTACATGATAAGCAAGCTGGCACGAGATTGGTGCGTAAGCTTTCGCCGCCATGTGCTTTTGGTCTGACATGATCTATCGTTAAACGACTTCGGCAGTCGTCGCCTTCAACGTGCAAACCGCAATAAGCACAGCACCCCCATTCGTCTTTGATTGATTGTTTAAAGCGTCTGAGGGCAGCCCCTTTTGATATTTCTATCAGGTCGAAACGGATGTTCTCCCAGCGTTCTGGTATCAAAGACCCATGTCAGTTGTTATTACCCTAACCTTGATGAGACGTAGTCATTTTTTATTCCAATTTGAAAACCTATAAAATTAAGAGTAACGCTTAAATTCAATGAAGATCATCAATATTCTTGCGATTGCAAGTTTCGGTATCAGCGTTTCTCTGGTCGGTGGAACGATTGCTGGCTACTTCTGGGTCACCAGTGATACAACCCTTGAGATGATTAAAGGGAAGGTTCTGAATTCTCTGACTCCAGACCTTACAGAAAAAGTCTCCGAAAATCTACCTCCTATAGATGTCCCTGCGCTGCCTAACAAAACAGGCGGTGCAATACAAATGTAGTTAGGTGGAGATTAAGAGAGTTTTTATCAGGAATGTCGATGTTCCTGATATACCTGTTTGGGCAGTTAATATCCCCGACAGCCTGCCTCTAATCCCTCCTGTAACGGTCAATATAGGTTTTCCTATTATCGACATGCCTGGGTGCGTAGAAGCGCGTGAGCAAAGCGGAAACGATAATCTCTATCTGGACGACCCTAACGGCACATTAACCCTGTGCGACGCTCCTGTTCCAACGCTGAGAACTCCGCAAGTAAATCCTAATAATCTACCTCCAGAAATTGAACCAGAAAAAATAGTTAATTTACCTGATGCCTCAGTAGCCAATATTGGCGATCAAAAAGAGGAGTCAGAAGAAACAGACGAATCTAAAGCTGAAAATACTCAACAAGATTTCACTAAGCCAGAACTCCCCTCTGGTGATCTGAAATTAAATTTGCCGAAAAATAATGACGTCAAATTAGAATCCTGTCCTCGTCCTGATGACCCGCCCGTTGGGAGTAAGGGGAAATTTGGTACTAAACGTGTCGAATCCTATTTCAGAAATGAAGAGGGTGAATGTGTGACCAACTGGGTTGCAGAGAAGCCGCAAGATGTAGCTTTTACATATTTGCCCCCTCCTCCATTGGTTCTTACAACAGGAGCTACTGCTGCGGTTGCAGTAACTAGTTCTGTGTTAATTAAGCCTCTAAGTGATTATCTACTTAAGGTTGTGAAACCCCTTGTGAAGAAGGTTCTGAAGAAGTCTCTCCCGAAATTGTTGAAGAAGAAGCCCAAGGTGCTTTCCGTTCGTGAACGACGTTTAGAACAGAGGAGTCTTCGGAAATAATTGGGATTGTATGAGCGTGATTCGGTACTGCTTTAGGAAAATTTGAAACGCGAATATCGCGGCATATCGAGGAATAAGCGCTATCTGGAGCGAATGATATGCCCTTTTGCATCTGCTCTCCACAATGGCGCATACGCGAAATTTCATAATCAAGGACTCTGAGATTCAAAGTTGCCTTTCTTAGAGCTATTTCAGTGCCTGCCGCCTCTTTACAAAGAGCTTGAAGCTTATTATCCAGAGGCTTACTCCATTGAAGAGTGGCACCGAAGTTAAGTGAGTAATTATCACGCTGTTGAGTCAGGATATCTTTTTCGAATAGGATTCCACCTGGGTTAAGCAAATCACCAGCATCGTTTGCTCTCATGTCGTAGACAGGTTCTTTATAGCTAGTTTCGAAAGGACGTTTTACATTTCTACTACGACCGATATAGGGAGATATTGTTACGGTTTCTGATTGACATTGGACACCATTTGTAAATGCTGAATTAATAAAATTTCCAGTCAACACCTGGTATGCATTCACAGTCGCTTGACCACTACTGTTCGCGACAGGGTTTGAGGTAGCTGATATACCTCCTACGTCACCTGCTTTTACCGCATTGCCAGATAAGAATAATAAACCTAGAGAAATCCCTGAAGTCAGTTGCTGAACACGCTTGACGATGTAACCGAAGTCTCGGTCTCCACGGTCCTCGTGATGGTGGTTCTCTGGCGAAGTCCAGGTCCTTGGTATGAAGAGGTATATTGGAAACTGCTTCCAGGATCTGTTAATACCCAGTTTGGAGACGTATTTAAATCTAAGCCAGTCCATGTAGTCGTTCCACCAGAAGACGTAGTCTGTGTGATTTCAGTAATCGCCGTTGGATTGATATGACCTGTTGTTGGTTTAATCCCTGTCCCAGTCACCGAATGAACCCAGCCTGTATTGAAATCTTCTGATACTATAACCTCATTTATCACCTGCCGACTGGTGGTTGTAGAGTCTAATTTTCCTGAAGAAAAATTATTCATCACAGGCACCCCATAGCTAGGTTTCACCCAGCCAAGAAATATAAATATAACGCCTACTATTCGTCGCATTCCTAGCGCACGGAAAGTTCTGAAGTTATTTGACCAATAGCCGTAGTACCTCCGTTTCCAGCCACTAAGGAGGATATAGTACCACCATTTAAGCTGCTGACTCCACCAGCTAATGAGCCTTTAACTCCCCCTGAGAACGTAGTGGTCACACCGTATGCTGGTATCGATGCCACATTACCTGTCGTAGTCGACACAGTAGATCCTGCATTCAAAGTCGCGATAGGGTCACCCTGCAGGAAGCTTTCCGAAAATGCGAATGAATTTCCGTCAACATTAATATCGTACGAACCAGCCGTAAGTGTCGGGCTTGCAGTCGCAGATCCTGCGGTCAAACCACCAAATGAGGCATTATTACCCGAACCTACGACGACATTTGAGCCGCTTACCGAATATGTCGATGGGATTCTCGACGCCACAGAGCTTGCGCCATCCACGGTTAATTGGACATTGGCCTGAATTCGGTGCGTCACCTCACAGAAGGCTGGTGTCCCTAAGGACAGCAAACCTACTAAAACAGCGAACCGTTTCATTACATAAATTACTTATCTCCCCTTTACTTTAGAGAAAAATAAATTCTAAATATTTTCTACAAATATGCCTTGCTGATGTTAGTAGCAAATCCTACAATTACCGTCCCGAAACTCAACACTGCTGCCGCACCGATGACCCATTTCTCGACAACCATTAAGCGGTCTCTAAGGTCTGACTGCTTCTCTTCTAGCCTCTCAATTTTTAACTGCATTAACTGAATTTTAATTTCCTGTTGTGCAGTCAAACTGAGTTCATCGTTATTAGACATTTTTCTCCTTCTTCGCAGGTTTCTCGTTTGTATCTAATACAGTGACTCCATCTGGAGTTACCAACTTAATTGGCGTTGATATTTTGATGAGATGATATGGATCTGATCCAGGGCCACCTAGGACTTTCTCTTTCTTCTCCCCTTCCACTTTGTATGTTCCGTCATCACGCTTCTTAGCAGAACGCTCTAATCCGAATGAACTTAATGAAGAAGCCAGGAGCGAAGCTGGGAAAGTTATATCCTGCTTTTCTCCAGATGAGATACCTGGAATAGGAGGAAGGTAGTTCAAAGTTACTAATCCGCCGCTCCAGACAACCACTAAAAGCCTGACTGCGACTGAGATGTACTCGAATTGCTCCTCCTTGTCGTCGACCTTTTCTTTGAATTTCTGAAGTAAATTCTTTTTGACTTCTGGCTCCTTTTTAACTTCTGGAACCTTTTTAGGATCGCCCATCCCTATAAAAATATTCTTTACATATCTTAGGCACTATTGCAATTTGCAAGAGGCGGTTTAGAGTAGCCCTACATGCGAATCGAGAGTGACGTTATCTTTGCTGTCAAAGAAGGAGACTTGCGAAGCACTATGTGTTTCAGAAAGAACCTTTACCAGATTTTTCAACAGTGGTGTTTTGCATCATGGAAATCATTTTGTATATAAAGATCCCTTAAACCCAAACAGCCACAAGCTTTATAAGATTGACAGAGTAAAGCAGATTTACGAGGAGACACCTACGTCTTTGAAGCGCAGAGTGAGGAAAGTTCGATGACAAGTTCATTTGGTCCTGACCATAAGCCACGCAAACCTCAGTTCTCAAAGTCTGGGATACCTCTGCATATGCTCGGAGATATTGAATATATGGAGTTTGCTATGGAGTTTCCTGAAGAGGTTATCGATATTGACGATGACAAAATGAATGCTGAAGTTTGCAAATGATTTTATTGCTGCTATAAAGAATTACGATTTGATTCACACTATGAGCAAAAAAATTGAAGTCGAAAATGCTTTAATCCAGTGCGCTATGTCTGTTGCTGGTCGAAAGAACAATAATAAAGTTAAATCCCTAAAAGGTGGTGAAAAAATTGCACGCCTCTTGTTGTTGGCTCAGGAGGAGCAAGACAAACACACTAAAAATGTTGGTGATGGAATTGATGATGCCAGACGTCGCCAAAGACTTGCAATTCGAACCGTTTCTCGATTAAGCAATATTTGTACCGCATATCATTTCGTATCTAACTGCAAGGACGATTCAGAAAATAATTCATTCAGAAGATGGCTTTCAATGAGAAATATTAATTAGAGAGCTGCAGCCTGAAAATTCTTGATAAAGCTATCTCTCAACTTTTCCTTATCAATCCATTTCAAATAATGTTTTTGATGGACTGGTAAGGAATGACCCATTGCTTTGGCCACTTTGGCTTCATCAATATGACTCCATGCTTCTTCGGAATGCATGATCACTGCATATGAATGCCTCATGTCATATGGGTTCAAATTTAATAATCTTCTGGACATCTTTCCACCACCAGTAGGAACTCGTCCAATTAATGGATTTGGAACTTTGCCATAGATTTGATTCGTAAAATATGCGCCCAATATTTGATTGTTATCTCCAATTCCACGATCTTCATTATTGAGTAATTCCTTTAGCTCAGTTCTGTTCTCAATATCCTTAATAACTGGTTTGCATCGATTCCATAGTTCCTTTTTCATTCCATTCATTCGAGTTATCAAACGATATTTCTCTAGCCAAGAAGGGAATACAGGCCAAACAATATGATCTTTGATTGATTTGGTTAGAGCGCCTGGGACAGTAATGAATCCATCGGACTGGTGATACACATACCAGAGTTCATGGTTTCGAAGTCCATAACAAACCATCATGGCAACGCACCATGTTTCGAATGGATACTCCTTCTTGTGTTGATCCAGCCATTCTTCAGCTAGTTCTTTGTTCGTAATAGCTCTGATATTGGCTTCTTCTATGTGTTCCTTATATTTCGTATTTCTATGACCGTGATAGACCCTCCGTTCTTTTGCAAGCAAATCTTTGTTTAACCAGTCAGGATCATCTTCACCTTGTTGAGTTAATGCTTTCCTGAATAATTCCAAAGAATCGCATCGATTGATAAAACCTGAACTTAATTTTGGATCTACTTCATACAACCATTTACGAATTTCCACCCAATCCATCCCAACTTCTTGCTTCATTAATTTATTTAAATGTCCAATTGGATTGCTTCTTGCTGAACCTTTGCATCTATTAGTAATGAAATCCTTAATCGTTGGAGCAATATCTTTCCAGTAACTATGTTTAATTTTGTGGTCTAAAGTTGCGAACCAATCGCCATGGCCCACAACCTGAATTTTCTCCCAAATTCTTGCTAAATCTACAGCGTTATCTGTTCTATGTGGCTTGCAATTAATTCGTACTCTTTGTCCCGCTAGAGAATCCCTGACATAAATAAAAGGACTCTTCTTCTGAACATAGAATTTATAACGAAAGTTATAAGATTCTTGGCGAGCTAAAAGACGTTCGAGAGTCAGTAAATTGTTCATGATTTAAGAGTCTGCCAACAACCCGACCCGAACCCGACCCGAACAACCCGATATTTTTGCAACCCGATTTTCGCGAAAAAAGTCTGCAAAAAAGTCTGTTTTAGGGTCAAGTCTGCCAAAAGTCTGCCCAAGATGGCCGTATTTTTCGGTGTTTGACTTCGTTTGATTCTGTTTCAAAACGGGTTTTTAATCTCTGTAAACCCTTTCTAGCACTAAAAAAGCCCCATGCAACTAGGCTGGGGCTGAAAATGGCGGGGGCAAGATTTGAACTTGCGACCTTCGGGTTATGAGGGCTAGAAATTTCATGAGAACCCAGTCATAGCTTGATTTCAAAACGTCAGTCTGACGAAAGTCTGACCGTGAATTTATGTAACCAGAGTCGGATTTATCGCCCCTGCAGCCGATTTCAGACTCCGTCAGATTCCGACCTTCGGGCCAGTGACCCTACGCTCTGCTCCAAGATAGCTGCATGATGCCTTTATCGTCATCATCATCGTCATCATCTGAATCATCCCTCGTGTCGTAACCCAATATAAAAGTAACAATCCCAACGACAATGATGGGGATGAATGGAAATAACATCGATAACGTAATCGTCATCGAATCTGTGTAATTCGCTAGGTCATTCATGACAGATTTAATTGTTTAATTTTCTGATGAGCTTTTTCAGCCTTTCTTATTAGTTTTTGAGCTTTCTCTCTCGTTAAACACTTCTCCGCTTTTGCTGATAAAAGAATTAATTTCTTGTGCTGTTTGTTGATAGTTCACCTCAGAGCATTGATTGAGCAGCTAATTGAGCAGCAACATATCTTTCTTCTTCTTCTCTATTTACTGGTCTAATTCCATCAACATTTAATGCATCTGCCAATAAGGTTCCAAATCCACCAGCCGCAATAATAGGAAGCAATAATTCTCCAGCTCGTCTTGACTTTGCCTCTGGAGAAGGAGGAGTGGCTTCACTTTGTTGAACCGCTTTTTTGACAGCAGGAGTTTCAACAGGCTGATCAAATTGATTGGATTGTTGATAGTGATAGGGGTCCCAGTCCCTATCGGCAGGATATAAATTCGAATTATTCTTTAATTTCTTTAGTACCTCCCAATGGTTTTCATCTACGTCCACTTTTAAAAATGAAGGATGATGGGTCTTTGACCATGTATCAGCCTCTGGATATCTAATATCTGAACCTCCTCGATCTCCCCAAACTGATTCCCTTGCAGCATAAGTTGCATCTTCCCAGTTAAATCCTTTGACTTGAACCAAATATGCTCTTTCTAAATCAAATGCCTGCTTAGGAGTTAATGGCTGTGGATTATTTCTCCACGCCTTATCCATCCCTGGAGGGTATTTCTTATAAAAATCATCTTGGGGTACCCATTTCTTTGTCATGAATTCCCCTTTCTCATTAGTTCTTCAATCAAAGCTTTGTAATCTAATTTCGAATTTTCATCCGAATTCAGCAGATCAGTATCGAATTGAGGTTGTTCTTGCAAAATATCCATTTCTTTAAATTCACCACCTAATCCTCCTGAATCTGGAGCATCTTCAAAAAGCTCTGGGCTGTCGAATTCATATTCAGGAGTCTTTTTGACCGATCTTCCTGTTTTCAGATCAGTACATTTCGGTGGGTAACTCATATTGCAGATCACTTCACCTATTTGATCTCCAGCAAAAATCATTACACTTCTCTTGGACTATCCATCATTCCCATCACTGCAGGGACTGCACCACCAGCAGCTCCAAGTAATGCAGCTAAACCAGCTCGCCTTTGTCTCTTGTAGAGAAGATCTTCTGGTTTTACACCTTTTTTAATATTGTTCGGATCAGCAACATAAGCCTTTTCTAGTTCTGGAAATTCAATAGCTTTTTTAGCTTCTTCGTTTAGCCCTCTCATCGTTGCAAGTCTGCTAATTTCACCTGCCGTATCAGTCGGTGCATTTTTCAACTCCGAGACCTTTGCTACTAACTCACCTTGCTTGAACATATTCATCATTGATTCTCTTGCGACTGGGTCCATAGCCAGAGCAGCACCAAGAGCGCCAGAGCCTGTTAAGGCAGGTAATAAAGTTAAAAGTACGTTGAGTGGAATCTCTCCTGAATTTGTAAAATTTGTATCGCCAGTTAATGAATCTAAAACGCCTACTGCTCCAGTACCTACAGGTAATGCCATAGCAGTTCCTAACATTGCATTCAAGGCTGGGTCAGACCCTGCCTTCCTTAAAAGTTGAACCGACATTACTTACGAATAAAGACACCTTTTTCGTATTCTAGGTAATTTATTTCTTCAAGATCTCAGTCAGGAGAGGCTTTAGCTCATGTTCAGGCGGATAATGCCTCATGATTGCTCTTGCTTCTCTTCTGACTTCCCTAGGAATCCGAGGTGTTTCTTTCGTATTAGCTAGTCGAATTAGGAAATCCCTGACTCCAACCATTGCAGCTATTTGCTGTTCAGGACTGCTAATTCTTATTTTCATCCTTCACTCCGACTTTGACTTTCTTAGCGTTGTCCTTGATCTTTAACCCATCCCTTACATTTCTAATATGCCATTTATCGCACATATCACTCACGATTTCCCTTCCTAATTCCAAAGCTAATTCATCTGCAAGACCAGTAAAGGTTGCATGGGGATGAGCATGGGGTAAATCGTGTCGCTTAGAACGATCATATAAATAGTTCATGAACTCACATCGATTTTGCTGTAACTTCACTGCTCGTTTTGCTGACTCTCTCTGCTGTGTTGATGGCATTTTCTATCTCTTGCATATTGCAAGCTTAGTCTTCTTTTGGGGATTGTCCGGAGTCTTGATGTCCTTCTCCTTTCTTTGCATATTTAGGAGGGGAATCCATTTTCCTTCTGCCCCATAGAACCAAGGAGGATCGAGTTCCTTTTTCAACAGGTTCAACTGCATGCATTAATAAGGATGGGAAAACTATGATTCGTCCCAGCTTTTCTTCTGGTAAAGAATTTTTTAAATTTATAAACTTTAAATTTCCACCTTCGTATTTATTTCTAGGTGATAAAACGATTGATGCTGATATATCACGGTCAATATCAAAGCCAGGGTCCATGTGAGGATTATAAAAATTACCCACTCCATACTCTGCGTATTGAATTGGTTCAACTTCCTGTATCGGAAATTTAAAAACTTCCTTACAAATATGAAAATAATATCTCAAAGCTTTCTTGATGCTCTCTCTAATTTCAGGAGGACAACCGTCTTTAGGAATAAAACAATTTTTAGACTTCCTGTCCTTGCACTCCACACCTCCTTCTACTAAGGACGTCTTGATTTTATCTCTGCAATATTTTCTAATGAGACGACATTCCTTGAAACTAAGGCAGTTATCAGCCCAAGCGTAATCGGCAATCATTATTTAACAGACTCCTCCTCGTCTGAGTTTTCATTAAATCGTTTATAGATGATTTCTTCGTCTTCAAAATACAAATTGAAGCTAACAATAATCCTGTCCT
>MDTB01201502.1_pt1 | contig 44131 bp, 43 predicted proteins | sample 811161 | NCBI WGS metagenome assembly MDTB01 (sample SAMN05326650, study PRJNA326480) | marine metagenome | isolation source: seawater | place: Mediterranean Sea | collected 2009 | reverse complement strand
GATATAATCATCGGCCCTTATAGCTATCTCGCAGCTAATGGAGGTAAAATTAAATTAAAAAAATTTTCAGGAATTTCAGCTGGGGTACAAATTTATACATCTTCAGATGATTATACTGGAGGGTCTTTTTTTGGTCCATTTAATAAAAATAAAACATTAAGTAAAAGTAACGATATAATTTTGAATAAATATGTCATAGTCGGATCTAACTCAATAATTTTACCCCCAGCTAAAATACCCGAAGGAGTAAGTATCGGAGCACTATCTTTAGTTAATAAAAAACTGAACTCTTGGTCAATCTACTCTGGTAATCCTTTAAAATTTTTACTTCCTAGAAAAAAAAATATCAAAAAAAGTATAAATATAAAATGAGATTGCTTAGTTTAATTTCAAAATTAAAAAAAAATAAAAAAATATTATTTCAGTTTCCTATTAAAAATATTTCAATGACTGGTACTGACTTATTTTTTTATGTGTTTAATTTAGATGAGAATTTAAAAAAGATTAATATTTTAAAAAAAGAAGTTAAAGTAGCAATTTTATATGACAATTCTATTGAATATGTAATTTTATTTTTTATTATGACTTTAAGAAAACTAATCATAGTACCTATAAATCCAAATTTATCAGCAACAGAAATCAAAAAAATGTTTCTTCAATCAAACTCAAAGCTACTAATAACTGGAAATGAAAATTTAAAAAAAGTAAGAAAAATTAAAAAAAAAATAATTTATAATTTTTCAAGTAAAAATAAAAAATATCAATCACTTAAAGTTAGCTTAAAAGTAACCAATTCAGAAAAAAATAAAATATTATTGCTTTACACCTCAGGATCTACTGGGGTACCTAAAGGCTCTCTATTAAGTGAAAAAAATATTCTTGCAAATGCTGATGTTATTTTAAATCATCATAAGTTAAATGATAAAACAAAAACATTAGTTTTGATGCCTATGTTTCATAATAATGGTTTTATAATTTCATTTCTCTCAACGCTTATGTCAGGTGGCTCTACAGTAATAGCTCCAGCAAATTTTATTATTTATAATTTTTGGAGTTTAATTAAAAGATATAGAATTAACTATACGTCTTTAATGCCCTCTGTTTTAAGCATGATAAAAAATTTTTCTAAATATTCTAAAAATGAAAATCTTAAATTAATTGCTTGTGGTGGTCAAAAATTATCATCAAATTTAATCAGAAAATTTGAAAAAAAATATAATTTAAAAATAATTGAGCATTACGGATTAACCGAAACAACATCAATATCGACTATTCAACCTTTATCAAAAAGACAATTAAGCTCTGTTGGAAAAGTTATTAAAGGAACTAGCATTAAGCTATTAAATTATAACAATATTTTTACTCTTAAGGGTCACGGTGAAATTTGCATTAAAGGAAAAAATGTTATTTCTGAATATTACAAAAATAAATCATTAAATATAAAGAAATTTTATAAAGGTTTTCTTAAAACTGGTGACTATGGATATTTTGACAAAAATAAAAACTTGTTTTTTACCTCTAGAAAAGATTTTTTAATTATTAAGGGTGGAGAGAATATATATCCAGCAGAAGTAGAGAACGCGTTATATGGAATTAAGCAAGTAGCGGAATGCGCTGTAGTAGGTTATTCAGATAAATTTTGGGGTCAGGAAATATACGCTTTTGTCAAAACAAATAAATTTAATCAAAATTTAGAAAAGATGATTTTAATAAAATTATCAAAATCTTTAGCAAAATTTAAAATTCCTAAAAAAATTTTCTTCCTTGGTATTGATACTAAGATAAATGAATTTCCCAAAACAGTTACTAAAAAAATTATTTACGCAAAGCTTATTGATATATTAAAATATGAAATCTTTAAAAGCTAAAAAAATAACTTTACTTGAAATTTTCGAAAGAACGTTCAAGGTTAAAAATATAAAAACAAAAAATTTACAGTATGAAAAAATTTTAAATTGGGACTCGCTTGCTCACATGCAATTAATAGGTAAAATAGAAACAAAATTTAAAGTAAAAATTAAAGAAGTTGATGTAGCAAAAATTACATCATATGATAAAGCTCTCACGATAATAAATAAAAATGAATAATTTTTTGAATAAAAACTTTAAAAAAACCGGTTTTAAAATTTTACCGTTTAAAGACCAGAGTATATGTAAAGATATTCAAAAGTGTATCAATAAATATTTTTACAAATCTACAAAATATTATCAAAATTTAAATTTGAATGAATTCAGAAGATTAGTACTTAAATGTCAGAATAGTATAATTAATATGAACATTCATCAAAGATTTGCAAATTCCGAAAAAAAAAAAATTGAAGAAATTTTAAGTGGAGATGCACCTCTTTACGAAACACAATTATTTCTAAGAGCTGTTAGACCGATTGCTAAAAAATCTAGCGGAGAAGCGCTTAATTGGCATAGAGAAACATTTTACTCAAACCATAGTTTTATTAAACATGGTATTAATATTTGGTTTCCTGTTAAGAACGTAAATAAAAATAATTCTTTAAAATATATAAAAAAATCACATTTAATTCCTGATAATAAAGTTATTAGGAGAAAAATAAAAATGACTAAGATACAGAAAAAAAATAATCCTACAAAAAAATTTTCTGTAGGTCATAAACTTGGATTTGTCTATCATCCAAAATACATTGTTTCAGGTGTTAATTTAAATAAACAAAAAACGATGAATATACCTGAAAATAAATATGCCCTTTTTTCAACTATGTTAATTCATGGTAATAGTCAAAATTATTCAAATAAAATAAGATTCGCAATAGGATTTGGTTTTATTCCAAAGTCTAAAATGAAAAGAAACAAAATGTTAAATCCTAATAGAATGAGTTTTAGAAAAAAAGAAAAAATGGCCTATAAACAATTTTCATAAAATTTAAATGGATAAAGCCTAATTTTGACAGCAGCACCTAAAAAAGTTTAAAAATTTTCAATATAATAGAAATGAAAATAATTAATAACATAGTTGACCTAAGAAAAATTTCAAAAAAAATAAAAAAAAATAAAAAGAAAATTGTTTTGTGTCATGGTGTATTTGATTTATTACATATTGGACATATTCTGCATTTTGAGGAGGCAAAAAAAAAGGGTGATGTATTAATTGTATCTATAACTGGTGATAAATTTGTAAACAAAGGCCCTAATAGACCAATGTTTACAGATCTACATAGAGCAAAATTTATTTCGAACTTAAGTATCGTAGACTTTGTTTTCATTAATCATGAAGTCACATCTGAAAATGTAATAGATAAAGTTAAACCAAATTTTTATTTTAAAGGACCTGATTACAAAAAAAATAACCAAGATTTAACAGGACAAATTTTAAAAGAGAAAAAAATTTTGAGAAAAAATAAGGGCAAAATTATTTACTCAAAAGGACAAACATTTAGCTCGAGCAAAATAATTAATGATAATCTTTCTATGGTATTTAATGAACAACAATCTAATTTTTTAAGAAAGATAAGGCAAAAATATAGTTACTCAAAAGTACAACGAGCATTTCATGGTTTAGAAAAATTAAAAGTTTTAATAATAGGTGAAACAATAATTGATAGATACGTTTTCTGTGAAACAATTGGAAAATCTGGAAAAGAACCAATGTTAGTTTTAAATGAAAACTCTGTAAAAGATTTTTTAGGTGGAGCTGCAGCGATTTGTAATCAAGTTCAAGAATTCACAAAAAACGTAAGTTTTTTTTCAATGCTTGGAGAAAAAAAAGAATTTTTAAATTTTATAAAAAAAAAACTGTCAAAAGTCTCAATCAATTTTCTTTTTAAAAAAAATTCACCAACGATATTAAAAAAAAGATATGTAGACGAAGCAAGTAATTCAAAAACTTTAGGAGTTTATAGTTTAAATGATAGGCTATTAGATAAAAATAGTGAGAAAAAAATTTTAAAACAGCTATCTGGAAAGTTGAAAAAATATGATTTAGTGATTGTTTCTGATTATGGACATGGGTTCATAACAAAAAAAATAGCAACTTTGATATCTAAACAATCAAAATATCTATTTATTAACTCACAAGTGAATGCAAACAATAGCGGCCATCATTCACTAGAAAAATATAAAAATGCAAATTGTGTTTTGATTAATGAATCAGAGATGCGTCATGAGTTGAGAGATAGACAGTCTAATGTGAAAAAATTAGTCATATCTCTCTCCAAAAAATTAAGAGCCAAGTCAATTATTGTGACAAGGGGTAATGAAGGTTCAATTTTTTATAATAATAAAAAGAAAAATTTTGTGACCTGTCCTGCTTTTGCGTCAAATATTTCTGATAAAGTTGGTGCAGGAGATGCAATGTTGTCTGTTTTCTCTATTTTTTTTCACAAATCTCAAAATTCAGAGGTCCCTCTTTTTTTTGGTTCTTTAGCAGCAGCCAATTCTTTAACAGATTTTGGAAATGATAGAACTACCAAATTGATTAATTTACAAAAGATAATTCAACACCTCTACAAATAAAATTGAAGAAAAAAATTTTAATATTAGGAAGTTCAAGTTTTGCTGGAGCTTCAATGGTAAATTTTATTTTAAAAAAAGAAAATTTTAAAATTCTAAGTACTTATAGAAAAAAAAAAATTAATCAATATTTACCCTTTACTTACAATAAAAATTTTAAAAAAATTAAACAATTCAAGATTGATCTTTTAAAAGATACTAAGCCTTTGTTAAAAATTTTTAAAAATTTTAAACCAGATTATATTATAGATTTTGCGTCTATTTGTATGGTAAATGAAAGCTGGTTAAAACCTGATTTATATTTTAAGACCAATGTTCTTTCCAAAGCAAAAATTCTTAATTATTTGAGTAAAGCAAGGTATTTAAAAAAATATATTTATATTTCTACTCCCGAAGTTTTTGGCTCTTCTAAAAAATATATGAACGAAAACGAGGAAAAATTTAATCCAAGCACTCCCTATGCTACATCAAAATTATCTGCTGAAAAACTTTTGAAAAATTTTAGTCAGTTTCATGAATTACCTTTGATTATATGTAGATTTTCTAACTTTTATGGGCCCGGACAACCTTTGCATAGATTAATTCCCAAAGTACTAGCTTGTATTGATAATAAAAGAAAATTTGCTATGCAAGGTGATGGTAAATCTATGAGAAATTTTATTTACTCTGATGATTTTTGCAAAGGTATTTTTAAAGTCATAAAAAAAGGGAAAAAAGGAAATACATATCATTTTTCAGGGAATAAATTTTACAGTGTTTTACAAATAATCAAGATAATATGCGACTTAAAGTCTTATAGTTTTAAAAAACTAATTACTAAGGCTAAGGGAAGAATAGGTCTAGATTCAGTATATAAATTAGGAACAACCTTTACAAAAAGTTCACTTGGCTGGAAACCAGATTATTCCCTAAAAAAAGGGTTGAATGAAATAGTAAACTACCATAATAAAAATTTTAAAAAATATCCGTTTAAAAAACTAAAGTTTATAGATGAAGGTTTAAAGTAAATGATTAATAATTTTCTTCCAGCTGAATATAAAAAAAACAATAAATTAAAAATCAATCATAGTTATTTAGTTGAGCAATTTGCCAACTATTCAAAAATTTTTAAAAAGATTGAAAAAATAGTAAAAAAAGGAGATTATACTTTAGGTAATGAAGTAGATATTTGTGAAAAAAATTTTGCTAAAAGAACTGGAGCAAAATTTGCGATTAGTGTAGGTAATGGAACAGACGCTTTGTTATTATCTCTGAAAGCTTTAAATATAGGTCCTGGAGACGAAGTTATTACTGTGCCGTATACATTTGTTGCCACTGTGGGGTCAATTGTAACTGCCGGAGCAAAACCTGTATTTGTTGATGTAAAAGCAGATTATAATATGGATGAAAATAAAATTGTTAAAGCTATTACAAATAAAACTAAAGCAATAGTCCCTGTTCATTGGGCTGGAAGGCCTTGTGAAATGGATAAAATTTATGCAATTGCAAAAAAATATAAACTTAAAATAGTTCAAGATAGTGCCCATATTATTGGAGCGAGATATAAAAAAAAACATTTAGTAAATTTTGGTGATACTTGTACGTATAGTATGCATCCATTGAAAAATTTAAATGTTTGGGGTGATGGAGGTTTTATTGTAACAAATAATAAAACCTTAGCTAAAAAACTATACTTAATACGAAATCATGGTTTAAAAAACAGAAATAATGTAGAAATTTTTGGTTACAACTCACGTTTGGACAGCATACAAGCTGCCGTTGCAAATTTTAAAATGAAAAATAAACTTGATAATATAACAAATAAAAGAATTAAGAACTCTAAATTATTAGATAAACTTTTATCAAAAAACAAAAGTGTTATTACAATTAAAAGAATGAAATATTTGAAAGAAGTTTTTCATTTATATCATATAAATGTTGAAAATTTAAAAACTAGAAATCAATTACAAAAATTTTTGATAAAGAATAATATAGACGCTAAAGTACATTACCCTATACCTGTACATCTTCAAAAAGCTGCAAAGTATTTAAAATATAAAAAAGGTGATTTTCCAACTTCTGAAAAGTTGGCAAATACTTCGTTATCTCTGCCAGTTCACGAGTTCATAGATCGTCGACATATAAATCATATGTCAAAAACGATTTTAAAATTTTTTAAAAAAAAATAATTTGATATTAATTTTAAGATGAAAATTCTAGTAACTGGTGGTTGCGGGTACATCGGAACTATTTTGATAAAGCAACTACTTAAAATTGGTCACAAAGTAATATCTGTAGATACTCAGTGGTTTGGCAACTATCTTCCAAAACACAAAAACTTAAAAAATATTAAAACTGATATAAAAGATATCGAAAAAGTCTCACTTAAAGGAGTAAACACCATTATTCATTTAGCCTCTATTTCCAATGATCCAATGGCTGAAATTGACAAGAATTTGAGTTGGGAAACATCAGTTTTAGGAACAGAGTTATTAATAAGACATGCTTTAAAAAATAAAGTTAAAAGAATAATTTATGCTTCATCTGGTTCTGTTTATGGAATTAAAAAAGAGAGAAAAGTAAACGAAAAGTTGAGTTTAAAACCAATATCTCTCTATAATAAAGTAAAAATGTGTACAGAACGATTAATTTTATCTTATAAAAAATCAATTGAAGTTTTTATACTTAGACCCGCAACAGTATGTGGATATTCACCACGAATGAGATTAGATGTAGCTGTTAACGCCTTAACTTTTAGTGCTTTAAAATATAAGAAAATAAAAGTTTTTGGAGGATCTCAAATTAGACCAAATGTACATATAGATGATATGGTTGAGTCGTATATTTTTTTTATAAATTCAAAAAAAAACAGTGAAGGTATTTATAACATCGGATTTGAAAATAAAAGTATACTAAATATTGCTAAAGACATAAGGAATAAGATTGCAACTAAAATTGAAGTCAATAAAAGAAGTAATGATCCAAGGAGTTATAGATTAGACTCATCAAAGATCCTTAAAGCGGGATTTAAGCCAAAAAAAAAATTAATGATGCGATAGAAGAAATTAAATATTACTTTGATAAAGGTATTTTAAAAGATAAAAAAAGCTTTCATTCTGTCAAATGGTTAAAAAATGAAATCGCTAGATAAAAAATCAAAAATTTTAAGAAAATTTATCATTGATATGATTAAAGTAAGGAAAGGTGGACACCTAGGACCAGCTTTATCATTAGTAGAAATTTTGTATGTGTTATATGAACATATATTAAAAATAAATCCTAAAAAACCAAATTGGAGCGATAGAGATAGATTAATTTTTAGTAAGGGGCACGGTTGTTTAGCTCTATATGCAATTTTAGCAGAAAAAGGTTTTATCAAAAAATCTGAATTAAGTACTTTTTGTCAACCTGACTCTATTTTAGGAGGACACCCTGAAAGAAATAAAGTACCAGGTGTGGAAGCCTCTACTGGATCTCTTGGGCATGGTTTGCCTATAGCGGTTGGAATCAGTTTAGCCTCAAAGCTTAAAAAAAAAAAATTTAAAACATTTGTAGTTTTAGGCGATGGAGAAATGAACGAAGGATCAAATTGGGAGGCTTTGATGACTTCTCATAAACATAAATTAGATAACATGACAATTATAATTGATAGAAATCACCTTCAATCTTACGGAAAAACTAAAGAAATATTAGATATTGAACCTTTAAGAGATAAACTTGCGAGCTTTGGCGCAATAGTAAAAACAGTTGATGGTCATGATATTAAAAAATTGAAAAAAACTCTCTCAAAACTTCCTTTCAAAAAAAACCATGTATCAGCCTTAATTTGTAACACAATTAAGGGAAAGGGTTTAAAATTTGCCGAAAATAATGGTTCATGGCACCATAAGTCCAACTTAAACAACGAAGAGATTGAAACAATGTATAAAATGATTAAATGAGAAAAACATCCTTAAATACCATTTATGAAATAGCAAAGAAAAATAACAAAGTTTTATTTATTGGTTCTGATTTAGGCTTTAATGTTTTGGATGAAATGAAAAAAAATTTACCTAAAAGCTATTTTATGGAAGGAGTTTGTGAACAGAACCTTATTGGCATGTCAGCTGGTTTAGCCATGGAAGGTTTTATTCCTTATGTAAATACAATTGGAACCTTCTTAACGAGAAGATGTTATGAACAAATTTTTTTGGATGTCTGTTTACATAATCTCCCAGTGAGATTTATTGGAAATGGAGGTGGTGGTGTTTATGCTCCCTTAGGACCTACCCATCTATCTATAGAAGATTTTGCAATTTTAAGGGTTATTCCTAACATCACAATTATATCACCTTGTGACGCGGTCGAGATGAAAAAAATGATGTTACAAACTGAGAAATACAATGGTCCGGTTTACATTAGATTAGGTAGAGGTGGAGATAAAATTATAACTGATCGAAATTCAGATGTTCAAATAGGTAAAGCTGTTCAACTAATTAAACCTTTTGAAAAAGTATTTATTACTACGGGAATCACAACACAAATAGCACTAGATGCAATTAAGACTCTTGATAAAGAAAATATTAAAGTTGGTTTGATTCATCTTAATACAGTCAAGCCTTTAGATGAAGAATTTTTGAGTACGGCACTCAAAACATCAAAATATGCTATAACAGTGGAGGAACATTCCTTAATTGGAGGTATGGGTAGCTCAATTTTGGAAATGGTTAATAAAAACAAAATTAATAATGTGCAAATTGAAAGAGTTGGAATACCTGATAAATTTGTTGAAAAATATGGGAGTCAAGAGACACTATTAAAATATTGGAAAATTGATAGCGATAACTTAGTTCTTAAAATGAAAAAATTTATTAATAATTAATTTATGTATATCGAAAAAACTGACTTAAAAATTATTGAAGAGTTTGAAAAAAAAGGTTTTGTTATTTTTCAACCAAAAAATGTAGGACTGCTTCATGAAATAAAAGATGAATTTTTAAAGTATATTTTAAAAAGTGTAAAATTAAAAAAAATTAACAATTTTAAAAAAGCAGAATTTTTTAATCAAATTCACAAATATATCAGTGTAAAAGAGCTTAATAAATTTAGACTTAATATTATTAAAAAAATAAATCATTCTGATAAAATTAAAGTTAAGGTACACACTTTATCAAAAAAATATTTAGATATTTTAGTTGGAAATGAATTAGCGATACAAAAAAGAGTAAATTTAAGTATACAAATGCCTAAAGACTCATCATCTTTGCTGCCTCTACATGCAGACACTTGGTCGGGAGTCTCACCATTCGAAATAGTAGTTTGGTTGCCCTTAGTAGACTGCTTTAAAACTAAAACAATGTATATTTTACCTGCAAATAAAATAAAAAAATATGAAGGCAAATTAATAAGTAACAAAATTCATTCTAGTGAACAAATTTTCAATTTAATTAAAAAGGATTTAGTATGGTTAAAAGTAAATTATGGAGAAATTTTAATTTTTGATCAGTCATTACCACATGGAAATGTAGTGAATAGAGAAAAAGAAACACGTTGGTCAATGAACATTCGTTTTAAAGGATTGTTCACACCTTATGGAGATAAGAAACTTGGAGAATTTTTTGAACCTATTACTCTTAAACCGATTTCAAAAAAAGGAATGAACTATAAACTTCCAAAATAATGAAAAAATTAAGAGGTTATATTTTTAGTAGATCGTTCATGGGAGAAAGAGCTCCACAACACATACAAAACATCGTTTTAAGAAATTATTGTGAAAAGAATAACTATTTTTTTTTACTAAGCTCAGTCGAGTATAAAATGAATAATAGTTTTTTTATGCTTGAGCTAGCAATTAAAGAGTTAAAAAAACTAGATGGTATATTAGCATATAGTATTTTTCAACTTCCAGAAAATGATGGTTGGAGAAAAAAAATTTTAAGAAAAATTATAAAAAAAAAGAAAGAAATACATTTTGCTGTTGAAGATTTTTCAGTAAGTAAAGAAAAAGATATTCAAAAATTACAAGAGATTTGGTTAATTAAAAAAACTTTACGATTTTGTCCTCAAACAATTAATTAATGGTAAAAGAACTCAAATTTATACAAAGTTTACACAGATCCTCTAAAAGAGACTATCTGGCCAGAATGAAAAACAAAAAAGTAAATTGTATGACTATAGCTCAGAAATTTGGGAGGGATTATTGGGATGGAAATCGAAAATTTGGTTACGGGGGATACAAATATATAAAAGGTAGATGGAAATTAGTAGCCAAAAATTTGATAAAAAAATATCGATTAAACAATGACTCACGTATTCTTGATATTGGTTGCGGAAAAGGATATTTGCTTCTAGAGATTAAAAAAATTCTTCCTGATATAAAAGTATTCGGTATTGATATATCACATTATGCAAAAAATCACGCTCATAATGAAATTAAAAAATATATTAAAGTTTTAGATGTGTCTAAGAAAATTGACTATAAGAAAAATTATTTTGATTTAGTTATTTCGATAAACACGCTTCATAATTTTGAAATAAAAAAATTAAAAAAAGCCCTTAATGAAATATCAAGAATAAGCAAAAAATCATATTTAGTTGTTGAGAGCTATAGGAATAATGAAGAGTTATTTAACTTACAATGTTGGGCGTTAACTTGCAAAAGTTTTTTTTCAAAAAATGAGTGGAGATGGATTTTTAAAGAATTTAATTATAAAGGTGATTACGAGTTTATATATTTTAAATAATTTTTATGAAAAAAATTAACGAATTTTTATTAAGAAGCTTTGATTTAGCAGAGAAGGAAAAAATTATTAAAGGTGAGGGAATTTACCTTTATACAAAAAAAAAAAAATATTTTGACACCACGTCAGGTTTAACTGGAACCGCAATTTTAGGCTGGTCTAATCCTAGAGTTAACAATGCTATAAATAAACAACTTAAAAAAATATCTTTAATAGATTACAAATATTTTCTTGATGAAAATAGAGAAAAGTTAGCAAAATTTTTAATCAAAAAACAAAAAACAAAACTAAATCAAGTTTTTTTTGTAGGAGGTTCCGGGGGTGAAGCTTGTGAGGCAGCTATGAAATTAAGCTATCAACACAATTGTGCAAGAGGTTTTAAAGAAAAAAAATGGTTTATTTCAAGAAGACAATCGTACCATGGTAGTGGATCGGATGCCATTTCTGTCGGTGACAGGCCTAACTTAAATATTTATAAATCTTTTTTTCCTAAGCATAGAGCAAAGATTAATGAACACAATATTTATAGACAATTAAGGAATAATGAAACCGTTGAACAATATGAAGACAGATCTACCCAAGAATTAGAAAAAAAAATTTTATCTATTGGCCCTAATAAAGTCTCAGGCTTTATAGGAGAAACTATAATGGGGGGATTAGTTGGAGATGTCCCTCCTACAAAAAATTATTGGAGAAAAATTAGAAAAATTTGCGATAAGTACAAAGTTCATCTTATTTTGGATGAAGTCTGGTGTGGTACTGGAACTTCTGGAAAAACATTTTGTATAGATTGGGATCAAGTTACTCCCGATTTTTTATTTATGGGAAAAACACTTGCAGCAGGTTATATTCCTGTCAGCGCAATAGCAACCAAGGCTGAAATTGGAAAGAAAATAAAAGATAAATTTGGATCTATTCAATTTTCAACAACTCATCAAGGACATTCACTCGGTATTGCTGCGGCATTAGCAGTACAAAAAATTATTCATGAAAAAAATTTTTTAAATTTAGTTAAACAAAAAGGTGATTATTTGAGGAAAACTTTGGACTCAGAACTAGGTGACCATGAGTTTTATTCCAACGTAAGAGGAAGAGGTTTGAGAAATAGCTTAGAATACGATTGTAAAAAAAAACACTTATTTGGTATTTATTTAACTGATTTAGCTAAAAAGAAATATAACATGCTTTTAAGCGCTAAATGGCACAGGGTATGTTTTTCTCAAGCCATCAATATTAAAAATTTTGAATTAGATATTATGCTTGAAAAATTTATCTCTTGTTTTAAAGAAGCTGCCAATAAATGGAACACAAGAAAGTCATTAAATATAAAATATAGAAATTTTTATTAGAAATAAAAATTAATATTTCACAAATGTATAAAGTATCAAAGAATTGCAGATTATGTAATCATAAAAATATTTCATTAGCTTTTAGATTTGCAAAAATGCCCCTAAGTGAAAAGTATTTTAGTAAAAGAGATAAAGTTAAAATATCAAAAAAATATCCTTTTTCAGTCGGTTTCTGTCAAAAATGTAAAAACGTTCAAACAATGGAAATAATAAATAATAAAAATTTATGGAGCGGTTATACTTATTTTTCGAGTCAAACAAAAGCAATTATTGATCATTTTAAAAAAATTAGCTCTCAAATAATTTCAAAATTTAAATTACAAAAAAATGACTTAGTTTTAGATATAGGTTCAAATGATGGAACTTTTTTAAGTTTTTTCAAAAAAAAAAATATAAATGTTTTAGGTGTTGATCCCTCAAAAGAAGTTGCAAATGTAGCCAACAAAAAAAAGATTAAAACTATAAATACTTTTTTTAATTACAATATAAGTCAATTAATTTTGAGCAAATATAAAAAACCAAAAATAATAACATGTTTTAATACATTTGCTCACGTTGAAAACCTTAATGAAATTGTGGCGTCTATTAAAAATATATTAAGTTCTGATGGAAATTTTATTTTTGAATGCCAGTATTTAGAGGATATTCTCAAGAAAAAAATTTTAGGAACTTTTTTTCACGAACACCTCTATCATCATTCTGTTCATTCATTAAAAAATTTATTTAATAAACACGATTTAGATCTTTATCAAGTTGAAAAAGTCAATATCCAAAAAGGTTCGATTATAGGATATGTTAAACACAAAAAAACTAATGCCACTGAAAATAAATTGACAAAAATTTTACAACAGGAAAAAAAGAACAGAACAATAAACTTAAAAAATATTAAATTATTGAAAACTTTTGTAGCATCTCAAAAAAAAAAGATTTTACAAATCTTAAAAATAAATAATAATAAAGATATTTCTGGATACGGCGCAGCAAGGAGCGGACCAACATTTATATATAATTATGGTTTAGAAAAATTTATTAATTATATATTTGATGACCATCCTTCAAAAAAAAATAAATTTTCCTCAATGAATAAAATTAAAATATTATCTACAAAAAAATTGAATATTGAAAATACAAAAATTTGTATCATTTTAGCTTATCTCCATCAAAAAAAAATAATTAAAAAAAATATTAAATTTTTACAAAGCGGCGGATCATTTATTTGCTTGTATCCTAAGGTAGTTAAAATACATTTAAAAAATCACAAACAATATGTGCACAATGACTAAAGTAGCAATCATTGGTACTGGTTTAGTAGCCCAAAGAGCATATTTGCCCAACCTAAAAAAAAAGGATATTAAAAAAATATTAATTTCTGATCTTGAAACGCAACTGTTAAAAAAAGTTTCAAAAAAATTTAAAATAAAAGACAGCTATTTAACTCATAAAAAACTAATTGAAAGTAATAAACCAGATTGTGCTATAGTTTTAGTCAATCGCAAAGCGACTGAAAAAGTTACTCAAGATTTATTAAAAAAAAAGATACCTTTAATTACAGAAAAGCCTCAAGCACAAAGTCTTAAAATAGCAATTAAACTTAACAATTTAGCAAAAAAATTAAAAGTTCCGTACTACGTTGCATACATGAAGAGATGTGATGAGGGAATTAACTGGTTAAAAAAAAATTTGAATAAACAAAATTTAGGTAAAATACAATCAGTTTATTATGAGTCTAGAGGAGGTGACTCTTACGGTAAAAATTTAAAATTTATTTCACATAAAGATAAAAATTATCAAAAAAAAAATACTTTAAATAAAAAAAAACTTACAAAAAAACAAATATATTTAAAATATTTGAATACATTCTGTCATTCTATAAATTTATTAAATTATATATTTGGTAAAATTGATATTAAATACAAAAATATTAACAGCCAAGGTGAAGGGACAGTACTATTTAAGAATAAAAAAATCGACATATTATTCTCAAGTCAATTTATATCTTCAAGTAAATGGAGGGAGAAAATCACTATATATTTTGATCACGGTAAATTATCTATTTACTTGCCAAAGCCACTAGAAAAAAAAGAAAATTCCAAAATTTTTATAGAGAATTATAAAAAAAATATTATAAAAAAGGTCAAATTAAATAAGAGTTGGTCCTTTAAAAATCAATTAGATTGTTTCATCCAAACTATTAAAAAAAATAAGACTAAATTTAATCTTTGTAATTCGAATGAAGCTCTAAAAGATATAAAATTAATTGATAGAATTTTCAAAAAATAATGATTTATATTTTAGGTGCCAGTGGATTTTTAGGAAAAAAAGTCTCAAAATTGTTTAATAATAGAGAAAAAATTTTAATTTCTAGTAAAAAAAAAAAAAATTCTATTAAAACTTATATTTTTACAAATTATAAAAAAAAGGAAAAATGGTTACAAAATTTAAAAGCCAACGATATTTTGTTAATTCTTTCAAGTCCAGGAAAAGGAAAAATCGAGTATTATGAAAAATTTAAAAATAAAATAAAACTTTTTGAAAAAGCGATTGAAAGAAATTTAATATCTAAAATAAACAAAGAAGCAAAAGTTGTATTTTTATCTTCAGATATGGTTTACGGGAATAGAAAAACGTTAAATTATGAGAGGAGTGTTGCTAAACCAATAAATGAATATGGTAGAAGTAAAAAAAGAATAGAAGATATTTTAAAAAAAAGAAAAAATCATATCATCTTGAGACTATCAAAAATCTATTCAAACGATTTAAAAGAAAAAACATTTTTATCAAATACGATTTTAAATTTAAAGAAAAAAAGAAACGTATATTTATTTACAGATCAATATGTTCATTTTATGGAAATTGAAGAATTTTTAAAAATATTAAAAAAAATAATTATTAATATAAATAATTTAAACGGTATTTATAATTTACCTGGAAAAATATTTGATAATAGATATAATTTCATAAGAAAAAAACTGAAAGAAAAAAATATTACTTTTAACCCATCGAACTTAAAAAAAATTTCTTTAAAAAATAAAAATTTATTTCTACCATTAAGACTAAAGATGAAATCTAGATTTAAATTTTAATTTACAAAAATTGATTTTCACATTCATTAAAATTATATTTTTTTTACCATTTATTGGTCTAATAATTACGATCAGGCCATTCAAACACATTCGTATAGGCTATCTTGGGTGTGAGAGAATTGGTAATTTTTATGAGGCCGAGCTTTACAAAATTTATTATAAAAATAACATCAAATATTTTGATATTTGGACACATGGGTTATTTTATTCAAATTCACAATTTAAAAAATTAGTCAATAGAAACTTTAAAATTTACTATGGTTTAAAAAACTTCTATTTTATTCTTAATCTTTTATCAAAATATTTACCATATCTTGAAAACCATTTAATATTAAAGTCAAAAGAAGATTTTACATTTGATAAAAAAATGAAACTTTTTCAATCAAAAAATATTTGTAAATTAAACTCCAAAGAAAAAAAACAAGGTGATTTATTTTTAAAAAAATTAAATATTCCGTTGAAGGCAAAAATTGTTTGCTTATCAATCAGAGACAGTAATTATCTAAAAAGAAGATTTCCAAAGTTTGATTTTTCCTATCATAATTTTAGAGATACAGAACCTAATGATTTTAAAAAAACTATTAAATTACTTTTGAGTGAAGGTTTTTTTATTTTTAGAATGGGGAAAAAAATTGAAAAAAAATTAAATTTTAAGCACAAAAGATTGATAGAAATTTCTTTTTTAGATGATTACGACGATTTTCTAGATTTTTATTTAGCTCAAAAATGTTATTTCTGGATAGGAACAGGTAGCGGACTAGATAACGTAGCGGTGGCTTATAAAAAACCTTGTTTATTTATAAATTTCATTCCCCCAGCATGGTTGCCTTTACATAGAGGCAAGATTGTTGTTACTCTAAAAAAATTTTATTCACAAGTTGAGAAAAAATATTTAAGCTTAAATAAAATTTTTAACGAAAATCTTACATCGGTAAATAGAGCAGAAATTTTTAAAGAAAAAAAAATAAAAATAGTAAATAATAATTCTAATGAAATAAAAAATTCTGTAGTGAATTTCTTAAAATTATTAAAAAATGACTGGAAATTATCAAATATGGATAATAAATTAAAAAATAAATTTTTGAATAAATATAGAGTTTTACTTAAAAAGAAAAAACTAGATAAAAAATTTCACGGTAATTTTTTTACTGGTCACGTTTGTCCTTCCTTTATTAAAAATAATATGTGGTTACTAAGATAAATGTTTTATATTTCTGCTAGAGGCTCAAGTGCAAGCACGTGGTTAAATAGAATGCTTTCAAAGCATAAAAAAATTGTATGCTTCCAATCTTCACGATCTTTTCCACCGGTGTGGCCTGGAAAAACTTTTCCATACGAGAATACTTGGGTAAAAGAAATCGAGCCTGCAAAATATATAGAATCTTTAATTTTGTGCGAAAATTCAACTCATCAGGAAAAAATCTTTGGAAGTACTCATGGTTATCATGGCATAGATGCTAAAATTCACTGTGAAAAATTTGGCGGAATTTTTTCTTATATAGCTAGAAATCCTATTTCAAGAATACATAGTCATTATATTCACTCTTTAGAAGGAGCATATTATAAAAAGTTTAATATCCTAAAAAATGAGGAAATACATAGAAGAACTTGTGAAGTTTTAAATAATGTAGATTTATTATCTTTAGCAAAAGAAAAAGAGAAAAAAGAAGCTCAAAATAATTTAATAAAGAAAAAAATTATAAATTTAGGTAAATTATTACTAACTGAAAAAGTAAAAAATAAGATTAAAGAATATTTACATATCGCTCGAATTAAAAAAGCTAGAAAAAATATCAAACCAAATGAGAAAGAATTGTTAATTAATTCAGCAATACTATCTGTAAGAGAATATTTAAAACACGATCAAATTTTGTTTAGTTCATGTGAAAAAAATGCAGGTCTAAAAATGGAAGAATTTGTAAAAAGTAAAAAATATTTTAATAATATCCTTAAAAAAAGAATAGATAATAATATTGATTTTTCTGAAAGTTACTTAGACGATGTTTTTAAAGATGGTCGTTTTTGGGTTCATAGAAAAAAAGCATTATCTCCAGAAGAAATCTGGAATAGTTGGCCAGCCTCAATGAAAGACTTATTTATTTTTTATTTTAAAAAATTTAATTTAAAGAATTATATGTCTCATTTTGACTATGATCATAGATTCCTTATATAGAATGAATCCTTATATAGAATTAATAAAGAAGTTTAAGAAATCTGAAAGAGTTGTTTTTTATTTAATAATTTTTTTAATATTATTATCAACGATTTTAGAAATAGTGGGAATAAGTATATTATTTCCAATTTTTAGTTTTCTATTAAATAATAATGAAACTAGTCAATTTTTAATTTTTCCTTATTTTTTTGAGAATATTGAAAGCAATTTTAATAATTTTTTTCAAAAATCAAAATTTTCTTATATTCAAATTTTAACTATCATTATTCTATGTTTATTTTTTTTGAAATCTATAGTTTTAACTTTCTCTAACTACATATCTTTCAATTTTTACAAAAAAATAGAGCTTAATTGGAACAACAGTTTATTTTCTTCTTATATATTAGAAGAATACGAATTTTTTTTAAATAAAAACTCATCAGAACTTATAAGAAATATTAATCAATGTTCACCAGCAATCAATGGCATAAGGGCATTAATATCTTTTATAACCGAATTTATAATTGTATCCGTTTTTTTAATTTTTCTTTTAAAAATAAACTTTGAAAAAACATTAATAGTTTTATTATTTTTATTAATTATTTCTTTGTCTATCTATTTAGTTACGGCAAATTACTTTAAAAAAATCGGTAAAAGAAAACAAATTGAAGATATGTATTTCACAAAAAATCTTTTTCAAGGAATCAACGGAATAAGAGAAATAAAAATTTTCGCCAAGGAAAATTTTTTTTCAAGATTAATTTATAAAAATAAAAAAAGTCTTACTCAAATTCAGTTTGTGAAAGATTTAATAATTTCTTTGCCTAAAAGTTGGTTTGAGTTTATTGCAGTTTTATTTTTACTTATGACAGCTAATTTTATGATTAAGTCATCGAGTGACTATTATAGTCTGTTACCCCTTCTAGGACTCTATGCTGCTATATTAATTAAACTTTTACCCTCTATTATTAAACTTTTAAACCTTTCTCAATTGATAACATATTTTAAGCCAGCTTTAGAGAATCTTAATAAAGAATTAACTAATAAAGTTTTAAGAGAAAAATTGGTAAATATTAAAAAAGATAGAACCGAAAATAAAATATCATTTAATAATAATATAGATTTAAAGAATGTTTATTTTAAGTATAAAAATTCAAGTCAATACGTTTTGCAAAATATCAACTTAACTTTAAATAAGGGAACTTCAGTAGGTATAATTGGAGAGAGTGGATCGGGTAAATCAACATTAATTGATTTGATTTCTGGATTAATAACCCCTACAGAGGGAAAAATTATAGTTGATGAAAAATTTGTTCTAGATAATTTTATTTCTTGGAGGCATAATATTTCATATTTATCACAAAATTTTTATCTAAATGATGATACTATCAAAAATAATATTGCATTTGGAATAGAGGATGACTTTATTTCAAAAGATAAATTAGATAAAGCTGTTGATTGGTCTGGTTTAAAAGACTTTGTAAACAAACTGGACAAAGGATTAGAAACTATAGTTGGTGAAAAAGGTGCAAAATTATCTGGGGGCCAAGCACAAAGAATAGGTATAGCACGTTGTTTGTATTCAAACCCTAATTTATTAATACTTGATGAGCCAACAAGTGGCTTAGACCCAGATAACGAGGAGAGAATTGTAAATACATTAAAAAGACTTGAGGGAAAAACAACTATATTATTGATTACTCATAATAAAAAAACTGTGAATTTCTGTAACAAAATATATAAGCTTGAAAATAATAATTTAATTCAAACTAAATGAAAAAAAACTTTTTAAATAATAAAAGCATATTAATTACAGGCGGCACAGGATCTTTTGGTCAAAGACTAGTGAGTAAATTGATTAAAAACTTTAATTTAAAAAGAATTGTTATTTATAGCAGAGATGAGCTGAAACAATTTGAAATGAAGAATCAGTATGACAAGAAACAAAATGAAATATTAAGATTCTTTATTGGAGATGTTAGAGATAAAGATAGATTAAGTTTAGCTTTTAAAAATATTGATTATGTAATCCATGCAGCCGCATTGAAACAGGTCCCTAGTTCAGAATATAATCCATTTGAGACTATTAAAACAAATATTTTAGGCGCTCAAAATGTAATTGATGCTGCTTTAAAAAATAATGTAAAAAAGGTGGTAGCACTTAGCACGGATAAAGCTGCAGCTCCGATTAATTTATATGGTGCTACTAAATTAGCTTCAGATAAACTTTTTGTTTCAGCAAATAACATAAAAGGAAAAAATGACACAGTTTTTTCAGTTGTCAGATACGGAAATGTATTAGGCAGCAGAGGTTCTTTAGTGCCTTTTTTAATAAATTGTAAAAAAGATTTCCCAATCACTGATCCTAATATGACGAGATTTAATATATCATTAGATGAAAGTATTGATTTTGTTTTATTTTCAATTGAAATTATGATTGGTGGAGAAATATTTGTTCCGAAGATAAATAGTTATAATGTTTTAGATGTTGCAAAATCAATAGATGAAAAAAGAAGAATTAAAATTATTGGTATTAGACCTGGAGAAAAAATTCATGAAGAAATGATTACAACTAATGATGCTGCATTTACCTTAGAATTTAAGAAATTCTTTATAATACAACCCAATTCGGAATATTATAGCTATAATATTAAAAAATTTTGTTCGAACAGTAGAGAATTTAAGTATAAAAGAGTAAAAAAAAATTTTAGTTACAATAGTAAAAATAATGAAAAATTTTTAAAAATTAAAGAATTAAAAAACCTTATTAAAAAAATAAAATAAAATGAGCTCCAATAGCAAAATATTCAATCCCCAGGCAAAAATTGCAGTTCACGTTGACAAAGTTTTGAAGCATTTAAATGGGAAGAAAGTAGATCCTATAACTCTAGAAGTAGATCCCTCAAATGCATGTAATCACTCTTGCCCTTTTTGTATATCCGGACATATACATTTAAATAAATTTAAGGGCACTGAATTTTTTGATAGAAGAATGATGGATAAAAAAATATTAATGTCTTTATGTGAAGATATTATCTCCATGAACATTGACTCCTTAACATGGACAGGTGGAGGTGAGCCTACAATGAACCCTCACTTAAAAGATGCAATCAATTTTGTTGGTAAAAATTCAAATATTAAAATGGGAATGTTTTCAAACGGAAGTATGCTTTCAAAATTTGATTTATTTAGCACAATTGTCAAATCATTAAGTTGGACAAGAATATCAGTAGATGCAGGAACTGCAGCAAGTTACGATAAGCTTAGAGTTACAAATAATAATAATAACTTTAAAACAGTAATTAGTAATATAAAAAAATTAATAGAGATTAAGAAAAAACAAAAATCAAAAATTGTTATTGGAGTTGGTTTTGTAGTTTCTAAAGATAACTTTGAGGAAATCGAAGATTTTGCAAAACTATTTAAAGATATAGATGTTGATTATTGTCAATACAAGCCCGAAATTGTCCAAATAGAAAGAAATGGAGAACTCGATAAAACTAAACAACAAATTTCTTCAGATTTTTGGTTACATAAAGTAATTAAACAATTAGATAAAGCAAAAGAAATACTTGGGTTAAAATTCGAGTGTAATTCTTATAAACTCGAAGACCTATTATTTGATGACCGAAACTATGGACGTAATTATAAAGAATGCATAGGCTCTCAATTTCAACCTTGTGTTGGAGCTGACGGAAATGTCTATGTTTGTACAAACCATAGAGGACATAAAGAATACTCTTATGGAAACCTCCAGACTAAATCTTTCAAAAATATCTGGGGAGATTTGAGTAAAAGAGAATGTATAATGAAAAAAATTAACTTCACTGAAAAGTTTTCTAATTGTTCACAATTATGTAAACCACACGAAAGTAATAAATTGGTCTGGAAAATTAAAGAAAATTTAAAAGATAAAAATTTTATCAAAGATTTAAAGAATAAATCAAAAGAAATAAAGAAAACAATTATACATCCAGAATTTATTTAGAGTTTCAGCTTAGATGTATACAAAAAAACAAATCAAGCTACATTGAAAAAAACTATATTAATATTTGGAGTCACTGGACTACTTGGAAGTCAGTTTAATTTACATTTCAAAAAAAAATATAAAATATTTGGAATAGGTAAGAATAAAAAAGATTGTGATTATAACTTAGATGTGAATAATAAAAAAAAAACTGAAAATATTTTAAAAAAAATTAAACCTGACATAGTAATAAACTGTATAGCTTACACTGACGTAGATAAATGTAATTCAGAGGTAGGAACTGCATTTAAAAAAAACGTGTTATCTATTTTCAATCTTTTTGAGTCAATTAAAAAAATAAATAACAACATTCATTTAGTACATATTTCTACCGATCAAGTTTATAATGATTTAAATAAAAAAAATATTGAAACAAATATTAATATCCTAAACAATTATGGTTTAACTAAATATATGGGAGAAAAACAAATAAAGAATTATAAAAAATTTACAATTTTAAGAACAAATTTTTTCTGTAAGTCTTTAGCTGGAAAAAAGCTAAGTTATACAGATTGGATACAAAACAATTTAATCCAAAATAAAAAAATCAAAATTCCCAATAATGTTTTTTTCAATCCAATACACGTAAATTTTTTAAGCTCTATTTTAGAAAAGATAATAAAAAAAAAAATATTTGGTATTTATAATATAGGTTCAAAGGATGGTACATCAAAATATTTATTTGCAATAAAAGTTGCAAAAAAACTTCATTTAAATTCAAAAAAAATAATAGGCTTTAAAAGTTTAGAAAAAATTCACTTGAAACCTCAAGGAACTATTATGGATGTCACTAAGATTGAAAAAAAAATGAAGATAAAAATGCCAAAACTTAGTGAATCTCTAGAATTAATATTTTGATCTATGAAAAAAATTCTTATTATTGGTGGATGTGGTTTTATTGGATGCAATGCCACTTTATACTTCTCGCAAAAAAAATATAAAGTTTCTGTTATTGATAATTTAAAAGGAAATAGTTCAAAAAAAAATTTAAAACTTTTAAAAAATTTAAACAAAAAAATAAATTTTTTTCATTTTGACCTAAAAAAATTTAATATACTAAAAAAAATAATCAAAAAAATTAAACCACATTTGATTATTTTTGCAGCAGGACAAATTGCTGTTACTAAATCAGTAAAAAATCCAAGAGAAGATTTTGAAAGTACGATGCTTGGTGCATTCAATACCCTAGAAGCAATAAGATTGACCTCACCTAATTCATCATTAATTTACTCAAGTTCAAATAAAGTTTACGGAAAATTAGACAGTTTAAGAATTAATGAAAAAAAAGATCACTATGAACTAATAGACCAAAAAATGTTAATTGACGAAAAACATCAATTAGATTTTTCGTCACCCTATGGTTGTTCAAAAGGATCTAGTGACCAGTACGTAAGAGACTATTCAAGAACTTATGGTTTAAAAACAGTAGTTCTTAGAATGTCTTGCATTTATGGTCCAAATCAGTGGGGCTCAGAAGATCAAGGTTGGATTAGCTGGTTTATAAAAAAATCATTAAAGAATTCAAAATCAATAAATATTTTTGGAAATGGGAAACAAGTTAGAGATGTACTTTATATTGATGACTTAATAAGGCTTTATGAGATTATTTTCAAAAAAATAAAAATTACAAAAGGTCAAATTTTTAATATTGGAGGGGGATTTCATAACCAAGTTTCACTACTACAATTATTAAAAATATTAAATAAAATAAATAATCATAAGATTAAAATTAGATTTTTGAAGGAAAGAGTTGGTGATCAAAAATATTTTGTAAATAACATAAATAAAGTTAAGAAACTAACCGGTTGGATACCGCAAATAGGATACTTAAAAGGAATTAAATTATTCAATGATTGGATAAAAAAATTTACTATATAAATGAATTTAAAGATATACTCGCAAAAAATTTACTCTTTAGCTCAAAAGCTATTCCCAATTTGTAGAAGTTTGACAGGAAATGGCAATAGATTAACTCTGAAAGAGATAAAAAAGATTGTTCCAGAGCTTAAAATTTACGAGAAAAAATCTGGTTCTAAAGTTTTTGATTGGGTAATCCCTAAAGAATGGAACATTAAAGATGCTTATATTTTAAACGAAAAAAATAAAAAAATAATTGATTTTAAAAAAAATAATTTACATGTTGTTTCATATTCAGCTCCAGTAAATAAAAGAATTTCGATACAAAAATTAAAAGAAAAGTTACATTTTAACAAAAAGTTAAAAAATGCGATACCTTACGTAACATCTTACTTTAAAGAAGATTGGGGTTTTTGCTTAGATTATAAAACATTCAAAAAATTAACAAATAAATTTTATAAGATAAAAATTGATAGTTCACTGAAACCCGGTTCGTTAACTTATGCTGACATTTTAATAAAAGGAAAAAGCAAAAAAGAAATATTGTTTACAACTTATATCTGCCACCCATCAATGGGTAACAATGAATTATCAGGACCAGTTTTAGCAACATACTTAGCTGACATAGTAAAAAAAATGAGAAATAGAAAATATACTTATAGATTTGTATTTGCACCAGAAAATCTTGGAGCCATAACTTACATACATAAAAATTTGAAAAAATTAAAAAAAGATGTAATAGCCGCATTTAATATCACTTGCGTAGGAGATAATAAAAAATATTCTTTTATACCAACTAAAAATGAAAATTCTCTTTCGGATAAAGCTGCATTACATATTTTAAAATACAGTGGAAAAAAATTTACCGTTTATCCATTTTTAGAATTTAGCGGAAGTGATGAGCGAAGATATAATAGCCCTGGAGTTGATATTCCAATGTGTTCAATTATGAGGTCTAAATATGGATCATATAAGGAATACCATACTTCACTTGACGATTTAAAATTAATTTCACCAAAAGGATTTGAAGGATCTTTAGAATTGTATATTGATCTAATAAATCTTTTAGAGAATAATGACTATTATAGAGTTAAAACCATTTGTGAACCGCAATTATCTAAAAGAAACTTATATCCAAAATTAAGTAAATGGCCATCTCCTAATTATAAAGAAATTGTAGGTAACTTAACTTCAATTTTGTCATTAGCCGATGGAAAAAATGATTTAATCGATATATCAAATAAAATTGATGTTTCTTATAAAACAACATTAAATATAATTAATAGTTTAAAAAATAAAAATTTAGTTCAATGAATAAAGAAATTAAATTTTCAAAAACAACAATTGGAATAAATCATCCAACATATTTTATCGCTGATATAGCAGCTAATCATGATGGAAAGCTAGATAAAGCTCTAGATTTAATTCAATCAGCGCATGACAGTGGAGCGGATGCAGCTAAATTTCAGCACTTTAGCGCTAAAACAATAGTTAGTGATTACGGATTTAAAAATTTAGGAAATAAATTTTCTCATCAAAAAAATTGGAAAAAATCCGTATATGAAACTTATCAGGACGCATCTATTGATCTTACTTGGACCGAAAAATTAAAAAACAAGTGTGATAAAATAGGAATTGAATTTTTTTCTACCCCATATTCATTTGAATTAGTTGATCATATTAATGATTTTTTGAATATTTATAAAATTGGATCAGGAGATATTACATGGATTAAACTTATTGAGTATATAGCAAAGAAAGGAAAGCCAGTTATTTTATCATCAGGCGCAAGCAACATGAGTGATGTAATTAGGGCAGTTGAAGCAGTTAAAAAAATTAATGAAAATCTTATATTGATGCAATGTAATACTAATTACACAGGTCATGACGAAAAAAATTTAGACTATATAAATTTGAATGTTCTAAAAACATACAAGAAACATTTTCCAGATACAATAATGGGATTAAGTGACCATACATTAGGCGATGAAACTGTAATAGGTTCAATAGTATTAGGTGCTCGCGTTATAGAAAAGCATTTTACTTTAAACAATGATGCAGATGGGCCTGATCACAAATTTTCAATGAATCCAAAAACTTGGTCATCAATGATAAAAAGAGCAAGATCCTTAGAAAAATCATTGGGTGATGGAATGAAAAAAATTGAAATTAATGAAAGTGAAACAAAAATTTTACAACAAAGATCAATTAGAGCTGTAACTGATATACAGAAAGACGTAAAAATTGAGAAAAACCATTTAGAAATATTAAGACCATGTCCAGAAAATGCAATTAAACCCTATGATGTAGAAAAAGTAATTGGCAGAGAAACTAAAAAAAAAATTATTAAAGGTGATATTATTAAGTGGGAAGATTTAAAATAGCTATATTAATATGCTCATATAATGAAGAAAAAACAATAAGAAATGTTGTTTTAGAAGCTTCTAAAATTGGAAAAGTTTTTTTAATCGATGACTGCTCACAAGATATGACTAAAGAAAAAATTAGTGATTTAAATATTTATTACTACAAAAATAATAGAAATATAGGATATGAAAGATCTCTAGAAAGGGGATTTAAAATTGTGCTTAAAAAAAATTATGATTTTTTAATAACAATGGATGCAGATGGACAGCATGAAATTAAATCGGTAAAAAAAATAATTTCAAGAATAAAAAATTTTGATATTCTTATAGGATCACGAAAAAAAAAAAATAATTTACTTGAAAAAATTTTGTCTTTTTTTTCAAATAAATATTTAGGTATTGACGATATTTTGTGTGGACTAAAAGCTTATAGATTAAGAAAATTCTTAAAAGACAAAAATAAACTTAAAAATATTATTGGAACAAAATATCTTTTTTACGGAATAATTAATAACCTGAGTATCTCACAAGTAGAAATAAGTTGTAATAAACGAGAAGTTGGAAAGTCAAGATATTATTCTAATATATTTAATTATATCAAAATTTTTAAATTAATCTTTATAATTAAAAATTTAAAAAAAAATGCTTGACTCATTGACCCTCACTATTCCTACTTTAAACGAGGAAGATAATATATCAGATTGTCTTGAAAGTTTTCTAGAGACTGGAATAAAAAATATAATTGTAATCGACGGCGGTTCTGAAGATAAAACTATTCAATTAATTAAAAAATTTAAAGTAGATTTAATACAGGTTAAAAAATTAGGTTTAGCCAATCAAAGAAATATCGGAATCTCAAAAGTTACAACTAAATATACGGCTTTAATAGATGCTGATATGAGAGGAGTGAAAGGTAGTTTTGAAAAAATGATAAATGATTTACATGATGGCAATTACGACGGTGTCGAAGCTTTTATAAAACCTCAGAGTATCCAAAGTTATTTTGATCGTTCCTATCAATGTATTATGGAGATAAATATTAATAAACTAGGTAAAAGAAGAATGATTGGAACACCAACCCTTTGGAAAACAAAAGTTCTTCAAAAAAATAATTTTGATCCTTATTTTTCTGGTCCATCAGATGACACGGATCTTTGTTACAGATTACATTCTAAAGGACATGTTTTTGGTGGAAGCAGCGCAATTATTAAGCATGTTCACAGATCAGATTTCAAAAGTTATATAAAGAAATATTTTTGGTATGGAAAAGGTGATGCTCAATTTGTTTTAAGACACCCTGAAAGATTTTTAAGTATTTTAAAACATCAGTTATATAATTATCCATTAAAATTCAGTTTTATCTCATTAACTAAAAAAGATTTATATCCAATACCTTTTATGGTTTGTTGTGGACTACTTAGATTCATTGGAATGATTTTTGAAATATTTCTAAAAATTTTTAATAGAAAAGACAGAATTTATAAAACCTGAAAAGATCGAGCATTTATGAACAGATTAGTTATTGGCACTGCAAATTTTGGTCAAAAGTACGGTTTTAAAAAAATACAAGTAAATTCAAAAGAGATTAAAAAAATCCTGAATTATGCATGGAAAAAAAATATTCGATATATTGATACGGCAAGTTTTTATGGAAATACAGAAAAATTAATTGGAAAAATAAATGATAAGAAATTTAAATTCATTTCTAAAATAAAAATAAATCAAAAATTTATAAATAATCCAAAACTAATTGAATATTCGGTTTTAAAAACTATAAAAAATCTTAAAATTAAAAAATTATATGCACTATTAATACACAATCCTAGTTACTTAATAAAAGATAAAAAAAAAAAAATTATAAGTGAAATAAATAATTTACAATCTGAAGGATTTTTAGAGAAGATTGGTGCCTCAATATACTCAAATAATGAAATTAAATATTTATTAAAAAATTATAAAATGAACATAATTCAATTACCTAGTAATATTTTTGATAGAAGGCTCAAGAGTTTGGGTTGGGATAAAATTTTAAAAAAAAACAAGATCGAAATACATGTTCGTTCAATTTTCTTGCAGGGCTTATTCCTCAACAAGAAAAAAGTAAATTATTTTAAGAAATGGAAAAACAATTTTAAGAATTTTGAAAATTGGACGGAAATGAGAGGAATGTCAAAAGTTCAAGCTTGCATCAATTATGTTTATTCACAAAAAAAAATTAATAAAATTGTTATCGGCGTGGATAAATTAAGTCAACTTAAAGAAATATTGAATATTAAGATAAATAGTAAAATTCCATTCCCGCAATTCATATTTAAAAATGAGAGTAAACTTATCAACCCGTCTAAATGGTAACAAAATGAAAGTAGTTGCTATTATTCAGGCAAGATTAGACTCCTCTAGATTGCCCAGAAAAGTTTTAATGAAAGTAAAAAAACTTACTTTATTAGAAATATTATACAAAAGGTTGGTTAAGTCTAAAAAGGTAGATCAAATTATTTTTGCTATTCCAGGAGATAAAGCTAATAAAGAATTAGCTTTATTTTTAAAAAAAAAAAAAATTAAATTCTTTTTAGGTGATAAAGATAATGTTTTAAGAAGGTATTATTACACTGCAAAAAAATTTAAAGCAAACTTAATTGTAAGAGTAACCGGTGATTGTCCTTTAGTAGATCCTGAGTTAGTTGATAAATCAATTATTTTAATAAAAAAAAAGAACATTGATTATGTTTCAAATACTATTCGACCCACATTTCCAGATGGATTAGATGTTGAAACATTTACCTTTGAAGCACTTAAAAAATCTTTCCTAAGTGTAAAAAAAAGCAGTGAAAAAGAGCATGTAACTCAATACATAAAAAAATCAAAATATTTTAAAAAATTTAATTTTGAAAATGAAATAGATCTCTCAAAGTATAACTGGTCCGTTGATGAGCAATTAGATTTTGATTTTTTTTCTGAATCAATTAATAAGTTGTATCCGAATATTTATTTTAAATGGAAAAAACTTTATAATTTAATAAAAATGAAAAAAATTAAGAATAATCTTAACGTATTCAAAACAAGAGACGAGGGTATGAAGTTGAACACAGGTCAAAAATTATGGAAAAGAGCAAAATCAATAATACCTGGCGGAAATATGTTTTTGTCTAAAAGAGAGGAAAGATTTCTACCTAACTTTTGGCCTAATTATTACACCAAAGCTAAAGGGTGTTATGTATGGGATCTTGATAATAAAAAATATATAGACATGTCTTTAATGGGTGTTGGAACTAATATATTAGGCTATTCAAATACTAAAATAGACAATTTTGTAATTCAAAATATAAAAAAAGGAAATATGTCATCCTTGAACTGTCCTGAGGAAGTTTATTTAATAAACAAACTACTAGATATACATCCTTGGTTTCATATGGCAAAATTGACAAGAACAGGAGGTGAAGCTAATGCAGTAGCGATACGAATTGCTCGTTCAGCCAATCATAGCAGACATAAAGTTGCAATTTGCGGTTATCACGGATGGCATGATTGGTACGTAGCAGCAAATCTAAATAATAGTAAAAATTTAAATAATCATCTTTTATCTGGAATAGAAGCTGTAGGAGTGCCTAAAAATTTAAAAAACACTATATTTACATTTGAGTATAATAAAATTAATCAATTGAAAAAAATAATTTCAAACAATCCAGATTTAGGTGTTATTAAAATGGAGGTATGCAGAAATGATCTACCTAAAAATAATTTTTTACATGAGGTAAAAAAATTAGCTGTAAAAAATAATATAATTTTAATTTTTGATGAATGCACCTCTGGATTTAGAGAAACTTTTGGAGGACTTCACAAAAAATATAATATTTACCCTGATATCGCTATATTTGGTAAATCGCTCGGCAATGGGTATGCTATAAATGCTATTTTAGGAACAAAGAAAGTAATGAAATATGCAGACAAAACTTTTTTAAGTAGCACATTTTGGAGTGAGAGAGCTGGCCCCACTGCAGCGCTAAAAACACTTGAAATTATGGAAAAAACTAAATCTTGGAAAATTATCACTGATAAAGGAATTTATCTGAGAAAGAAATGGAACAATATCGCTAAAAAAAATAATTTGAAAATTATTATCTCAGGCATACCAGCCTTAAGTTCTTTTAACTTTAAGAGTAAAAATAATACAGCGTATAAAACACTTATCGCTCAAGAAATGTTAAAAAATGGTTTTTTAGCTAGCAATAGCGTATATCTATGCACTTCACATTCAAAAAAAATTATAGACAAGTATGTTTTTTATTTAGATAAAGTCTTCAAAAGAATCAAAAATTGTGAAAAAGGCGAAAAAATTGAAGATATGCTCGAAGGACCAGTTTGCGAAACTGGATTTAAAAGGTTAAACTAATATTAATGGCTGGGACTAAAATTAAAGATACATTTAAAGAGTTAATATCTCCATTTTTAAAAGCAAAAATGGAAGAAGCCAAAAAAGTATTTGGTGAAAATAGTCCGGAATATTTTGCGATTGCAAGACAATATATCTACAATGATGAAGAAAAAAAAATTGAAGCAGCTTTTGAAAAACCTAGACATTATCAATCTGAACTTAAAGGTTTTTACGATAATAAACCATTAGCAGGTTTAGAAAGACTTTATAAAAAAACTATATTAATTGAACCAACAACTGTTTGCGCTGCTCATTGTAGATGGTGTTTGAGAGGGCAATACCCTACAGAGACAATGTCGAAAGAAAATATTATTAATGCAACTAAATATATTGGTTCAGAAGAAAGAAAAAATGAGTTGGATGAAGTTTTAATAACGGGAGGAGACCCTTTAATGAGCATCCCTCTACTTGAATTTACCTTAAAACAGATAAAAAAAAATGCTTCAAATATTAAAATTATAAGATTAGCTAGCAGAGTTCCTTTTCAAGATCCAGAAAGAATAAATGATAGAATACTAGAAGTTTTCTCTGAAATCGATGGTATTAGATTTGAATTAGGCACTCATGTTAATCATGCAGTTGAGTTTTGGCCAGAAACTGTCAAGGCTTTAGAAAAATTAAAAAATGTTGGTTTTAGAATTTATAATCAAAATCCTTTGTTAAAAGGAGTTAATGATAACCTTAAGACATTAATTGATTTATACACAGCATTAAGAGACAATGATATTGAGTCTCATTATCTATTTCATGCCATTCCAATGAGAGGTATGAGCCATCACAGAACTTCAGTAAAAAAAGGTCTCGATTTATCTAATGCACTAAACAGTTGCGGTGAATTTTCAGGAAGATCAAAAGCAAAATATTGTTTGTTAACGGATATAGGAAAAATAGTACTTTACCATGATACAATCGTTGATAGAAGAATTTCCGATAACTCGATACTATTAAAATCTGGTTTTAATATCAAAGATAGAATGAGGTGGAATCCATCATGGAAAAAACCAGAAAGTGTTGAAGTAGATAAAAATGGAATTATGTACGTTTGGTATCTAGATGCAGATCTAAAAAATCCGGAAGAAAAATCAGAATTTCAACAAGTTACTGTTTAGATAAATTTAGTAAATAATGAATCTTATTAAATCAAAAGATTTTAAAAAAGTCTTATTGAAATTAGGCATAAAAAAAAAATTCTTGCTGCTTTATACACTCATCAATAATAAACTTAGGAGTTTTTGAGGATAAAAAGATTGAAAATATTCCTAAAAATATATTCAAAATTTTAAAAAATATTACTAGCCCTAATGGAACTATTTCCACACTTTCAGCTAATTATGAATATGGAAATAAGAATAAAATATTTGATTTATCAAAATCTTTACCTACTCATGAAATAGGTGATTTTAGCAAATTTTTTGTAAAAAAAAAAAAATTCATCGAGATCAATCAATCCAATATTTAATATTACAGCAGTAGGAAAGAAATCTAAATATATTACTTCATCTATAAATCCAACATCTTTTGGCGAGGACTCATCTTGGGATCGTCTTTTCAAACTAAATTCTGATATAATTTTTTTAGGTTGTGATTTGAATGTTTGTACATTTATCAGGTTTATTGAATTTAGGTATGGAGTTCCCTATCTATATAATAAATTTTTTAAAACTAAAATAAGGAAGAACGGCAAAATTATATCTAATTTTTCTTGTAGCCCTTTAAGATATAAAGGTTCAATTTCTTATTATAATTTAAAAAAATTTCAAAAAATATTAATTAAAAAAAAAGTATTGAAAGTCATTAAAGATAAAAATTTTTCCATTATGTCTATGAAAATGCAGCCATGTTTTAAAATTGGAACAGAATTATTAAAAAAAGATATTCATTTTTTTCTTAAATCAAAACCAAAATACAAAAAAAACCATAGTCCATATAGATGAAAAATTTTCAGCATTCGTTTTTTGAGAATACTGCTAAAAAAAAACCAAATTTAATAGCAGTGGATGATGGAGGAAAAAAAACCTCTTATAGAGAATTAGATATTTCTGCAAATAAGGTAGCTAATCTATTAGTAAAACATGGATGTAAAGGTAATGATAGAGTTTGTATTTTGGTAAAAAAAAATGTGAATCTGTATGTTTCAATATTAGGTACTTTAAAGTCAGGGATGTGTTGGGTGCCATTGAGTAGTCTTTTTCCAAAAGCAAGATTAAAGGAATTAATAAATGAGCTCAATCCTAAGTTTATAATTGTAGATAGTGAGAATTTTAAAATAATTCAAAATTTATATAGGAAAAATAAAACAAAAATATTAGTAATAAACAAAAATTTAAGTAAAAAAAATATTTACTCAAAGAAAGATTTATTAAAGCAGAGTAAATTTAAGCCAAATGTGAAAATATACACATCAGATTTAGCTTATATAATTTTTACTTCTGGCTCAACAGGCAAACCTAAAGGAGTTATGGTTACCCATCATAATACATCTCATTTTTTAAATAATGTCGAAAAATATTTTAAAACACCTCCGAGATTAAGGTACGCCCATATTGCAGAAATTGTTTTTGATCCATCAATCTTTGATTTATTTGTTTGCTGGAAATACGCAGGCACCGTTATTCCATTTAACAAACCAGAGTATAAAGTAAATCATTTAAAGTTTTTTTTGGATAATAAAAATATAAATGTTTGTTTTTTTTTACCTAGTTTTTTTAAAAGTTTAGATGATAGAAATGAATTAATTGAAAAGTGCTTAACAAGTTTAAAACACGTTATATTTACGGGTGAACCAGTTCCGTCAGATTTAGTAAATAATATTCATAAAAAAACAAAAATTAACTTATATAATGCATATGGAACGTCCGAGGCGGCAATTATCTCTCATTGGTACAAATTTAAAAAATTAAAAAAAATTGATAAGATTTCCTTAGGTAAAGAACTTCCTAACGTTAAAACTATTTTACTTAAAAATAATTTAAAGGAAGCTAAGATTAATGAAGCAGGTGAGGCATATACATTAAGCCCTCAAGTATCAGTAGGTTATTGGAATAATAGTTTTTTAACTCAATCCTACTTTATCACTAATCCATTAAATAAAAATTTCAGACAAGTTATTTACAAAACTGGCGATATATTAAAAAAGGATAAAAAGGGAGATTATTACTACGTTTCAAGAGCTGATAACCAAATTAAGCTTAGAGGACATAGGGTTGAATTAGGAGAGATTGAAAACTTTATTAAAAGCGATGTGAATGTAGATGATTGTATAGCTGTTCCTTTTAGCAATAGAGATAACAACATCTACTCTGATTTATTTATTTTTATTAAACTAATAAAAAAAAAAAGAAAAAAAGTTTTTCTTTAATATGATCAATAAAAAATTGCCGAAATATATGCAACCTACTAATATCTATACACAACTAGAAGATTTTCCGAGAAATGTGAATGGTAAAATTAATAAAAAGAATTTATTTGAAAAAGTTTTAAAATTTTTAGCTTAAATGAAAAAAGATATTATAAAAAAAAAATTAAATAAAATGATAAAAAAAAGATTTAAAGTTAAAAAAAGAAATAACTTATTATCAATGAACAATTTGGAAAATTGGGACTCCCTTGGACACTTAAAATTACTTTCAGAAGTAGAACAAAAATTTAAAATTAAATTTTCTAATAAAGAAATTCCAGTAATCACTGACGAGAAAAAAATATTATCTTTGCTGATAAACAAATTAAGATTAAAAATTTAGTGAAATTTAATTTTCTAATTAATAAGAGTACCGACGTTCTTATAGTAGACGAAGGTTATTCAGGATTAAAAATTGATCATAAAAAATTTTATCTACTTAAAAATGAAATTTACTTAATTTATTTATTCAAATCTTTATTCGACTCCATAAAAAAAATAAATTTTTCAATTAATTTGATCAAAATGAATTATTTTAAAAATTTGATTGAATCTCTTAACCCTAAAATAGTAATTGGCCATGATATGAATGACAGAATATTTAAGATAAAAAAAAATTTTCCTTATATTAAAACAATTGTTTATCAATTTGGTTATTTATTCAAAGGACAGGATGAAAAAATTTATGGTGAGATTTTAAAAAATAAAAAATCAAATTATTATTTAGTGTTTAACAATAATTCAAAAAAATTTGTTAATAAATTTGTTAAAACTAAAGTAATTGTCGCTGGCTCCGTTAAAAATAACGAAAAAATAATTGAAAAAAAAAATAAAAAATATGATTTTTATTTTATCTCACAGTACAGACCTTTAAGTAGAAATGTTAAAGATAATTATTACCTACTTTATGAGAGAAATAATATGAAAAAGATAATATCAAAAGTTATAAAATATTGTGATGAAAATAATAAATCTTTGGTAATTGCTCTTTCCTCTAATAGAAATGATAAATTGAGATATAGTTTTATAAAAGAAGAAATAAATTTTTATAGATCTATCTCTTCAAAAATTTTATTTTTTCCAAAAAAAAAATCTTTAGAAATCGCAAGCTTTTGCAAAGTCGCAATTTGTTATAGCTCCAATTTAGGCGCAGAAATTTTAGCTCAAGGTAATAAGGTAATATTTTTTGGTATTTCAAAATATGCAAAATTTTTATTTAAAAAAAAAAACACTATGTGCAATATAGAGTCAATTAATCAAAAACTAATTAATAAAAAATTTAATAATATTTTAAATATCAGCGACTCAAATTGGAAAAAATATTGTAAAAAAATTCAATTGATAAGATATGATAAAAAAAATAAATTATTAAATGATTTACTTCTTAAACTTCTTAATACTGTAAAATGAAAGAAAAAGTTGTTGCGATTATTCCAATAAAAAAACATTCCAAAAGAGTGAAAAAGAAAAATTTTATAAAGATAAATAATGTGCCTCTTTATGAAATATTATTAAAAAAAATAATTAAATGTAATTTTGATGAGGTATACGTTGATACGGATAGTGATATAATTAAAAAGTTTTGTATTAAAAATAATATTATACCTATTCATAGGTTACCTCATTTGGCCTCAGATAATGCTAACGGAAATGACTTATTAAATTACCATAAAAAAATAATTAAAGCAGATTATTATTTTCAAATTTTTATTACTGCTCCTTTAATGAGCATCCGCACTATCAATCAATGTATTAAAATTTTGATAAAAAGTAAAAATTATGACTCGATTTTAACGAGCAAGTCAATTTACTCTTGGTTTTGGTTTAAAAAAAAACCAATCAATTATAAACCTAAAATACTCCCTAGAAGCCAAGATGCCCAGCCCGTTGTAGTTGAGACTACTGGGCTTTATGGAATTAAGAAAAAAGCGCTTCAAAAATTAAAATGCAGAATAGGAAAAAGGCCTTACTTTTTTGAAGTCCCCGATAAAGAAAGTTTAGATTTAGATAATAAAAAAGATTTTGAATATTTAAAGTACTTTGTTAAAAAGTGATTATTATTTAAATTTACTTATTTAAAAAAACTTATCCAATTTTTCAAAGATTATTATAAATTAAATTAATTATTTTTATGAACAAACACATTTATTGTACTTTAGGTCCATCAACACTAAATAAAAAATTTTTAAAATATGCTTCTAAAAAAGTTAATTTACTTAGATTAAATATGTCACACATTGACATAAAAAATCTTCAAAAAAATATTAATTATGTTAAAAAATATTCTAAAGTGCAAATTTGCATAGATACTGAAGGAGCTCAGATCAGAAGCAAAGTTTTAAAAGAAAAAATATTTAAAAAGAATAAAATCTTGGAAATATATAAATCACAAAAAAATAAATTCTGCTTATATCCGAGCACAGTCTTTGATAAATTAAAAAAAAAAGACATTTTAGATATTGGATTTGAAGGTCTAAAGGTACAAATAAGGAATATCAAAAAAGATAAATGTATATGTAAAGTTAAAGAAACAGGTAAATTAGAAAATAATAAAGGTATATATATTACCAATCGAAAAATTAAGCTTAAGTACTTAACCTCTAAAGATTATAAAGCTATAGAGATAGCAAAAAAAAATAAAATAAGGTATTTTGCGCTTTCATTTGTAAATTCTCATAAAGATATAATTAATTTTAATAAAATATTAAAAGACCAAATAAAAATTTTCAAAATAGAGACAAGCTCTGCAATTAAAAATTTAAATAAAATCATTAAATATGGAGATAATTTTCTTATCGACAGAGGTGATCTATCAAAAGAAATTGGAATTGAGAATATACCTGTAGCCCAAAGAAAAATTTTAAAATTATCAAATAAAAGAAAAAAAAATGTTTATATCGCAACCAATTTTTTAGAGAGCATGATAAGTAAAAGCTCACCAACTCGTGCGGAGGTCAACGATATTTATAATGCTTTAGAATTAGGAGCAAAAGGTATTGTTTTAGCAGCAGAAACTGCAATTGGAAATTATCCTAAAGAGTGCATAGAACTTTTAAGAAAGATATTTAAAATTTTTAAAAAAAATTAAGAAATTTAAATGAAAATTTTACTACTGGTTGCTGGAGGAAGAGCAGGGATTGATTTGTTACAAAGTTTACTGGACAAACACCCGAGTATTTCTCAGTTACCAGGTGTTTTTTATTGGGGTGATTTTTATAAAAAGATAAAAAATTTAAAAGATTTAGATTTAATTTTAGAAATTTTTTTGAAGGAATATGAAAGATACTTTGACTCCAGACTAAATTTAAGGGAGAGGCATGATCAGTTAGGTGAAAATAAAAATGAATTTTATACAGTAGATAAAAAAGAATTTAAATTATATTTTAAAAAATTAATAAATTTAGAAGGTGGTATAACTAAGATAAATATTTTGAAATTTTTACACCTTGCTTATTCAAAGATAAGTGGTGAAGATTTGTCTAAAAAAAAATATATAGTTATTAATATCCACTCCTTAGAATATCTTAATGAATTTGAGGAATTTGATTACGAAATAATCCATACCATCAGACATCCAATGGCATCTCTTTCTTCTGGTTTTAAACACTGGCTTGATTATGCTGAAGGCAAACTTATAAGTTCTTGGTCCATATACTATCATTTTGAGAGGCAGTTTAATATTTTAAAAAAACTTATTAAAATAAATAAAAAGATACATTTAATAAAGTTAGAGCGACTACACAATCAAAGCAAAGAAGTTTTAAGCAAGTTAAGAAAAGAAGTAGGACTAGAACACAATGATACTCTGTTTATTTCTTCATATCATGGAAAAAAATGGTGGGGAGATATGTTGTCAAAAAAATATCTTAATGGTTTAAATAAAAATTTTAAAAATAATATTGATAAGTCATTATTTTTTGAGAAGGATATTTTTTTAATCGAACATTATTTATCTAAATTTTATAAGTATTATAATTATGAAAAAATCTCCAATTTTAAAAGTTATTTTATTGTTTTTTTGAATTTATTACCTTTGAAAATTGAAATGATAATTTTTAAAAGAGAAATAATAAAGCTAAATTTTAGAAATATAGTTTATTTATTAAATTTTTATTTAAAGAGAGTGTATTTATTTCAAACTAGCGATTATAAAAAAGTTAATTTTCCATCATATTATTAATGAAAAAAATATCATTAGGTGTTGCCCAAAATGTTAAGGAAGTAGAATTTATTTTAGAAAACAAAAAAGTATATGATGAAATTACGTGGATACCATTAAATTTAGAAACCTTACTTTTTTTTAAACTAAAAAGATTGAAGTACTTACCATTAAAAAAAGTATTAAATAACGAATTTCATAAAACTGGAATTGTAAGTGTAGAAAAAATTTTAAATAAAATCGGAAAAAAAATAAAATTTGAGTTTTTTTTAAAAAAAAGATATTTAGGCGCAATTAGAAAATACCTTAATTCAATATATTTTATTATTAAAATTTTTGAATATGTAGAAAAAAATTTTATTATAAAAAAAATCTATATTTCTGGATGGAACGGAAAAAATTTAAAAGATATCAAAAGTCATTATATTCTATCAGAAATAGTAAATGAACTTTACAAGCAGAAATTTAAGATAATATCTTTATATAAACCTAAAAAAATAATTGATCATATAGAAAAGAAAATGGTCTTACCCCTAAAGTTTAAAAAAGAATATATCTTAATCAATAATATAGGATATAATTTTTTTACTTTTATTAAAAAATATTATTTATTTAAAAGAATTTTAGTTATTGAAAGTAAAAATATTTCTTTTTTAAAGAAAATTTTCTTTAAGTGTTTTAATATTAATTTCATTAAAAAAGAAAACTTATTCAAAAAATCCGAAAGAAACTTAAGTATTCCAGAAATCTCTATTAAATTTAAAAAGTATAATTTAATAAAATTAATATCAATTATAAATAAAGAGCTTAAGATAGAACTTTTATCTCTTTTAGGGGAAAAGTTTTTTTTCAAACAATTATTTAAAAAAAATAAGCCCTCTAAAATTATTTTAAATAATACAAGAGGTTCGAATGAATTTTTATCAAAGTTATCAAGAGAATTCAAAACACCTTGCTATATTGCTTCTCACGGAACCTTATCAAAAAGTAATAATAAATATTCCAAAATTTACAATAAAATTATTTCAGAGGAAGTAACATCTAGAGACTCAATAAACTGTATTCAATCAAAAATAGCGTACCATTTTTTTAAAAAAAACTTTAATAAAAAAAACTATAAAATCACGGGAAACTTAATTTTTACTGAGACAATCAGAAAAAAAAATTCTTTTTTTTTATATGCCGTCACAACAAGAGACTTTTTAAACATGCAATATTACGGCATTGAAACATTTTATGAATTCTTTAACAATTTAGAAGAATTAGAAAAAATATCTAATGAAATGAATATTAAAATATGTGTAAAACCACACCCTATAATTCAAGATCAAATTCCTTATTTAAAAAAATATTTTAATAAATTAGAATTTAGTGAAAAAAAACTTAGTTTATTATTAAGAAGCAGCATAACAACTATAAGTTTTTCATCAACCGTCATAGAAGACTCGTTGCAAAGTTCAGTACCAGTTATTCTTTTTGATAAATCAAACAGGTACAATCACTGTAATATATCTAAAAATTCAGTTAATGATAAAAGTTGTGCAGTGCATCATGCAACTGATGTAATAAAATTGAAAAATTGTATAAAACTGTGTTTGAAAAGAAAAAAAATAAATTTTTCCAAATTTATATTTGACAAAAAAATTAAAAAAAATATTCCTTTATAATGAAAATAGTAAAAAAGATTTTTAAATTTTTCATCTTATGTTTTGATAGAATAAAGAGTATTACAAAAACAAAAAAATACTACACTGATAAGCAAAATTTTTATTTTGGAAAGATTGGACTTGATAGGAATAAAGCATTAACAAAAATAAACAACCTAAATTTAAATTTTGATCAAAATAATTATGGTATGTTTTCCGAACACATCACTTTATTTTCTGCAATTAGTTTAAAGAAAAAAATATTGAATATTCTTGAAATTGGAACATTTGATGGATCAAATGCTCATATCATGTCAAAAATATTTGATGAAGCCAAAATAGAAACAATTGATTTAGATGAAAAAAATGAAATGTTTAGTGAGTTATATAATAGAGATAAAAAAAGTGTTTTAAAAAATCTTTACAGCAAAAGAGAGAAATACTTTGAAAATTTAGAAAAAGTCGAATTTAAAAAACTTAACTCCATGGAATTAATTTATAGAGACACAAAAAATTTTTTTGATATAATCTGGGTAGATGGTCACCATGGTAATCCTTACGTAACAGTAGACATAATGAATTCTTTAAAATTAATTAAAGATAACGGACTAATACTTTGTGATGATGTTTTAACTAGCGAATATATTAGTTCTTATGACCCATATAATTCTAATGCAAGTTATTTTATGTTGAATGCATTAAAAAAAAATAATTTTATAAAATTTGATTTAATTTACAAAAGATTATCAAAAAGAATTAATGATAATCGATTTAGTAAAAAGTATATTGCTGTTATTAAAAAACTGAGCAAATGAAAATTTTAGTCACAGGCGGAAGCGGATTCCTGGGTTCACATGTTGCTGATGAACTAAGCAAAAGGGGTCATGAAGTAATAATTTTTGATAAAAAAAAATCTAAATGGATAAAAAAAAATCAAAAATTTGTAATTGGTAATATATTAGATATTAAAAAGATTAATAATGTTATCAAAGGAGTTAAAATTATTTTTCATATAGCTGCTTTAGCCGACTTAGAAGATGCATTACATAAACCTATAGAAACTGTTAAAAATAATATTTTGGGCACAGTTAACATTTTAGAAATTTCAAGAATAAATAATATAAAGAGGGTAATTTATGCTAGTAGTATTTATTCCACGAGTATTCAAGGTGGTTTTTACAGGTGTAGCAAAAGAGCAGCAGAAGATTACATTGATGAGTATTATAAAAGATATGGAATTGATTTTACTATATTAAGGTATGGATCGCTCTATGGAGAAAGAGCAACAGCATCAAATGGAATATACAGAATTTTAAACAAAGCTATAAGAAGTAAAAAAATTGAATATGCAGGTAATAGAAGTTCAATAAGAAAATATATACACATTATTGATGCTGCGAAAGCTTCTGCAGATGTAATTTCAAATAAATATAAAAACAAGTATATAAATATCGTTGGAGCTAAGTCTCACAAAGTATTAGATTTATTAAAAATTATCTCAAAACTAGTTGGATCAAAAAATAAAATTTCTTTTCTAAAAAAAAAAGCTCTTGGTCACTATGTTAAATTACCAAAAAAATTGAAAATTAAAAAAGGAACAAATTATAGGTTAAAGAATAGCATTAAGCTTAAAACAGGACTAAAGAATTTAATAACTAGTCTGTCCTAATGGACATTGGAAATAAACAGAAAATAATAATAAGCAAGGCAAAAGAATACATTTTTAGAGCTTCTAAAAATTTGAATTCTCAATTAAGTAGTTATTGCTATTTAGGAATTATAGACAGAACTCCTGGTTGGTCAAAAATTAAATTAATCGAGAAAGGTTGGCTTTTTTTTCCAAAGTATTTACTTGTAATGCTAAAACATATCTTTGCTATTGGACTCTTAAATGACTATTTACTTTATGGTAGCAAATCTCTGAATTCAAAAAAAAAAATACTAATAATCTCGTGGTCATTTAAACAAAATTTTTCTTCAGATGGATCTTTTAATGATCGATATCTTAATGAGAATTCAAGAAATTATAAAGATACTCAATGGATTTTAATTTCAATGGATGATTTTTTACCAAGAAAATTAGATGAAAATATAATTATCGTTAAAAAAAAAAATAACAAGTTTAAGTTTAATATATTATTTTTTTTAAAAAATTTAATAAATATTTTAATAAAAAATAAATTTTCAATAAGAAAAATGCTTCATTTTTTTTCTTCTCACTCGATACAAGCTTTAAAATTTAGTAATGTTATTTTTGAGAATATAAATTTTGATCATTTCTCTAAAATATTAGTGCCCTATGAGTCTCAACCATTTCAAAATTATTTTTTTTCTAGATTAAAGAAAATAAAAAAAGATATTACTACTATTGGTTACGTCCATTCAATGCTTCCGTCTTTACCTACAAATTATATATTTAGAGAAGGATCACCAGATATCCTTCTTGTTCATGGAAAAAATCAAAAAGTGATTTTAAAAAAGTTCCTTGGTTGGCCTGCGAAAAAAATCAAAATAATTGATTCACTAAGATATAGGAAAAACTCAAATAAAATTTTATCGAATAAAATTTTTTTACCATATGGAATATTAGATTTTAACCAATATATTAAAAAATTTGAAAAATTTTTAAAAAATTCAAAAAATTTTTCTTTACCGTTTTTTGATATTTTAAATCACCCAACTCAAACTTACTCAAAAAAACATTTATTATTTAAAAAAAAAATATCAATCCTTATTGAGGAATATAAAGATAAATTTGATAAAGATTCAAAAAAAAAATTATCGATATGTTTTGGTTGGACTGCAGCTGTATTAGAAATTTTAGAGAAAAAAATAGACGTTATACATATTTGCTCAGACCCAATAACGGAGTCATTCAATAAAGAAATTTGGTCTGGTTTAGAAGTAAAAAAAATTGATAATTTTATTTTAAAGTATAAATTATTATCTCATAATAAATATATTAACTTCGGAAAAGGAAAAAACTTGTTAAAAAATTGCTTAAAAAACATTAAATGATTTATGATATTAAAAAAAAATCAAATGAATATTAAAAAATTTCGAAAAAATTTAAAATCAAAGAAGGTTTTATTGGGAGGGTGGATGCAAATTTCAAACCCGGATTTGACCGAATTAGTTTGTGACTCTAATTATTCATGGGTTGCATTTGACATGGAACATGGCTCATTTTCAATTAATGAATTACCAAATTTATTTAGATCAGCTGAATTACATGATAAATTAACATTTGTAAGATTACCTAATAAAAGAATAGATATATGTGCACAGGTTTTAGATGCAGGATGTTCGGGTATAATTATCCCAAACATTAAGAATAAAAAAGAGTTAAAAAAAATAATAGACACTATTTATTTACCACCTTTTGGTTCTAGAGGTGTTGGTTATTCAAGAGCAAATAACTATGGAAAAAAATTTGAAGAATATAAAATACAAAAAGAAAAACCTATAATTGTACCAATGATTGAAAGTATAGAGTCTGTAAAAAAATTGGACGAAATAATTTCAGTCAAAGGAGTAGATGCAATCTTAATAGGCCCTTATGATTTATCAGCTAGTTTGGGTGTTACTGGAAAATTCAATAATAATAAATTTAAAAATGCAATTAACAAGATAAAAACTATAACAAAAAAATTTAAAATGCCATTAGGTATTCATGTAGTTAATCCAGATTATAAAAACTTAAAAAGATTTATTAAATTAGGATATCAATTTATTCCATACGCAACAGATACATCGCTAGTTAATATGTCAATAAAAGAGGCATTTAAAAAATAGAGGATGAAAGAAAAAATAATAGCTATTATTCCAGCTAGAATGGGCAGTTCTAGATTTCCTGGTAAGCCTTTAAAAAAAATAAATGGCAAACCAATGATTCAAATTGTCTACGAAAATGTTAAAAAAAATAAAAAATTATCAGACGTTATAGTGGCTACTTGTGACAAAGCTATTTTTGATTTTATTGAGTCAATAAAAGGAAATGTGATTATGACGAGCAAAAAACATAAAAGAGCATCAGATAGATGTGCTGAAGCATTAAAAAAAATAGAAAAAAAAAATAAAACAAAATATGATATTATTGTAATGGTTCAGGGAGACGAACCTATGATAAACCATCAAATGATTAATCAATCTTTACAGCCAATGCTCAAAAATAAAAAAGTAAATATAACTAATTTAATGGGAGTTATTAAAAACAAAAAGGATTTTAAGGATAAAAATTTTATTAAATTGGTTCACGATAAGTTTAATAGAGCTCTTTATTTAACTAGATCGCCAATTCCTCATGTAAATTTAAATAAAAAAATATTAATAAAAAAACAAGTATGCGTTATTCCATTTAGGAGAAAGTTTTTAATTTTGTATAATAGACTTAAACCCACAACATTAGAAAAAATCGAGTCTATTGATATGCTTAGAGTTTTAGAAAACGGTTTTCATTTACATCTTGTAAATACTAATTATT
>MDTB01058671.1_pt1 | contig 44138 bp, 54 predicted proteins | sample 811161 | NCBI WGS metagenome assembly MDTB01 (sample SAMN05326650, study PRJNA326480) | marine metagenome | isolation source: seawater | place: Mediterranean Sea | collected 2009 | reverse complement strand
CTTTCACACATGACTTAGTAGACCACCTACGCGCTCTTTACGCCCAGTAATTCCGATTAACGCTCGCACCCTCTGTATTACCGCGGCTGCTGGCACAGAGTTAGCCGGTGCTTCTTCTATTGCTAACGTCAGCTCATATAGCTATTAACTATATGCATTTCTTCGCAATTGAAAGTGCTTTACAACACGAATGCCTTCATCACACACGCGGTATTGCTGGATCAGGCTTTCGCCCATTGTCCAAAATTCCCCACTGCTGCCTCCCGTAGGAGTCTGGACCGTGTCTCAGTTCCAGTGTGGCTGGTCGTCCTCTCAGACCAGCTACGGATCGTCGCCTTGGTAGGCCTTTACCCTACCAACAAGCTAATCCGACATCAGCCGCTCCATCAGCGTAAGGCCCGAAGGTCCCCCACTTTCCTCCTCGGAGATTATGCGGTATTAATCCGGCTTTCGCCGGGCTATCCCCCACAAATGGATACGTTCCGATGCATTACTCACCCGTTCGCCACTCGTCGCCAGACCGAAGTCCGCGTTACCGTTCGACTTGCATGTGTAAAGCATGCCGCCAGCGTTCAATCTGAGCCAGGATCAAACTCTTCAGTTCAATCCAAATGCTCTTACTCAAAAGATTCCATTAACAAGAATCCATAAGTATGAGCACTTCATATACTGCAAACTACTATATTTTGAGCAACTAGCGCCTAAGCACTAGTACACGCATCCATAATACTTTACCTACACAAAGCGCTCACACGCTTTAGCTATCCGATTTTTTAAAGAGCGTTCCGCTGTTTGTTGAGCGGAGCCGCGCATTGTACCGTAACTGCGAGCTCGGTCAAGGGTTTTGGCTAAAAATTGTGTCAATTAATGTTAATTTTTGCAAATTTTCTTTTACCAAATTGCAGAACGACACTCCCCCCCCTCGAAATGGTCTGACCTTTATCGGAGACCTTCTCGCCATCTATTCGAACACCGCCCTGTTTAATGCCTCTTATTGCCTCGGAAGTGCTAGGCGAGAGACCTGATAATTTTAATGCCTGAACGACAGATACCCCCTCACCGTCAGCAGAAAGAGAGAATTCGGGCATTTCCTCCGGGATACCACCGTGTCGAAAGCGTGATTCAAAATCACTTAGCGCGCTTGAAGCCGCTTCATGGGTATGGAAGCGCGCCACGATTTCTTTCGCGAAAGCCACCTTGATATCTCGAGGATTTCGTCCTTCCGACACCTCGCTCTTCCAAGATTCGATGTTCGTGAGCGTCTCAAATGAAAGCAACTCGATGTATCGCCACATCAAATCATCGGAAATTGACATTAATTTTCCGAACATGTCAGCTGGGGCATCCTCAATCCCAACATAATTATTGAGTGATTTAGACATCTTATTCACGCCATCCAGCCCTTCCAAGAGAGGCATAGTTAGAATACATTGGGGATCCTGCCCCGCGTCCCTCTGAAGCTCGCGCCCAACTAACAAGTTGAATTTTTGATCAGTCCCTCCCAACTCCACATCCGCCTTTAAAGCGACCGAGTCGTACCCCTGCACAAGCGGATACAAAAATTCGTGAATCGCGATGGGTTGACCATTTTTATACCGCTTGCCGAAGTCATCACGCTCCAACATACGCGCCACCGTATAACTAGAGGCCAATCTAATCATTTCCGAAGACGTAAAATCACCCATCCAATTCGAATTAAACGCAACCTCAGTCAACTTTGGATCCAAAATCTTAAATACTTGCTTTTGATAGGTTTCCGCGTTTGCAATAACCTCTTCCTGAGTCAAGGGTGGACGTGTCGTGTTCTTACCAGTGGGATCACCAATCATCCCCGTAAAATCACCGATCAAAAAGACGATCTCGTGCCCTAAATCCTGGAAGTGCTTTAGCTTGTTTATCAACACCGTATGCCCGAGATGCAGGTCAGGTGCAGTCGGATCGAACCCCGCCTTAATACGAAGTTTGTCTTTCTTTTTTAACTTGTTTAGCAAGGCATCCTCAGAAATTAATTCTTCTATTCCTCGCTTGATAATTTTTAACTGCTCTTCGAACACACAAACATCCTATCTATAAAATTAAGAGAGTCGGGAACCGAAGGCCATCCGCGATTAACAAATCAAGGCAACAATGAAATGCCTTCAAATCTGGTAAACTTTGTCCGCCTAAACGGTTGTCTAAATCGAATTGACCTACATAATATCGCACATCAAGCTATTGACCCAATTTCCCGTCTCGTTCATAGCGAAAATAAGCTTGGCCCTATTGTTTTTGGCGTGTTGCCTCGTTATCACCCTTGGTTATTCATCAGGTCCACCGCTGTCCAGCGCAGACCAAAAGAAAATAATGATGAACTTAAAGGTCACCATCCAACAAGATGATCATACTTATCAGCTCGGATCATTTGTCGAAGAAAAAACTATTAAAAGGGGTGACACATTTATTAGACTCCTTCGCCGATTACAAATAGACGACCCAGAACTCATTAAATTTTTATCCTTAAAAAAAGTAGCTAGGGAATTAAAGCTTAGAGCTGGGGATTCAATTCGCGCTTATATCAATCCTCAAGGCACAGTTAACAAAATACTACTGATAGGCCAAAGCGGGAAGGTGATGTCAGTCATCAAAAACGATTCCGGGTTCGAAATCAAGCCAGTCTTACTGGAAAATCGATTATTATTTGGATCGGGCACTATTCAATCCTCACTATATAGAGCCCTAGACGAAAATGGAATCGCAGACGAGTTAGGCTCAGAAATAGCTGAGATACTCGCCAGTGAAATCGACTTTAACCGAGATATTAGAAGCGGCGCTCGATTCTCTATTGTTTACTCTGCCAATTTTTTTGATAACAACTATATCTCTTCAGGCAAAATCCAGGCACTTAAATTCATCAATGATGGACGGGAATATAAAGCATTTTTATTCGAGGATGATGCCACAAAGCAAAGCGGTTACTATAAAGAGAACGGAGAAAATATTAAAAACGCCTTCTTAAGATCTCCACTAAAATTCTCGAGAGTCACCTCGGGCTTTTCAAAACGTCGGCTGCATCCCGTTTTGAGGAAATGGAGAGCTCATAAAGGCATTGACTATGGCGCCCCCATAGGGACACCGATCATGGCAGTAAGCAAGGGCGCCGTAAGATATATTGGCACTAAAGGCGCATATGGCCGATTTATTGAGTTACGTCACAAGAATGGAGTTTCAACCCGCTACGCTCACCTATCCAAATACGCTAAGAAGCTCAAGAAAGGCTCGAAGGTGGAGCAAGGACAAATAATTGGTTATGTTGGGAAGAGTGGCATGGCGACCGGCCCACACTTACATTATGAATTTCTGATGAATGGCCGCCAGGTCGACCCCTCCAAGGCTGTAACACCTCCAGGCCCACCAATCACCCCTGAGCGGCAAGAAGAGTTCAAATTAAAAACGGCAGCCACAAAGTCTATGCTGCTGCGCTTGGATGCATTTCCTACTGAGTAGTCCCCAAAAAATTAGCCACAAGAGGTCCCTAAGAAAAATTTATAACCGCTTTTACTGCTAAGCATCCCTAAGCAGAAAAAGAAGAGCCACATCCACATGTCGAAGTAGCATTGGGATTTTTAATTACAAACTGCGCTCCATCAATACCCTCCTGATAATCAATCTCAGCGCCCACTAAATACTGGTAGCTCATCGCGTCAATCAGCAACTTGACTCCGTTCTTATCTACCTGGGCATCATCCTCGTTAATTTCTTCATCAAAAGTAAAGCCGTATTGGAACCCGGAACACCCACCACCAGACACAAAAACTCGGAGCTTTAGCTCCGTATTACCCTCCTCATCTATCAGCTCTTTAACCTTACTGGCAGCTGATTCGGTGAAGACTAATTGCTCTTTCGTTTGGGAAGCGACTTCCATTTAAACATCTCCGTTAAACTATATAATCGTTGTGACAAAAAAACCATTTGCAAGTTTCATACCCCCGCAAAGCCAATGACAAAAATTTCATAAACACTCACGTCAACGGTCATGGTACCAGACCAAGACCATTTAATCCCATTGTCTCATCCAGACCAAACATGATATTCATATTTTGTATGGCCTGACCAGATGCACCTTTCACAAGATTATCTAGCACGGACACCACCAATACCGAGCTTGCATCCTCCGAGACCTGCATACCGATTTTGCAAAAATTTGACCCGCGAACAGAGCGCGTATCCGGGAATTGACCTTCAGGCAGAATATCAACAAATGGCTCATTTTCAAAAAATGCTTCGAATGAGGATCTAACTTCGTGCGCCGCGGGTACGGACAAGTTTGCGTACAACGTGGCTAATATCCCTCGGTTAATAGGCAACAAATGAGGAGTAAACCTTAGTCCAATGTCCGTTCCAGCGATGTCCCGCAAAATTTCTACTATTTCAGGATGATGTCGATGTCCGCGTAAACCGTAAGCCTTAAAATTATCACCAACTTCAGAGTAAATAATACCTAAATCTTCCTTTCTTCCAGCGCCACTCACTCCAGATTTCGCATCTGCAATCAACGAGCTCGAATCGACTAATCCAGAAGATAAAAGGGGCGCAAAACCCAACTCAATGGCTGTCGCATAACAACCAGGATTTCCAACTATTCGGGCTTCCTTAATTTTCTCTCGATTGATTTCCGGCAAACCGTAGACAGCCTCCTCAAGAAGTTGCCTCGCCTGATGATCAATGCCGTACCACTTCTCCCAATGCGTCAAGTCCTTCATTCGGAAGTCCGCAGCAAGATCGATTACCCGAACACCTGTATCCACTAAGTCCTGTGCTTGTTGCATAGCCACCCCATGAGGCGTCGCAAAAAAAACTACATCACATTGACCCAAGATATCGATTGACGGCTTAACAAATGTTAAATCGAGGCGCCCCCTAAGACTTGGAAAAATCTCACTGACGCTCATCCCCTCCTCAGTTCTCGACGTAATCGTCGCGATGCTCGCCTGAGGGTGCATGCTAAGCAGCCTGATAAGTTCTACTCCCGTGTAACCCGTACCCCCAACAATGCCAACGTTCAACATAAGTCTGCTTTATTTTCAAATTAAAATGAAGTTATATAACAACTATATAACACGATCCAAATAAAAAAGGCCGCTAAAGCGGCCTTTTTTCGAAAAACACAGCGTCGAATTATCGTTTCGAAAACTGTGGTCTGCGCCGCGCTTTTTTGAGACCTACTTTTTTCCGCTCTACCTCGCGGGCATCTCTTGTAATTAACCCAGCTTGTCGTAAAGCCGGCTTCAAAGAAGCATCATAGTCTACGAGTGCTCGAGCAATACCATGCCTAACCGCACCAGCTTGACCCGTCTCGCCGCCACCAGTGACATTCACTTGGATATCAAATGCGCTTTGAGAATCAGTAACCTCAAGCGGTTGCCTGACCAACATACGCCCCGTCTCTCTTGAAAAAAATTGATCTAGAGGCTTCTTATTGACAACAATTTTGCCTGATCCTGCTTTTATATAGACTCGAGCGACGGCCGCTTTTCGTCTTCCGGTCCCATAATTTGCTTGGTTTGCGTAAGCCATCTATTTACCTTTCTATAATTCTAAAGCCTGAGGCTGCTGAGCGGTATGTGGATGTTCCGAGCCAGGATACACTTTCAATTTTTTTATCATTGCATATCCTAATGGTCCCTTAGGCAACATACCTTTAACAGCCAATTCAAGTGCTCTGCCTGGGACCTTCTCTTGCATTTTTTCAAAAGTTGTTTCGTACAACCCTCCTGGGTAACCACTGTGTCGATAATATTTTTTATCTTTGGCCTTTTTACCAGTAACCCTTAATTCAGCCGCATTAACCACAACAACGAAATCGCCAGTATCCACGTGCGAAGTATAAATAGGCTTATGCTTGCCTCTGAGTCGCCTAGCAATCTCAGTAGCAATTCTTCCAAGAACCTTATCTTTTGCGTCGACCACGTACCATGTACGGTTCACCTCACTGTCTTTTGCACTAATAGTTTTCATTCAAAATCCGTGTTCCAGCTTTTTAGTTTTGGCTTCTCCAGCTAGATGCTGGCGAAAAGGCGGGAGTTTATAATGGCAGACACACAGTGTCAACGATTAGCTTTGTCGAGCCGACAACCGACTCACCACCTTATTCCTCATCTTGCCCCTTTTTACGGTCCGCTTTTTTCTCAAGAATGCTGGAAATAAAGAGTCCTACCTCGTACAAAATCCATATTGGAAATGCGAGTAATAATTGAGATACGACATCCGGGGGCGTAAAAATAGCAGCGATGACAAATGCACCGACAATTACATAGGGTCTTGATTCTTTTAATGTTTTGATGCTAACAATACCCATACGCGTCAAAATTACAACCGCTATCGGAGTCTCAAATGCAAGTCCAAAAGCAAGAAATAGCGTTAAAACAAAGTCAAAATACTTTTGAATGTCTGTATTCATCTCTACCCCATCTGGAGTGAAAGCTGCTACAAAATGAAATACAGTCGGAAAAACAATTAAATACGCAAACAGACATCCCACGAGAAACAAGATTGTGCTGGTGGCTATTAATGGGACAACCAACCGCTTCTCGTGCGTGTAAAGTCCTGGCGCAATAAACGCCCAAATCTGATAGAGAACAAAAGGTAAAGCGACTATTAACGATGCGAACAGAGTGACCTTAATTGGAACGAAAAAGGGCGCAGCAACCTCGATAGCGATCATGGTCGCACCCTCAGGTAACTCAGCTATCATTGGCGCTGCGAGCAACGTATAAATATCTCGAGCCCAGTAAAACAGTACGAAAAACACAAGTAACAAAGCCCCTACCGCCTTTAATAAACGGTCTCTTAACTCAATTAAATGTGAAATGAACCCCTCAGCACCATCCACTACCAATACCCTTTTACGAGGAAATACAACATAACGTCAGAATAGCTCAACTGACCTCACTATTTTTTTTAACTTCGATCGATTCAGTCTCCTCAGACGGTTTTTCCTCATTCGAGGCCATCTCATCGCTCTCAACACCGAAACCAAGACCCCCGACTAGATCAATACCTCCAGTTTGTTTCTTATCGAACTCAGAGGAGACTTCAACCGGAGCTTCGTCGAGAAGTTCGGTAGTCTCCGGCCTATCCGATTTTACGTTTCCTGATCGATCTGTTTGAAGCTCTTCTTTTAGAGGCCCTGACCGTGGCTCAACTTTAGCATCGTCAAGCTCACTCGAAACTGTCTTTTGTACGCTTTTGTCAACGTCTTCGACTTCGGTCTCAATAAAATTAACCTGTTCCGAAACACTCTCCTGGATTTCGCTAGCAGTCTCCTGCATCGATTTCTGCAGGGATTTGAGCTCTTCTAATTGCATTTCTTTGCTTATGTCAGATTTAATGTCAGAAGCATAACGCTGCATGCGACTGAACAGATGTCCCAAAGTTCGGGCCACCTTTGGCAGTCGCTCCGGACCGATCACGACGAGACCAATAACCGCGATCACCATGATTTCCGTGATACCAAAATTAAACATGCTGGAACTCGTTCATACGCTAAACAAACAAGCTAAGCGTTTGATTTGTCTTTTGACTCCGACTCTACAACGGTGCTCGTGTCCTGCTTGTCATCAAGTTCGGTTTTTTGGGCTCCTTCTTCTCCCTCATTAACCTTTACACCATCCTTAAATCCTTTGACGGCTTTTCCAAGGTCTGAACCCAAGTTACCTAACTTCTTGGTACCGAACACCAAAATCACCACAACCAGCACGATCACCCAATGCCATATACTAAAAGACCCCATCATCATACTAACTCCTCAATCTAATCTTTTAACTTAACTATTCCGATAAATCATAGGGGGTAGCGGAGCATCCCCACCTAACACATGAATATGTAGGTGATATACATCTTGACGACCCACCTTACCCGTATTCACAATTGTTCTAAATCCATTGGTCGAGCCCATTTTGGTCGCAAATAAATGAGCCATACCCATCATTCTACCCAATAAACCATAATCCTCTTCAGTTATATCCGCAAGCGAGCTGATATGTTTCTTTGGGATAACGAGTAAATGCACCGGCGCCTGGGGATGAATATCTTTAAAAACAAGTAGTTCGTCATCTTCATAAACTTTGTTACTGGGGATATCACCCGATACGATTTTACAAAATATACAATCTTGCGTCATTACTAGCTATCCCATTTACTTTTTTCGACCGGCCTTTTCATCAAGTCCAGAGACGCCTTCACGGCGCTCTAATTCAAGAACCACATCACTAAGTGAAATGTCATGGTGAGCCATGACAACTAAAGAGTGAAACCATAAATCCGCTAATTCCCGAATGATGTGTTGCTGATCATTGTCTTTTGATGCCATCACGACTTCAATTGCCTCTTCACCCAGTTTCTTTAAAAGGTGGTCCTGTCCTTTTTGAAATAAACCCGCAGTGTAGGACTCTCCTGACGAAGAGCTTTTTCGGGTTTGTATTAAAGCCTGCAATCGTTTGAGCACCTCTAAATCATTCATTTTGTCCGTAAATTTCCTCTTCGGTTTTAATTACAAGTTCATTGTTTATCCACTGATCTTTATCTAATTTATTAAAAAAACAGCTGTTTCGTCCTGTGTGACAAGCAATACCACCAACTTGTTCGACCTTAAAAATCAAAGAGTCACCGTCGCAATCCAAATAAACATCTTTAATTATTTGATAATGGCCAGAAGACTCGCCCTTGAGCCACAACGCGCGCCTGGAACGAGACCAGAAACAAGCATGCCCGCCCTCCAATGATTTAATAATCGCCTCCTCATTTGCCCAAGCAACCATTAAAACTTTGTCAGATTGATAATCTTGAACGACTACCGTTACAAGCCCGCGGTCATCCCATTTAATTTCCGACATAAAATTCTTTGTCATAACCGCACCTCTATCCCAGCCCTAGCCATTTCCTGTTTGACCTCCTTAACAGACATCTCGCCATAATGAAAAACACTTGCCGCCAATAACGCATCTGCCCCGCCCTCTAGCGCTCCGTCAACAAAGTGCCTCATCTCACCAACCCCACCACTAGCTATTATGGGGATTTCCAACGCATCAGACATTGCTCTCGTTAACCCAATATCAAAACCATTCTTGGTGCCGTCTTGATCCATGCTTGTCAATAAAATTTCACCGGCGCCCGCTTCCTGCATACGCAAGCCCCAGTCTATCGCGTCCAAACCGGTTTCTCTGCGTCCTCCGTGAGTAAAGACTCCCCATCCGGTATGCGCGGTCGGTATCGCTTTCGCGTCTACTGCAACCACAATGCATTGGGACCCGAAGAAATCACTGGCCTCTTTCACTAAATTTGGGTTTAAAACCGCTGAAGTATTGATACTAACTTTATCTGCGCCAGCCTTTAATAATCTGTGAATATCAGCAATCTCACGAACACCTCCACCAACTGTTAATGGTATGAAAACTTGCTCAGCCACATCCTCAATAACTTTCAATATTAATCCTCGCTCGTCACTGCTCGCAGTAATATCAAGAAAACATAGCTCATCTGCGCCCTGCTCATCGTATCTTTGGGCCACCTCTACCGGATCGCCAGCGTCTCGAAGACTCACAAAATTTACCCCTTTAACCACTCGCCCGTTATGCACATCGAGACAAGGAATAATTCTTTTCGTTAACGCCATCAATAATGTCCTTCAAAAAAGACCAATTTAGGTGATCTAACCATACTTAGCCACTTGACTAGCCTCTTCAAAATCGAAAGCCGATTCATAGATTGCGCGACCAGTAATTGCTGCCGTTACGCCATACTTCTCCAATTCTCTAAGCCTGCGAATATCGTCGATTGAGCTAATACCTCCACTCGCAATGACCGGAACATCCAAAGAAGATGCTAATTCTTGCGTAGATTCGACATTAGCGCCGATCATCATTCCATCCCGCCCAATATCCGTATATATAACTCCCTCCACCCCATAATCTTGAAATTTCTGTGCTAAATCAATGACACTATCGTCAGTCACTTTTGCCCAGCCATCAACCGCTACTTTTCCTTCTTTGCCATCTAAGCCCACAATAATGTGCCCGGGAAAAGCCAAACAAGCCTCCTTCAGAAATTCAGGTTCTCGTACCGCAGCGGTTCCAATAATCACAAAAGTTACCCCACGATCTAGATATCGCTCAACCGTCGACAAATCCCGAATGCCTCCCCCAACCTGCACTGGAACAGTTTCACCGATTGTGTCTACGATTGCACTAATAGCTAACTCGTTTTCCGGTTTTCCCTCGAAGGCGCCATTCAAATCCACAAGGTGCAGCCGTTCTGCGCCTAGCTTTTGCCAGTGTTTGCCCATAGCCAGCGGATCGTCAGAAAATACTGTGGCATCCTTCATCATACCTTGCCGAAGACGAACACATTGTCCGTCCTTTAAATCAATCGCCGGAATCAAAATCATAGATTAAATTTACTCAACAAATTCATAGATACCGCTCCAAACTACTGAACGACCCAAAAAAACTAACCAGACCAGTGGCCATTCCAACTCAAAAAATTAGACAGCATTCTGAGTCCTGATTGCTGACTTTTTTCCGGATGAAACTGAACAGCCACTATATTTTTAGACGCCACAGCACTTGCGAAACCGTTAATGTAGGCAGTCTTTCCAATGACAACCTGAGACTTAAGTGGTTCTACAAAATAGCTGTGTACAAAATAAAAATACTCATCACTGTCTATTCCCTCAAAAATCGGATGCGGATGGCAAATGTCGACCGTATTCCAGCCCATGTGAGGGACTTTAAACTTAGAGCCTCCTTCATCTAACTTGTTTGGAGCAAACTTTCGAACCTCGCCAGATATCAACCCAAGGCCATCAACGCCACCCTCCGCACTACACTCAAACAAAAGTTGGAGCCCAATACAAATGCCAAGAAAGGGTTTCTTGGCTGAGGCTATCCGGATAGGCTCAATTAATTTCCTAGATTCCAATTCCCTCATGCAATCTGGCATTGCGCCCTGACCTGGGAAAACTATTTTGTCAGCTTTTGCGATATCAGCAGGATCACCTGAAACTTTAATAACGTCAGAGGTTCCGACGTGGCCGAGCGCTTTCTCAACCGATCGAAGATTGCCCATCCCATAATCGACTACTACGACCAGAGCCATTTTTAAACAGTCAACTGACTAGAGTTGTCCCTTAGTTGAAGGAAGTGCACCACCACTCCGTTCATCATATGCCACAGCCATGCGTAACGCTCGACCAAGCGCCTTGAACACCGTCTCAGACTGGTGGTGCGCATTAATTCCCTTCAGATTATCGATATGCAAAGTGATGCCAGCGTGATTGACAAAACCTTGAAAAAATTCTCGAATCACATCAACATCAAAATCTCCGATACGACCACGGACGTAATCGACCGAATATTCCAGCCCAGGTCTTCCGGATAAATCAACCACCACCCTGGAGAGCGCCTCATCAAGTGGGACATAGGCGTATCCATACCTAAAAATTCCATTTTTATCAGAAAGCGCTTTCGCAAAGGCTTGGCCCAAAGTAATCCCAATATCTTCTACAGTGTGATGCGTATCAATGTGCAGGTCGCCCTCTGCTTTTACGACTAGATCGAATAATCCGTGCCGAGCGACCTGATCAAGCATATGATCAAAAAAACCGATGCCCGTACTGATCTCAGATTTACCAACGCCATCCAAGTTGACCTCTACGTCAATTTGAGTTTCGTATGTGCGTCTCTCGACTTTTGCGATTCGGACCATAGTATTATTCAAGTTTTACAATCATTAAAAATAAACGACACTATTTTATACGAATAATACGGCTTATTAATGCCTGAGGATCAATTTTAAACTTTTAAGTAACTTATGTACCATCGCCTCGGTACCTACTGTAATTCGAAGGAACTGCTCAATCCGCACAGGACGAGTGAAATGCCTAACCAAAATATCCACTTTTCTGAGCTCTTGATTCAGCGTAGTAGCGCTAATAGTTTCGTGACGTGCAAAAACAAAATTGGTCGCTGAGGGCAAAACTAAAAAGTCTAATGCGGTCAACCCAGAGATCAATTGTTCACGATTACTGGCAATCTTTCGTCTCACGACATCAAGATAATCCCGATCTTGGACCGCCGCAATTGCACCCGCAGTAGCAAGGCGATCAACAGGATATGAATTAAAACTGTCCTTGACCCTATGTAGACCCTCTATTAACTCAGCTTGACCCAATGCGTATCCCACGCGTAAACCCGCCAACGCGTAAGACTTCGAAAAAGACCGAGTCACAAGGAGGTTGGGGAATTCCCCTAGCAGTTTAGCCGCGGACTGAGCCCCAAAATCAACGTAAGCCTCATCAATAACGACGACTTGTTTGGACTGATTTTCCAATAACTTCCTAATGGCCGCCAGTCCTAAATCAATACCCGTAGGCGCATTTGGGTTAGGCAAAATCACCCCACCATTCTCTTTAGAATAACTGTCTACGTTAATAACAAAGTTATCGTTAAGAGGAATTTGTTCATAAGACAAATCAAACAAACGACAGTAACTCGGATAAAAACTGTAGGTGATGTCTGGAAACAAAATTGGTTTGTTCGAATTAAAGAATGCCTGGAAGGTATGCGCTAGAACCTCATCTGATCCGTTCCCTACAAAAACGTTACTGTTACTAACGCCTTCAACTGTAGCAATTGCATCTCTCAGCGCTAAGCTACGCGGATCGGGATACAGCCTTAAATCTTCTCCAACACACTTCGAAATGGCTTCAATTACGCGTTCACTTGGGCCGAAGGGACTTTCATTCGTGTTCAATTTCGTGACTGATTTCGACTCAGTTTGCTCTCCGGGAACATAAGGGTTAAGCCGACTTACAAGATCACTCCAGAAGCGACTCATGACTTAAATCGCTTTTCTGCAGAACGAGCATGAGCTTCAAGTCCCTCCTCTCGTGCAAGCTTCGCTGCTATTAACCCTAACTCCTTCGCGCCTGATTTACTGACCTCGATTACACTTGTTCGTTTCTGAAAGTCGTCAACGCCTAAGGGAGATGAAAAACGAGATGTTCCTGATGTCGGTAACACATGGTTGGGGCCGGCACAATAATCGCCTAAGGCCTCGGACGTATACTTACCGATGAAAATCGCTCCAGCGTTTACAATTTGATCCAAAAGCACATTCGGCTCTTCTACGGAAAGTTCCAGATGTTCTGGAGCGATACGGTTCGCTATTTCGCAGGCTTCTGATAGATTTTTGACAAGAATCATCGCACCGCGATCCTCTAAAGACTTTTTGATAACTGATTTTCGCGGCATTTCGGGCAGTAGTGCTGCAACCCGCTCTTGGATCAAGAGTAAGAATGACTCATCATTCGAAATTAAGATTGATTGAGCTAGCTCATCATGCTCCGCCTGAGAAAAGAGATCCATAACGATCCAGTCGGGATCAGTTTTACCGTCGCAAATGATCAAAATCTCAGACGGTCCAGCGATCATGTCAATGCCAACGGCACCAAAAACCTTTTTCTTAGCCAAAGCGACATAAGCGTTACCCGGTCCAACGATCTTATCGACTTTAGTGATCGTTTGAGTCCCATAAGCCATCGCACCTATCGCCTGCGCACCACCAATTTTATATATCTGATCAACCCCAGCTATATGCGCTGCTGCCAAAACCACCGGATTCACCACGCCCTTGGGCGTAGGAGCTACCATTACAATTTCCTTGACTCCTGCCACTCGAGCGGGGATAGCATTCATTAACACGGATGAAGGATAAGCCGCCGTCCCACCCGGGACATATAGACCAGCACGCGCCAAAGGTGAGATCTTTTGTCCTAGAAGACTTCCTGACTCATCCCGATAAAACCAAGACTCTCTGACTTGTCTTTCATGATACTTTTCGATCCGGTGAGCCGCCTGACGCAAGCCGTCAAGAACCCCTTTGTCAACAGAGCTGAGTGCCGACTGCAAAGTTTCTTCATCAACCGTCAAGTCATCCATCGAGCTCGCTGCGGTGTGGTCATACTTGTTCGTAAGAGCGATCAAGGCGGCATCACCATTTGCTTTAATCTGCTCTAATATCCCCTCTACTACAACCTCAACTGCAGTCGCAGAATCTCCTTCAAACGCCAGCGTTAATTCCAATTGCTGATCAAAATCAGGATCATGAGTTTTTAAAATCTTAATCATTAACTTTCTTGCTTTAAGCTATCTTACTTCCAAACGCATCGATGATTGGTTGTACTAAATCGTGCTTTAACTTCAACGCTGTAGCGCTAACGATTAAACGCGAACTGATTTGGTGAATTTCCTCAACAGCTTGTAACTTATTCGCTTGTAAAGTCTTTCCGCTCGAAACCAAATCAACAATTGCATCTGCCAAACCAACTAGAGGTGCGAGTTCCATTGAGCCATAAAGTTTAATCAAATCAACATGTACACCTTTGCGAGCAAAATGATCGCGAGCCGCCTTGACATATTTCGTAGCTACCCGAAGACGACTACCCGAATGAAGCACAGAGTCATAATCCACTCCCTTTGGAACTGCAACCATTAATTTACATTGTGCGATTTTTAGGTCCAACGGCTCAAACAAGCCATCACCGTCGTGCTCGATTAATATATCCTTTCCTGCGACTCCCAAATCTGCCGCACCTCTTTGAACATATGTCGGCACATCACTAGCACGCACAATGATGATGCGGAGTCCAGGATCGGAAGTCTCGACAATGAGTTTTCTCGACTTCTCAGGATCATCAACCAACTCGATCCCCATGTTTCGCAAGAAAGGTAACGTATCCTCAAGGATTCTCCCTTTCGAGAGGGCCATCGTGACAATATCACCAGATTTAACCAAAGCTATATCCTCAATTATTTATAACAAAATAATAATAAATTAAACGCGACGACCTCAATTTGAAAGACGGCGAATTTTCGCCCCCAGACGACCGAATTTTTCCTCAATCCGCTCATATCCTCGATCTAGATGATAAATCCTGCCAACAGAGGTCTCACCAGAGGCAATTAAGCCCGCAATAACCAATCCAGCAGACGCCCTGAGGTCGGTAGCCATAACCTCTGCTCCTGCAAGCTCAGAAACACCTTGTATAACCGCCATATTACCTTGAATTTCTATCTTTGCACCTAGCCGTTTTAACTCTTGAACATGCATAAATCTATTCTCAAAAATAGTTTCGGAAACAGTGCTTGTTCCATCAGCAATCGTATTAAGGGCCATAAGCTGAGCTTGCATATCAGTCGGAAATCCAGGATAGGGGGCTGTTTTAATATCAATTGGATTCAACCTACACGGCGCACGTAATAATAAATCCTCACCCTCAGAGTGAACCTCTCCGCCCGCACTGCTGAGTTTCGACACCAAGGAACTAATGATATTCACATCTAAACCCTTCAACAGCAATTCCCCGCCAGTCGCGGCAACAGCAGTCATATAGGTACCAGCCTCGATACGGTCAAACATCACTGCATAATCTACACCCTTTAACGCAGAAACCCCCTCGATTTTTATAGTTTCCGAGCCTGCACCGGAAATTTTTGCACCCATGCCTACTAAACAATTAGCCAGATCAACTACCTCTGGCTCCATCGCAGCATTTCGCAAAACAGTAACGCCATCGGCTAAAGTAGCCGCTAACATGAGGTTTTCGGTGCCGGTTACAGTCACGAGATCAAAAACTATTTCGGCACCTATCAAACGATGGGCACTAACAGTGAGGTAACCTTGGTCAATTTCCACTTCAGCACCCATGGCCTCAAGCCCTTTGATATGTTGATCGACGGGTCTTTGTCCTATTGCGCAGCCACCGGGCAATGAGACTTGCGCTCTACCAAACCGCGCAACTAAAGGGCCCAAAACCAACACCGAAGCTCTCATAGTCCTTACCAATTCATAGGGGGCTTGCAAGCGATTTACATTGGCGCCAGATAGCATGACACCCATTTTTTCATCTAATTCTACGTCGACACCAATATGCCCTAATAACGTCAACATAGTTGTAACGTCTTGTAGGTGAGGCAGATTACGAATCCTGAGCTTATCAGGGGTCAAAAGACTTGCGCAAAGAATTGGTAAGGCTGCATTTTTCGCGCCAGAAACCTCAACTTCGCCAAAAAGCTTCACGCCACCCTGGATTAAGAGTTTCTCCACCTTAGCTGGCTTGCTCTTCCCACTCCATCGGAGTAAACGTTTTCATTGATAACGCATGAATTTCGCTTTTCATACGGTCACCTAAAGCTCCGTAAACGATCTGGTGACGTTGAAGTCGACTCTTATCCTCGAAGGCGGCACTCACAATAACAGCCTCAAAATGCTGCCCATCACCGATCACGGTAATGTGGTTACAGTCCATCCCAACTTGAATATAGCCTTTTACATCATCTGGTGAAACCATAGCTTTAATATCCTGATTAACCTCGGAGCTTATAACCACTCCGAATTAGTGAAAAACATCCCAATGACAAGAACACACTAACCATTGAGACAACGCAAATACTGAGTCCAATCGGAACGTCAGGCCTACCGAAAAACCCAGCCCGAAAGCCGTCGATTAGATAAAAGAAAGGATTTATATGAGAAATGATTTGCCATATGGGTGGTAAGCTTTCGACTGAGTAAAAAACGCCAGATAGAAATGTCATTGGCAAAATAACAAAATTCTGAAACGCTGCAATGTGGTCAAACTTTTCTGCCCAAATGCCAGCGATCAACCCAAGTGCAGCTAGTATGACACCACCGCACGTGCCAAAAAATAATATAAGAAAAATATTACTTATTGGAACACTTACAAAAAACATTGATGCAATAACTACACCTGCAGCAACGAGTAGACCACGCACGCAAGCGGCCGAAATATACGCGGCGAAAAGTGCCTGATGGGAAATAGGAGTAAGCAAAATAAATACAATATTACCCATCATTTTTGATTGAGCTAGACTGGATGAAGTGTTCGCGAAAGCATTTTGCAACAGGCTCATCATCGCCAGTCCGGGGACAAGGAATGTTAAATAATCAATCTCCATGTCAGGATATACGCTAATTCGATTCTTCAATGCATGAGAAAAAATCAACAAATAAAGTAACGCGGTAAGAACTGGCGCGCCAATGGTTTGGAACCCAACTTTCCAAAACCTCAGACTTTCCTTGATAAAGAGCGTATTGAAACCTGACATCTTACTCACAATGCTCTGGATTAGCTTTCATGATCGACAAAAATACATCTTCGAGATCCTCATTTTCAGTCTCCATAGCATCTATCTCATATTGTAATTCGCGAACATCTCGTAACGTGTTCTCGATCTCAGAAGGACTAGACAACCTAATAAGGTACTCGTTAGAATCTACACGGAGAACATCTGGAAGCACGCTCTCAAGGGGCTTCAGACCGGTCCTTGCCAACGCTTTTACCCTTAAGCGAATCAAACATTCTTTATCTCTTTGCAGCAATCGATCCGTTAACTCAATCATAACGAGCTCACCATCTTTCAACATTCCAATTCGACTACACAAACTCTCGGCCTCTTCCAAATAATGGGTAGTAAGAACTATCGTGTGGCCCTCATCATTTAACTTTTGGATAAATAACCAAAGGTTTTTTCTCAAATCTACATCAACACCAGCCGTTGGTTCATCCAGTATGATTACAGGCGGTCGATGCACGAGCGCTTGGGCAACCAATACTCGCCTTTTCATACCCCCTGAGAGAGATCGCATATTAGTCTCCGCCTTCTCCACTAAGTTTAGGCCCGCTAAAATCTCATCAATCCAATCATCATTATTTTTAATTCCGAAGTACCCAGATTGAAAACTTAGCGTCTCTCTAACAGTAAAAAAAGGATCAAAGACTAGCTCTTGCGGAACAACCCCGAGCGCACGCCGCGCAGATTGATAGTCTGCCGAAACGTCGTAGCCCATGACTTTTATAACCCCTTTGTCTAACCGACAGAGACCAGCTACCGAGTTTATAAGTGTAGTTTTACCCGCGCCATTTGGCCCAAGAAGACCAAAAAATTCGCCTCGAGGTACCGAGAAGCTAACATTCCTTAAGGCATTAACAGCACCGAAGGATTTTGAAACCGCCTCAATCTGCAGGGCAGGTAGCGCAGTATCATTCATGGAAGTTAACCTTGCGTCGTATCAAAAAGGCAAGTTACGCCATATAAATCGACTAGCCCGCTTAAAGCCTTAGGTACAGACCTGAATTTCGCTTGGTTATTTGAAACTCTGACACATTCCAACATGAAAGCAACCGCAGAAGAATCAAGTTCTTCCAGTTTCTGGAAGTCTATAATCAATCGTCCTTGCTCCATAGCGGCAATACCCCTTTGTCGCTGCTCTTGATAAGTTGTCATGACTAGGTCGCCCGCCACGCTGAAAGTATCATCGTTCAAGTCATCCATAATTACTGTGTGCCGTTTCCGCTATTGGTGCTTTGAGTGTTTTTCTGCCTTAACGTATAAATCAGTCCTTCTATTCCAGAGCTTTGGATCTCCTGCTGAAAAATATTGCGATTATTGATTATTAAACTCGCACCGTCGATCTGAAGATCGAATACTTTCCATTTCCCATCCATTAGCTCCATGTCATAATTCAGAGAAATGGGCTGCGCGACTGCGGTCGGCAGTTTAATGACAGACTCCACGAGCGCCCAATTCGGATTTTCCGATGGCCTAAGAGGTAGAACCTCAATCTTAATGCCCTTGAAGCGAGTAAAAGCTGAAGCGTAAGATCTAACCAACAGTATTCGAAATTCTTTTGTTATCGCCTCACGTTGTTCTGGTGTCGCTTGCCGCCATGATCTTCCAACCGCCAATCGCGCCATACGTGAAAAATCAAAATGAGGCGCTACCTGAGACTCCACAAATTCGATGGACTTTGTCATGTCGCCAGCCGCAATATCCTTGTCTGTCTCAATAGCGTGCATAATCTTATCAACAGTATCCTTGACAAGCACATCCGGCTTAATGTCTTCTGCTAATAAATTTGAAGCGCCAACGACAAGCAGAGCACACAAAATAGAGCAACACTTATAAAATCTCATTAGAAAAACTCCCATTACAACGACGAAACACTAATCATTAGTTTTCTCAGACATCTTTCCATATAGAAACTGACCAATCACTTTTTCCAAAACAATAGCTGATTGAGTAATGCGAACTCGATCACCACCCTGCAAATTTTCGAGCGCGCCTCCAGGATCAATGCCCACGAACTGGTCTCCCAAAAGACCAGAAGTGAGTATCGAAACTGAGCTGTCTTTGGGAAACTGAAATTGTTTGTCCAAATTCAAGGTAACTACAGCTCTAAGACTCTGGTTACTGAAACTGACATCATCAACCCGCCCAACAACAACACCAGCACTTTTAACGGGAGCCTTTGCTTTAAGTCCACCAATATTATCGAATTCGGCAGAGACCAAATAACCCTCCGATTTAATAATAGAGTCCACATTTCCAGCCTTTAGCGCTAAAAATAAAAGCGCCGCTATTCCTGCCGCCACAAAAATCCCAACCCATAGATCGATAGCTGATCTTTCCATTTAGTGCACTCCCGTAAACATAAACGCGGTCAAAACAAAATCCAACGCTAACACAGCTAGCGCAGATGTCACTACTGTTCGTGTTACCGCTTTAGACACACCCTCCGCTGTTGGGACAGACGCATATCCCTCATACACAGCTATAGCGCTCACTGCAGTTCCAAAAACAATACTTTTGATAACACCATTCAAAATATCATGATGGAAATCAACACTTGCCTGCATTTGAGACCAAAAAGCGCCTGAATCCACACCTATGGCAACTACAGTAATCAAATAACCACCAATAATACCCATCGCAGAAAAAATAGCCGCCAATAGGGGCATTGATAAAACTCCTCCCCAGAACATTGGGGAGACTACTCTCGCATAGGGGTCCACCGCCATCATTTCCATCGCTGACAGCTGCTCAGTCGTTTTCATGATACCAATCTCGGCAGTAATCGCTGAACCAGCACGGCTCGCAAACAATAACGCAGACACTACCGGCCCTAGTTCCCTAACAAGGGATAAGGCTACCAGAGTACCGACAGCCCCAGTCGATCCATACCTTTTTAGCGTTTCATAACCTTGCAGCCCCAGAACCAGGCCGACAAACAAACCAGAAACAATGATAATCACTAACGACAAGACTCCAGCAAAATGAATCTCTGCGATAAGTAACTGGGGTCGACGGATCACAATTGATGATCGTGCAATCACCTTACAAACAAACATACTCGCGACCCCTAGGGTCCATACCGAGTTAACAGTCTTTCGGCCAAGTATCGACAGTATATGTATTAAGAAAGTCACTTGGTCATCTCACAGTCCGTCAGCGCCAAATCATCTCTGTAACTTCTCGATGGCACATGAAAGGGCACTGGACCATCCACCTCTCCATTAACGAATTGTTGAACTAAGGGATCTGTCGATTCAATTAACTCGCTAGGCGTACCCCTCGCGGTAATGAATCCACGGGACAATAAGATGACCTCGTCCGCAACCTTAAAAGAAGCTTTTATATCGTGTGTAACAAAAACTGAGGTGATGCCCAAAGCGTCGTTCAAGGTTCTAATCAAGTTACCAGTTATGGCCGTAGATATTGGATCTAGTCCAGTAAAAGGCTCATCGTATAGCATCAAACTAGGATCCAAAGCAATCGCTCGAGCTAGAGCAACTCGTCTGGCCATTCCGCCAGAGAGCTCAGCTGGCATAAGTTTGGCTGCACCTCTCAATCCCACCGCATGAAGCTTCAGCAAAACCAAATCTCTTATCGCGGCATCAGGCAATGTGGTCTGTTCCCTCAATGGAAACGCGACGTTCTCATACACACTAAGATCAGTAAAAAGGGCGCCAAACTGAAAGAGCATGCCTATCGTCTTTCGATACGCAAAAAGCTCAGCGTGCTTCATTTCATTGACAACTTTATGGTTACATACGACCTGTCCTTGCTGTGGGCGCAACTGACCACCTATCAACTTAAGAATAGTCGTCTTGCCTGAGCCGCTACCGCCCATAATGGCAGTGACTTTACCCGCCGCGAAGCCTATTTCTAAATTTTCAAAAATTTTCGATTGCCCATAAGCAAAATTCACCGAGGAAATTCGTATTAGATCTTTTGATTTGATCATTAATGACAACCTTAAAATTAGTAGTTCATTCTATCTTCAATTTCCTAATTATGTCGACGTCAGTGACTTAAACTACTGCATTAACCTACTTCCGGATAAAAAGTGAAGCATAATTTCTGATTGATAAAAATACTAACACTTGAACAATACTTACAAATCAGATACCAACTCATACGTCCGAGCTATAAGATATACTTTATAAATGCCTGCGAAATTGCTACAAAAACGACCGTGTTGATAGACTACGCACGCCAAGTGCTTGAAATAGAGGCCAAGACTTTAGTTGAGCTCTCTGAACGTCTTGATGACTCGTTCACACAAGCTTGCGAAATGCTACTTACATGCAAAGGGCGGATCGTGGTGAGCGGTATTGGAAAATCTGGCCACATAGGACGCAAAATCTCTTCCACTCTATCTAGTACGGGATCACCCTCTTTCTTTGTTCATCCAGCGGAGGCAAGTCACGGAGATTTAGGCATGGTGACAAAAGAGGATATAGTCATTGCAATATCCTATTCAGGCGAGAGTCCTGAGCTTAATCTCATTACTCCTGCGCTAAAACGAGAGGGTACCAAAGTGATAGCGATTACTGGGAACAAAAACTCAACGCTTTCTGAATTGGCGGACCTCGTCCTCGAATGTAGGGTGTCTGATGAAGCATGTCCACTTGGATTAGCCCCGACATCAAGTACGACTGCGACGCTAGCTCTTGGCGACGCAATCGCCATTGCACTACTGCGTGCTAAAGGTTTTACGGAAAAAGAATTCGCTAGATCGCATCCAGGGGGCTCTCTTGGTAGACGGTTACTCACTCGAGTAAGCGACCTGATGAAAATGGGCGATGAATTTCCAAAAGTAACACCAAATACCAACATTCAAAAGATCGTCGTGGAGATGACGTCTAAAAAACTGGGTATGACAGCGGTTATGGATAACGAAAAACTGGTTGGAATAATAACTGATGGAGATCTACGGAGAGCTCTCCAAAAAACAAAATCGCTTGAAAATTTAACAGGCCGAGACATGATGACCTCTCAACCGCGAACCATTAAAGGAACTACCCTAGCAGCGGAAGCCCTTCAAATAATGGAAAAGCGTAGCGTAAATCAATTGATAGTTGTTAACGATTTAGGAGGGCCCTGCGGGGCATTAGGAATGCACGACCTACTCAAAGCAAAGATTTTATGAAGGAAGAGCTTGCAAAAAAAGCGAGAATGATCGAAGCGGTACTATTTGACGTTGATGGAGTCATGACCGACGGAAAAATTTACTGTTCTGAAAGGGGAGAGACGCTCAAAGCATTCAACGCCGCAGACGGTCTAGGAATTAAATTATTGAGCGATTTTAACGTCTTAACAGGTGTAATTAGCGGAAGAAATTCACCGGCACTGCGTTACCGCTTAGCTGAATTAAACGTAAAACACCTCTATCTGGGTGCAGTTGATAAACTTAGCGCTTTCGAACAATTTCTCGAGCAAGTCAAACTCACTCCCAAACAAGTAGCGTTCATAGGAGACGACTTACCCGACTTACCAATCTTGACTCGTTGCGGCTTAGCTGTTTCAGCTAGCAATGGGTGTAATGAAGTCCGCTCGAGGGCGGATTACATTACAGACCGTCAGGGTGGAGATGGCTCAATTCGGGAAGTCGTTGAACTCATTCTCAAGTCAAAAGGTTTGTGGGAAGACTATATTAAAGGTATTTGCTAATGCATAAACTATTAAATAATTATAGGCTCTTGGGACTTATTTCAATGCTGACACTGGCATCGTGGTGGGCACACAACGTGTCGTTATTCTCATCTCAAAATATAATGGTGTCCAAAGGAACCCCCAAGTTTTTCCTCAGCGAGGTTACTGCCAAAAGATTCAACTCAGAAGGATATGAAAAATCTACACTAACGGTTGATTCGATAATCAACTCCTCCTCAGAAGAATCAAAACTCGTTAGGCCACGCCTGATATTCCATGAATCAGCCGCATCAAAATTTACCGTAACCGCGGACGCGGGCATCACGCAAGATAATGAAAAAATTAATTTAATGGGAAACGTGACCCTTCAAGTAAGCAGTGAGCCCACCTCACCAGATACGAGTGTCGCTACGGACTTTGCAACCGTGAATATTTCATCAAATATATTACGAACAAAACACAACGCGACAATAACACGCAATTCGTTAGTCGGTTTTTCTGATGGATTCATATATGATGCACAGAAAGGACTTCTCAACCTGTTAGCCAAAGTTACGTTTACTTACGATGATTAAAACTGTTCAATCACCTATGAAAAAATTGCATCTAGCAAGCTCACTCTTAACGTTATCTCTCATACTCTTTTCCAACCAAGTCTGGAGCGAAAAAGCGGATAGAGAAAAACCGATAAACATCGAAGCTGACAGTGCTCACATGGATGACAAAACAAGTACTGCTGTCTTTAAGGGTAATGTTGTACTAACTCAAGGAACCCTCCTTATCAAAGGCGACACCCTAACAGTGATGCAAGAAAATGATGAATTTAAGCAAGGTGTTGCGGTAGGAGAGAGCGCTTACTTCAGACAGAAACGAGAAGGCTACGAGGATTACATAGAGGGAGAAGCTCACCAAATCGAATTCGATGCATTAACAGACCAATTAACAATGAAAACTAATGCAAAGCTATGGCGTGAGGGTGACGAGGTACAAGGTAACTTCATCCATTACGATGCCCTCACTGAAACTTTTACTGTAAACGGTGATGGGCAAGCTAATGGCACGTCCACAACGTCCGGCGGAAGAGTAAAAGCGATAATACAACCGAAATCTAATACAGATCCGTGATAATTCCCCGTGATTCAACTTAAAACTTAGCCAAAATGTATACAATCTGGCTGGTGTGAATATGCTCAAAGCCTCGAAACTCAACAAGAAATATCGCTCAAAGACCGTCGTCAATGACGTCTCCATTGAGGTCGCGCGCGGCGAAATTATAGGCTTACTCGGTCCTAATGGGGCAGGAAAAACTACAACTTTTTATATGATCGTAGGCATTACTCCTTGCACTAACGGCAACCTAACACTGGATGGCACAGACATTACGCACCTGCCAATTCATCGACGTGCAGAATTAGGGATCAGCTATCTGCCCCAAGAAACCTCAATATTTAGAAAACTAAATACAGAGGACAACATTAGAGCTATTCTTGAATTGCAACAGCAAGTCAACATTTCCGAGCGTCTAGAGCAACTACTCGATGAGTTAAGCATAACTCACCTAAGAAAAAATTCTGTAACCTCTTTATCAGGAGGCGAGCGACGCAGAGTTGAAATCGCACGAGCCCTCGCAAGCGACCCAAGCTTTATTTTGCTGGACGAACCCTTTGCTGGCGTTGATCCACTTGCCATTTTGGACATTAAGGAGATTATTCGGTACTTAGTTCGACAAAAAATAGGGGTAATCATCACCGATCACAACGTGCGAGAAACACTGGATATTTGTGACCGCGCTTATATCGTCAATGAGGGAGCCGTGCTCGCAGATGGCGACCCCGATGAAATCATTAAGAATGCTTCGGTGCGAAAAGTATACTTAGGTGATCACTTTAGATTATGAAAAGAACCACGTCAAATATCGAAATTCGGTTACAAAAAAAATACTACCACCTGGTTAATCACCAAATAACGCTATTATGAGACAGCAATTAGTCACTAGACAAACACAGAATTTGTCCTTAACTCCGGAACTCAGACAGTCACTTAGGTTCTTGGGTTTAGCTACCAATGAACTTATCGAAGAGCTAAAAGATATAGCCCTTGAAAACCCCCTAATCGATCTCGAACAAGGCTCCAATCCGGAATTAGAGAGTGGCGCCGCAATTGGAGAACACGAAGCAACTAACTTGGAGCAATCGACGTATGCTGAAGCGGCGGTCCTGGGTGACTATACAAGCCACAAAATGTCGTCGTCAGGTGACAATGAATTTAGTTACGATGGCTCAAATTCTGATTACATTGCATCACACTCAGATTTCAGGGATCACCTAAAAGAACAGCTAATATCGAATAACACCTCAAATAAGGACAGGGAATTTTGTAGTTATCTGATCGATTGCGTCAATGAAGATGGTTTTTTAAAAGAATCATTTGAAGATTTGTCCTCCAACTTTCCCAAAAATCAGCATTGGAAATATAGCGACTTTGAGAGGTGCCGATCGATTTTAATAAATCTTGAACCTAGCGGCATAGGCTCGATCGACCTGGTTGAGTATTTAAAGATACAAATAGAAAAAACTCGATCTAGGGCTATTATCAAAAATATTTCGTACGCCATTCTAGCCAAGCACCTTATTTTATTAGCAAGCTTTAACTATAAAAAAATTGCACAGACTCTTGAATGCGAACTCGCGGAGGCAGAAGAAGCGGCAAAACTTATATCGAATCTAAGCCCAAAACCAGTCAGCGGAGAATGGGAAGATCATGCAAAGTATGTAAAACCCGACTTGATCGCCGAAAAATTTAACTCGAAGTGGTCTATACGGCTGAATGACGAACATATCCCTAGAATTAGGGTGAATCAAGAATATGCACATTTAATTCAGCACGAGAAAACGGAAAAAACGAGCTCTCTTAAAAACTATTTAAAGCAGGCGAGGAATATCCAGCGCAGCATAAACCAACGACACGAGACATTGCTGACGGTAGCTCGAGAGATCTTTAAAGTACAACTGCCGTTTTTAGACGATGGTCCCAAAGGGCTTGTTCCATTAAATCTTCAAGCGATTTCTGAGGCGGCCGAACTACACGAGTCGACAATTTCCAGAGCTACGTCAGGCAAATACATCAGCACCCCCAGAGGAACCTTTGAACTCAAATATTTTTTCAGTAACTCGATAGGAGATACGGGAGAAACATCGTCTACCCACGTAAAAGACGTTATAAAGAAAATGATAAGATCTGAAAACCCTAAAAAACCTCTATCAGATAGCAAAATTCAAGAGCTACTATCAGCGACAGGCATTGAAATCGCCAGACGAACAGTAGCTAAATACCGGGAAAATCAAAAAATCCTTCCTTCACAAATGCGGAAGAAAATCTAATTACATGTCTACCAACATCAGTTTAATCAAACTGTTCGAGGAGGTCGAAGTCCTCCTCAACATAAAAGTTTCCAGCAAGAAACGACTCTTTGAAGAAATCGGACTCTGCGTTGAAGACAAATATGGTGTACCGCGGTCTGAAACATTTGATGCCTTATTTGCTCGCGAAAAACTCGGATCCACAAATATTGGGCATGGCATTGCACTGCCCCATGGGAGACTGAAACAGTTAAAGCGATTCGTAGGCGTTTTCGCCCGACTTAAAGAACCTATTCAATTCGAATCAGGCGATGGTAAACCAGTACAAATGGTCTTTGTGTTACTAACGCCTAAGGTTAAACAACAAAATCAACATCTAGCATACCTCGCTCATCTCGCCGAGGTATTTAGCGACCATCTAGTAAGGAAAAAACTACTTGAAACAGCCGATATAACAGAAGTACTAGCTCTACTGGAGAAATAGATGCCATCAATCTCTGTAAATAAACTCGTTGGTGACAATACGGAGGCTTTAAATCTTAAATGGGAGATAAAACACAAAGACGACGATCGCTCAATAGATTCAAAAATCGTTAACACTTCACCAAATGGGTTAATTGGGCACCTCAATCTGATACATCCCAACTGGATTCAAATTTTTAGTCGCACTGAGGCTGCGTATTTCAAAGATATTTCTATTGATTCCCAGAACGAATCACTAGCAAAAATCACTGCAAATACTTCCTGTTTCATCATATCAGATGGCGAAGCATGTCCTCAGTCCATCCTGAAAGTTGCTAATAAAGATAACATTCCAGTCCTAGTGTCGCCCTTACCAAGCCTGCAGATCATTTGGGTACTCCGAACATATTTGGGCAGAGTATTAGCAGATTACGAAACACACCACGGCGTTCTTTTGGATGTACTCGGGGTCGGCGTCATGATTACTGGAGATAGTGGCGTGGGTAAAAGCGAGTTAGCGCTGGAATTAATATCTCGAGGATCTGGCCTCGTAGCTGATGATGTTGTTGAACTCTTCCATATCGCGCCTAAAACCGTTGAAGGAAGAAGTCCGGAGCTCTTAAAAGATTTCTTAGAGGTAAGAGGATTAGGCCTATTGAATATTAGAACTATTTTTGGGGAAACCGCGGTGAGGCGTCGTAAAAATCTCAAACTTATAGTTGAACTTATGAATCCGGGACTGGGACAAGGACAGACAGTCCAAACACAACGCTTACCCTTACAAGCCTCTTCCCAAAACATTCTAGATGTGGATGTTAGAAAGGTTCAATTGCCCGTCGCTGCGGGGCGCAATCTTGCCGTATTAGTCGAGGCGGCTGTTCGAAATTATGTATTGCATCTTAGAGGAATTGATAGCACCCAAGAATTTATGGCACGCCAAAGCAAAATTATTGCTGATCAAGATAGAGATAGGCCATCAAATCTAAAATGAGACTTTTTATATTTACGGGGCTATCGGGGTCAGGGAAAAGTGTTGCACTCAAAACACTTGAAGACCTTGAGTTCTACTGTGTTGACAATTTACCAATCAAATTACTTGATAGCTGCATCAACACATTGGCGAAAGAAGGCTACTCTAGCGTAGCCATTAGCTTAGACGTAAGAAATCCATCCTTCCTTGGCGTACTTCCCGAAGAAGTTCAAAACCTATCGAAGCGAGGCGCGGAGGTAAAGATAATCTTTTTAGACGCATCAAATGAGGCGCTTATTAGAAGATATTCGGAAACCCGCAGACCTCATCCTTTATCAAACGATAAAAGAACACTTGCTGAATGCATACAAGAAGAGCGAACGTTACTCCAATCAATCAAAATGAGTAACGAACATATCGATACCAGCAGGTTAACGCCTCAGCAACTAAGAAATTGGGTTCGAGGACTCATCGAAAACAAGAAGCAACAGTTCCAACTGACACTACAGTCCTTCGGATATAAACATGGGATACCCCTAGATACCGACTTCACGTTTGATGTTCGGTGCTTACCTAATCCATTTTATGAAAGTGAGCTTAAGAAGCTATCAGGCATCGACCTAGAAGTGGAGACATACTTAAATAAAAGCGCCGATACAGCAAAAATGGTTGAAACTATTTATGGGTTCGCAAAACAATGGTTACCCAGCTTCATCCGTGAGGGAAGGGTAACTTTAGCACTGAGTATTGGATGTACAGGTGGGCAGCACCGATCGGTCTACCTGGTCGAAAAACTAAAGAGCAAATTCCAGAACGACTATCGGACCTTGGTTCGCCATAGGGATTTAGCTTAGCACAGCGAATTTAATATTCTCCTGACAGGGACGGAAACAGGAAGCCGAGTTTTGTCATTTAATCTGATCCATCTCGTACCGACGCGATCTTCATGCGCTCCTGAACCGGAAACATTTACCCGTATCGGGTGAACAGAGTAATCAATGTGTGTTAGCCGATGACGAAAAGTATCAAGCCGTGAGATGGACTCAATTTCCAACTCAAATTTTTTGGAGAATTCATCTAATGTATTTTTAGAATAAACTTCAGTGTCTATAAATCCCCAGAGCCCAGGCCATAACCCTGCTCCTGAATTTTTAATAATTAATGTCTGACCTTTAAAAACGAAAACAATCATGTATATAGATTTATGTTTGATACTTTTCTTTAGGCTAGGCGCAGGGTAAACATCAACCATATCATTCGCTCTCGCTTGACATGTCGTCATCAAAGGGCACTCTGCGCAATTAGGATTGCGGCGAGTACACACGTTGGCACCAAGATCCATGAGGCCTTGGGTGTATGAATCTATATCAACGTCAGGTAACAAATTTTCAGCAAGTAACCAGAGTTGCCGGGTACTGGCACTGCTGTTAGCTGGTCCATCTACACAAAACACTCGAGCCAACACTCGCTTAACGTTTCCATCAAGTATTGGGTATTTTTTTTGGAAGGCTAAAGAAAGAATTGCACCAGCAGTAGATCGGCCTATACCTGGTAAATTCATCAGTGCCTCAAAATCTGAGGGAATAACGCCATCATGGATATCAACAATCAGCCTAGCCGCTTCCAATAAGTTTCGAGCTCTAGAGTAATAACCCAATCCACTCCAAAGGGCCAGAACCTGATCCTCAGATGCACTTGCAAGTGAATTGACTTCAGGAAAAGTAGCGATGAATCGACCAAAATAATCTATTGCAGTAACAACCTGAGTTTGCTGCAACATTATCTCTGAAACCCAAACTTTGTAAGGTGTACGATTCTGTTGCCAAGGTAAATCATGCCGTCCATACAGCATCTGCCATTTAATTACTTTATTTGATAAATCAAACATGTTTATAGTTGTTAACCGTGACAGGCTTGAATAGGCCTGGAAATATCGTTATATGAGATTATGGAATGATGATGCTTGGCCACATTAAAATCAATCTAAGGCTTAATCAAGATAAACCAATGAGGCGAGACCAGAATTATCAATATGAACTTTGCCGATGATAGAATATCCGACATAAATATGTCAGCTAAAACAACAATTATGATCGCAACACAGATCAACGGAAGGATTAAAAAAATCAACTTTGGAACTTCCGTTTCCAATCTCGTTGAGGTGTTAAATTTAACGGATAAAAAAATTGCATTAGAAGTGAATGGGGAAATTATTCCTCGCAGTCAATTCGATTCCAGAATATTAGAAGACGGCGATCAAATAGAAATTGTTACCGCGGTTGGCGGCGGTTAAATCGTGCGCTCATAATAATTTACAGTATAAGGTTGGGAGCCTTCAAGATAACATGGATATATTAAAACTTGGTACGCGATCTTTTCAAAGCCGTTTAATCGTCGGCACAGGGAAATATAAATCTTTTGAGGAAACACGTCTCGCGATTAAAGGCAGTAGCGCGGAAATTGTCACAGTCGCCATACGCCGAACGAATCTAGGACAGCATTCGAAAGAGGACAATCTTCTTGATTTTATAGAGCCCAACCAAACCACCTTACTGCCAAATACAGCAGGCTGCTACACATCAAAGGAGGCAGTGCGAACATTAAGACTTGCTCGAGAACTACTGGATGGACACGATTTAGTTAAGTTAGAGGTACTAGGAGACTCACAAACGTTATTCCCGAACGTGTCAGAAACATTGATTGCCGCAAAGCAGCTTGTCAAAGACGGGTTTCAAGTTATGGTCTATACGTCAGATGACCCAATTGTCGCTAAACAGCTAGAGGACTTAGGCTGCATTGCGATCATGCCACTTGCCTCACTAATCGGATCAGGAATGGGTATTTTAAACCCATGGAACCTCGGAATAATCATAGAGAATGCTTTAGTTCCAGTAATTGTAGATGCAGGAGTAGGCACTGCTTCAGACGCAGTTATTGCAATGGAACTCGGATGTGATGCCGTGCTCATGAATACAGCAATTGCGGCCGCAAAAGATCCGCTATTGATGGCGCGCGCAATGAAAAACGCTGTGATAGCTGGTCGAGATGCGTTTCTTGCAGGGAGAATGCCTAAAAAACGGTATCAAGCATCTCCAAGCTCACCTGCTTCAGGAATGCTTCCACAGATGCAAACAAAATCGGCTTAGAAGGTTTCGCTTCAAAGAAGAACAGCTCATATGGATAAAAGAAAGGTCAGAAGCTACGTCCTACGTGCTGGACGGATGTCAGATGGGCAGAAAAATGCACGTAAACAATTAGCTAGCAAGTATTTACTTTCCTTCCAAGTCGAATCCAAGATCGATACAAGTCTCATCTTTGGCAATAACCGGCCGACGTATATAGAAATTGGATTTGGCATGGGTGATACAACCATATCGACGGCCAAAAGTAATCCTGAACATAACTATATAGGAATCGAAGTGCACCCCCCTGGGGTTGGACGAGCTCTTAGACTAATTGATGAAGCAAGCTTATCTAACCTTAAAATCATAGAACACGATGCTGTGGAAGTGGCCCAGCACATGTTTAACCAAGATAGTCTCAGCGGAATACATATTTTCTTTCCTGATCCGTGGCCTAAAAAACGGCACCATAAACGTCGCCTGATTAATAATGAATTCATACGAACGCTAACAGCCCTTTTAATGCCGTCTGGTTATCTACATATCGCTACTGATTGGGAACAGTATGCCGATGAAATCTTAGTAACATTGCAATGCAATCAAAATCTCAAAAACTCGGCTATTGACTTTTGTGAGCGCCCCTCGCAGCGACCGACGACCAAGTTTGAACGACGTGGCCTAAAATTAGGACATAAAGTTTGGGATATCATCTTTACGAAAACTCAAAACTCCTAGCATCACAAGAACTCCTGTAGTACCTCGTTAAGAAATCGCATACCCATTGGAGTCGTTTTGATAACACTGTCAGACAGAGTCATCAATCCGCGGTGTTCCAGCGCCCTGAGGCAAGAATCTACCGAATCGACTGGCAGCCCTGTTCTTGTTTCAAATACGTCTCTAGAAATCCCGCTATTTAACCGCAACGCATTCATAAAAAATTCAAATGGCAAATCGTTTGCGGCAATAATCTGGCTACTGGCAATAGCATCTCCCGAGGACACCCCAAGGATATAACGCTTAGGCTGTTTGTGCTTCACAATGCGGACAATGCCCTCCGTACCTGACAACTTAGAGTGGGCCCCCGCGCCAATTCCAAGGTAGTCTCCAAATTCCCAATAATTGATATTGTGCGAGCATTGACGATTTGGTTTTGCAAATGCCGAAACCTCATATTGTTCGTATCCAAACTCATGCGCGATTGATTCAATCTCAAACTGCATCTCAGACGCCAAATCATCATCAGGTATCTTAGGCGGATATCTGTAGAACCATGTATTAGGCTCTATCGTAAGTTGATAAATAGATAGATGCTCCGGGACAAATTCAAACACTTTTGAAAGATCAGTTTTCAGTTCGTTTATCTGCTGACCCGGAAGCGCGAACATCAAATCTACATTGATATTTTCAAAAATATTTTTCGCATCTGATATTGCATTGATTGCGTCGCAGCCTGAATGTACCCTACCTAATTTCTCAAGCAGGCGATCATGAGTCGTTTGCACTCCAATCGAAAGCCTATTGACACCCGCCCCTCTGTATCCTTCAAATTTAGCTTGATCTGATGCTCCTGGATTAGCCTCTAGGGTGATTTCTGCATCGACGCACAGCGCAAAATTTTCCTGAACATGCTTGATAATTGTTCCAATGCAAACTGGATCAAAAACAGACGGGGTGCCCCCTCCGAAAAAAATCGATTGAATTTGTCGGTTTTGAATTTGGCATCTATGAGCCTCAATATCGTTGATCAGTGTATCGACATAGTCTTTGGGAGACACGTCATTTCGAAGAGGATGCGAATTAAAGTCACAATACAAACACTTTTTCACACACCACGGTATATGCACGTACAACGATAACGGTGGTAGAGCTTTCACAGGATCGGCCAATTCACATCACCCCTCGATTTATCAATCAGTGTGCAAGCTCTACAACTAACCATCAGAATACTCCTGACTCTAAAAGAAGTCTCATTTTACGAACTGCTTCACCTCTATGGCTTAATTTGTTCTTTTGACTGAGAGACATCTCAGCTCCCGTTAAGTCTAAGTTCGAGTCTGCAAATAATGGATCGTATCCGAAGCCTCCGTCACCACGAGGTTCTCTCAAGAGTTCACCAAACCACCGTCCATCAGTAGATATCGGGGCTGGATCCTTATGCTGACGCACCAAAACCAACGCACAATAATAATATGCTCGCCGGTCGACCTGATGTTCCATTAAATCGACTAAGCGCTTAATATTTTGAGTATCGGTCGCCCCATCACCACAAAATCTGGCAGAACGAACACCTGGTTGCCCTTGCAGAGCATAAACACAAATTCCCGAGTCATCGGCAAGAGCGGGTAAGCCAGAATTTTTAGACACGTGCCTAGCTTTAGCAAGCGCATTTTCTATGAAGGTATCATGAGGTTCCTCAGCTTCGCTAACACCAAGATCTAGTTGGTTGAAAAATTGAATATCTAGCCCACGGAACATCTCGTTAATTTCCTGAATCTTACCTTTGTTACTCGAGGCGATCGCGATCTGAGGTGGGAGGATCATACTTCCCCATCAAGACATTTTTTTTGGACGACAATGAGCTCCTTAATTCCTTTTTCTCCGAGATTCAGCATTTGTGACAGCTGTGATTTATTGAAAGCAGCTCCTTCGGCAGTACCCTGAACCTCAATAATATCACCCCCTTCGGTCATAACAAGATTAAGGTCTGTATCACAACTCGAATCCTCGTTATAATCGAGGTCGAGTAAGACTGCACCAGATACAATACCAACCGAAATTGCCGCGACATGATGCTTTATCGGTGATCGTTGCAGGGCTCCTTTTTCTATTAGGTGTTTCACCGCCTCAGCTAAAGCCACAAATCCGCCAGTCACACTTGCCGTTCGAGTGCCCCCATCGGCCTCAATGACGTCACAATCGATCTTGATCGTCCTCTCCCCCAGCCCTGTCAGCGATATAGCTGCGCGCAAACTACGTCCGATCAAACGCTGAATTTCTTGAGTTCTTCCGGACTGCTTACCTCTAGCCGCTTCTCTGTCCATTCTCGTATTCGTAGAACGCGGCAACATGCCGTATTCAGCCGTGACCCAACCTTTACCTGTGCCGCGAAGAAAAAGCGGCACTTTATCCTCAACCGAGGCTGTACAGATTACTCGAGTTCTACCGAATTCAACCAACACCGAACCCTCCGCCTGTCCAATAAAGCCCTCAGTCAAACGGATTTTTCTTAGGCCGTCAGCATCTCGATCTTTTCTATCCATAACTTATCTCCCCGTAAAATATCTAAAAACCACGTCATAAATCTTTGTTTCGCACCCATCAGTCGCGTAATATCGCATCAACAACTCTAAGTTCCCAATGAAACAGGAAAAAATTCATGACTACCAGTATGACTGGATTTGCATCCGCCTCATGTTCTACCAGTTCCGTCACTGTCGTAGCTGACGTCAAATGCGTCAATCATCGCTATCTCGATTTACACTTTAAAATTCCAGAAGAACTACGACAATATGAGATTCAATTTAGACGCACATTAGCTGATCTTCTTAAAAGAGGAAAAGTCGAATGTAAAATCTCGATTAATCAAAATCATAATTCTGCGGAACAAAGAATATCGCCACAAGTAATGAAGAATTTACAGGAATTAGAACGAAGCGTCACAACACAGTACCCGGAAGCAAATAAATTATCTGTAAACGATATTTTACGATGGCCAGGCGCGATTCAAGAACAACCAATCGAGATTGAAGCTATCGCGGATGCGGCTAAACAAGCGCTCACATCTGCAATTCACGACCTTAATATCGCTCGAAATGAGGAAGGCACCAAGTTAAAACAAATTATCCAAGACAAGACCGATCATATAAAAAAGCTTATTCAAGACGTTAAGCCACTGGTACCAACTATTATTTCATCTTACGAAACAAAGTTGCGAGATCGAATAAAACAACTTGATATCGAAATTGCGGACGATAGAATTGCTCAAGAAATCGTTATGCACTCGACAAAGGTTGACGTGGAGGAAGAAATCCAAAGGCTAGAAGCGCACACCTCATCGTTACTGAAAATTTTAGAATCAAAGGATGCTCAAGGTAAGAAACTTGACTTTTTAATGCAAGAATTAAATCGAGAGGCAAATACGTTAGGCTCAAAATCTACGAACATTGGAACTACTAATATCGCAATGGAACTCAAAGTGGCTATAGAGCAAATCAGAGAACAAGTTCAAAATATTGAGTAAATCTATGCCAAATATCTACATTATCTCGGCACCATCAGGTGCAGGAAAGTCCTCATTGATCGAGGATTTAACCGCTAGAGACAATACGATTAAAAAGTCTATATCCGTTACTACTCGAAAACCTCGCTCGAGTGAAGTAAACGGTCAGCACTATGTCTTCACGAATGAAGCGGACTTCGAAGCAAGGTTAAAAAATGGCGAATTTTTAGAATATGCGCTGGTGCATGGTAATTGGTATGGCACCAGTAAGAATTTAATCGAAAAAGAACTCGAAAAACAAAACGATTTAATTCTTGAGATAGACTATCAAGGCGCCCGAGTAGTAAGAAACCACTATCCCTCGAGTATTTCCGTGTTTATCTTGCCGCCCAACAAGAACTTATTGCGTTCTCGACTTGAAAAAAGAAATACGGATGAAACTGCGACAATTGAGCAACGGCTCAAGGCCGCAGGTAACGAAATCAGTCATATCTCCGAGTATCAATATGTTATTATTAATAGGATATTTGATAGCGCTCTTTTGGATTTAGAGGCGATAATTAGAAGTTCTCGACTCGCAGCATACAATCGAGACAAAGAAGAAATCATAAATAACTTTTTAAAGGATGAATGAATTATGGCTCGCATTACAGTTGACGATTGTTTGGAATTTATTCCAAACCGTTTTGAATTGACTCTTGCAGCCAGTTACCGAGCACGACAGGTCGCTATTGGCAATACTGCACTCGTGGATGAAAACAATGACAAGCCCACTGTTATTGCCCTAAGAGAAATCGCAGGTGAAAAAGTCGGGATAGAAGTATTGGATATCAAATAATTATCGGCTGCACAGCGTGCAAAGATGATTTAATACATATATACGTAACAACCAGCTTATTGCGATATTGGACGTCATGAAACATGACTCTCATTCAGCGTCAAACATCATCGAAGTAGATTTAGCCTCACCCCTATTTGCTCAAGCAGCAAACTACCTCAAATCGCGTGAGCTCGATATGCTCAAGGAGGCTTACCAATTCAGTCGGGAGGCGCACGACGGTCAGTTTCGAAAGACGGGTGAACCTTATGTGTCACACCCCGTTGCCGTATCTCAAATTCTTACGAGCTGGAATCTTGACGCACCCGCGTTAATCGCTGCGTTGCTCCATGATGTAGTTGAAGACACCCAAATCACAAAAACTGAAATCAGCCAAAAGTATGGCAAGGTCGTTGCTGATCTCGTCGACGGCGTTTCAAAGCTCGATAAAATCAGCTTCGAATCTCAAAAACATCAACAAGCTGAAAATTTCAGAAAAATGTTGCTTGCCATGGCAAAAGATGTTCGCGTTATGCTCATCAAGCTCGCAGATCGATTACACAATATGCGTACACTAACTGCAATGCAGGCACAAAAAAGAGCGCGTATCGCAAAAGAAACGCTTGAGATTTATGCGCCAATCGCAAATCGATTAGGTTTAAACGATGTCTATCGTGAGCTACAGGAATTATCACTGTCACACCTCTATCCAAACCGATATAAGGTGCTCTCAAAAGCTGTAAAGCGCGCCAGAGGAAACCGAAAAGAATTGATTCGCAAAATTCTTGCATCAATAGAAGAATGCTTGGGTGATCACAACCTTGACGCAGAAGTTTCAGGCCGCGAAAAAGCAATTCACAGTATCTATCGGAAGATGACTACAAAAACGTTATCGTTTGCAGAAGTTTTTGACATCTATGGCTTTCGCGTTGTTGTAAAAGATATAGCATCTTGTTACTTAGCCCTTGGGGTATTGCACCAACGTTATAAACCCGTTCCGGGAAAATTCAAAGACTATATCGCAATACCAAAAGCGAATGGCTACCAAAGCCTTCATAGCACGTTGTTAAGCCCGGTTGGGACACCTATTGAAATACAGATCCGCACAAAAAATATGGACCAAATCGCAGAATCTGGTGTTGCCTCACATTGGCTTTACAAAGAAACAGACGACGCTTCTCTAACCGAATTACAGACTCGAACGCATCAATGGATGCAGAACCTGCTGCAATTACAGTCGGAGCCTGGGAGTGCAGCTGAATTTTTGGAGCATCTAAAACTGGACTTGTTTCCTGACGAGGTATTTGTATTTACCCCCAAAGGAAAAATTATTTCTCTTCCCCGCGGAGCAACGACCATAGACTTTGCATATGCCGTGCATACCGACGTGGGAAATTCAACAATAGCAGCAAAAGTTAACCATGAGCCTGCAGCATTAAATACCGAATTAAGAAGCGGAGATCGTGTAGAGATAACCACTTCGGCCAACGGCGTAGCTAATCCTAATTGGTTGCGATTTATTGTCACGAGTCGGGCGAGATCTCAAATACGCCATTCCGTAAAAAGTCAGCAACATGAGGAATCAGCGTTACTCGGTACACGTTTACTAGAACAAGCTATCAAGGACCTTAAAATAGAGCCGAATGCGATTACGCGTGAGCATTGGGACCGACTCACAAAGGAATATGCTGGCAAAACTAAAAATGAGATTCTGTCTGAGATTGGTTTAGGCAAACAAGTAGCTATCGTTGTCGCTCGTCACTTATTAGCACTTGATGACGATGCGGAGACTCAGACAAACGCGCAGAAAACCAGTCTGGTTATACATGGAACAGAGGGAATGGCGCTACAGTTTGCAAAATGCTGTCATCCTATACCTGGCGACCCGATTATCGGGTATCTAAAAAAAGGGCATGGTCTAGTGATCCACACCCACGACTGCCCGATCGCACGGAGAGCGCATAACGATCCACATAAATGGATTGACGTTGAATGGGATCCAGACTCATCAAAATCATTTTTGGTCAAGATTTGCGTTCTAGCCCGTAATGGCCGAGGTTTACTAGGGAAAATTGCAACAAAAGTTTCAGCAGCAAATGCCAACATTGAAACCGGTAATTTCGAGCAAAACGACAGCACCAACTACGCTGAAATTAACCTTTCAATTTTAGTAACGAACCGCATTCATCTGGCAAGAGTTATTCGTAACGTTAGATCTTTAGACGAAGTCACGCGGATTACTAGATTAAAAGCCTGACGTCAACCGAGATGCATGATTTTAATAAAGCGGAGTCCGGTTGACTCCGCTTTGAGTTATAAAAATACTTCGACTACGGCCTAACCATGTTACAAGTTGTTGGTAACGTTGTATCTTCAGCGGCAACAACAAAATCAGTTCTAGGCCCTGTTCCGGTTTGCTCTACTTCATACTTCACGTTGTCATCACCCGTTCTTTTAAAAGTTGAAACATATAAAGGCTGCATTAATTGATGATTATCCGGTCTGATCCAAACCTCACCTGTGACCGCGTCGTATCGTCCTTGCTCTAGCTCTCTCGCAACATCTAAAGCATTGGTTGAGCCAGCTTTATCGATCGACTGCGTCAATAACTCCATACCGTACTTCAGTGTTATGAAAAACAAATCATCATTATGCTGTGGATATCTGCTTCGGTAAGCATCCACTACTGCATCCGATTGTTGGCCGCCCACATTTACATGCCACTGACCTACCTGTTTAACCCGATCAATGCCAGCTTCGCCAATTGCAGTAGGCCCACCAGCAAGACCCGCATAATACGTATAGAAATCAACGTCTACTCCGGAATCTTTTGCGGCCTTGACCAAAAGCGCTAAGTCAGCGCCCCAGTTAGCCGTAATGACAGAATCAGCTCCGGTCGCTCGCATTTTCGCGATGTATGGCGCAAAGTCCTTCACTTTACCCAATGGATGTAAATCATCTCCCACAATCTCAACGTCTGGACGTTTTTCAGCTAACATATTTTTCGCAGCTTTCGAGACAGCATGTCCGAACGAATAATCTTGATTGATTAGGTACACCTTCTCAATCGATGGGTCAGCTGCGATTGCACCACTCAACGCTAACATTTTCATATCGATATCCGCATCGAACCTAAAATGCCAAAAATTACATCGCTCGTTCGTTAGCGCTGGATCGACTGCTGCATAATTCATAAAAATCATCGCTGAATCGGGATTGCGTTCGTTATGCTTAGCTACCGCATCTGTAAGTGCTCCCGCTACCGCAGAGGAATTTCCTTGGAATATAAATTTAACGTTTTGATCAGCTAATTTTCGAAACGCAATCAATGAATCCTGGGGATTAGCTTTACCATCGAGTCCGATAACCTCAAATTTTTTTCCGCCAAGAACACCGCCACGCTCGTTAATTTGCTCCACAAATAGCTCCAGCGATCTAAGTCCGTTCTCGCCAACATTTGCAAACGGACCAGAAAGAGGATCAATCCATCCAATTTTTATCATCTCCTGAGATTGATTACATCCTGATAAAAATAAACTCACCGCCACAACCGAAGTGCCTAACACTCTCTTAATAAATCTCATTTCCCCTCCTTCAAACTCACATAAAAAAATAATCCGCATCGGACATGTGGAGCCATCAATTTTATTCTTAATTATAAAGACCTAAAATCATTATACGACTGTATTGATTAAACACGTAACCCAATCCTGCGGAGATACTGGTTTTAATGGAAGTCGCATGGGTCACATAAATAGGCAGCCCAGAAATAGTAATAGGGGACTATGAGAACAAGTAAAAAATGGTTTTTTCAATAGATTCCGACAAAAAATGCGCTAAAACAGCACTTCAGCGCATCCATCTTTTTGCGTGAATACTAACCCTAAATTAGGAAAAAAGGCTAAATGGTAGGCGGTGCGAGATTCGAACTCGCGACCAATGGATTAAAAGTCCACTGCTCTACCAGCTGAGCTAACCGCCCACACAAAAGCCCAGCATTTTAGCGGTTTAGCCCCCCATTGGTCAACCTAAGTAAATAGTTCGTAACAACCAACCAAGATGACCCTATATGTATAACGTCGGATCGTCGATACCCGATTCGTAAAAACCTTCCTTACGAATACGACAAGAGTCACAGACACCACAAGCCGCACCGTTGGATAATGCCTGGTAACAAGAAACCGTTTGGCTAAAATCAACGCCTAGCTTATGTCCGAGCTTTATAATCTCAGCTTTCTTCAAATCAATTAGAGGTACATGAATGCGAAATTTTGAGCCCTCAACACCTGCTTTAGTAGCTAGGTTAGCCAGATGCTCATAAGCCTCAATGTACTCTGGTCGACAATCAGGATAACCCGAATAATCGACTGCATTGGCCCCTATAAACACATCGTGCGCGTTAAGCACCTCAGCCCAACCCAAAGCCAGTGAAAGCATTATGGTATTCCTAGCAGGTACGTACGTAGATGGAATGCCAACTGTCTCATCAGTTGGAATCTGTTGACTGACATCTGTTAACGAAGACCCACCCAGCTGAGTCAAATCAATTTTAATGACTTTATGTTCCACTACCTTACGACGGACGCATAGGGCTTGCGCAAACGCTAATTCCGCTATGTGTCGTTGTCCATAATCAATAGATAACGCGTAACATATAAATCCGTTAGATTGCGCATGAGCAATCGTCGTCGCAGAATCCAAGCCCCCAGACACCAAAACAACGGCTTTTCGCAGCTCACTATTCATCGTCGCAATACCTTGTATATTCCGTCAGTCTTTTTTGAGGTAGCGATTGATTATGTACCACTGCATCACGAGCACATGTTTTCTTAGCGTCTATCAAGTATTTTTTCGCATCGGTACATTCTCTCCGTTCCAAATGAATTGTTCCTGCATCTAAGGTCGCCACGCATTGTTTATTATGATTTTTTAAACGCGGAACCAATTGTTTCAGGACATTCAAAGCCTCTAGACTCTTATAATCAGACTTGGTTAATGCCTTAGCGGACCAATACAAACCACTTTTTGCATATTGATTCTCTGGAAAAGCTTCATGTAGCGCCTTAAATAGCGGAATTGATTCGTTATACCTTCCTTTGTCATATAAACCCTTCGCATATTCATAAAATATTTTGGCATCTTTTATTTCACCATCTAAGACGGGTACCGCACTATCAACCGGCACCGAGACATCAACTGTCTTAACTGGTTTATCGACACTTTCGGCTTGCACGGGAGGCTTAGAACCAGAAGATAGATCCCCCGCTAAGACCTCTAAGCTTGTGCGAATATCGGCATCGAGCAAATTGACTTTTGAAGAGAGTTGCTTCAGATCCCCCTTCAAACTTTTAAGCATATTAGCAAGACTCGACTGAGAACCATCACCAAGTTGCAATTGACCTTCGATATTGGACACTTTCAGCATTAATTCATGAATCAAATCCTGTGCTTTTTCAATGTCTGCCAGTCTCTTCGTTATCTTATCTAAATCACCTCTTAGCGCACGAAGCTCCTCATCCATCTTTTGACGTTCATAAAAATCAGTCATACCAGATTCAGGCTTTAATGATCCTCCTGGAGCCTCCTGTGCCAAGCCCAAGGACGCGGCAGACGAACATAACATCACTAATATCAGCGGGAAATATCGAAAGATATGGAAATTACACATGGTGATGGCCATCAGACCAGATGATTAAAAGGTCTTACTACAAAATTAAAGTTAGGGCTAATCAATATATACGAGATCACTTCGTCTATTTTTAGACCGACTGTCGTTATCAATTCCCAACGCAATAGGTTTCTCTGCACCGTAACTTACGACATCAATCTGATCTTGTCTGGCACCTATCAATACGAGCGCTTGCTTCAATTGTTCCGCACGACTTTGCCCTAGGGCCAAGTTATACTCTCGGCTACCGCGATCGTCACAGTTGCCCTCGATTCGAATCCGAACTGAGGGATATTGCTTCAGGAAATTTCCATGGGCCTTAACAATTGGCCGATACGCTTCCTTAATCACAGAGCTGTCGAAGTCATAAAAAACACTTCGCTGAGATAACAGTGAATCATTTTGGGAAAGCTGCTCTTTGATATCAGCCTCACGTTGCATCTCTTCTTGTTTTTGCGCATTTTCGACATCTAACTTTGTACGTTCCTCCAAAAGTCTTTGCTCCTCGCGCTCAAACTCCCGTTTTAATTCATCCTGTTGCGCTCGAAGTTCGGCCTCGGACGCAGCCTCTGAGACCTCAGCTAATTCGGTAGATTGCTCAAATGAGCGTCGATCAGACTCATCGAATAGATCCCTTTGTTCGATGTCAGCATTCATTTTAGTTTTACTGGAACAACCGATACATGCCGCAAGTAAACCAGCCGCTAACAAAAGTTTCATAGTCATAACGTATCCTGATTAATCTTTGATGAAAGGGCCCCAAGAAGGCTCGCGAATATCATCTCCCTTCGGCCCAACGTAACGGAGCTTCGCCCGCCCGTTCTTGGAGACGAATCGCAAAATACCGCGCCCATTTGCTTCCGAAGCGTACACGATCACCTTACCATTCGGAGAGATACTTGGCGACTGATCCAGCGATCCATTAGTTAAAATCTGAACAATACCGGACTTCATATCGAGCGTTCCGACATTAAATTTTCTTTCATCGTAATGGATTAAGACAACAAAACTATCGTCAGGGCTAAATTGAGGCGATGCATTATATCGACCCTCGTAGGTCAATCTCACCTCAGATACAGCTTTAACCGTGGTCTGATATACCTGTGGCCGGCCCGGTCGATCCGATGTAAACACTATATTTTTACCATCTGAGGAAAAGCTGGGTTCAGTATTAATAAATCGATCATTTGTAATTTGAACCTTGCTTTGATCATTTAGCGAGACGATAAAAATGTCTGACTTGCCATCCTTGGAGATCGCAATTGCCAAGGATTTTCCATCAGGAGACCAGGCAGGCGCTGAATTTGAACCTGGATATGGGCCTATGATCCTGGGCTTTCCTGTGGCCCGACTACGTTCGTAATCAACCGGGACCACATGAACGGCAGCTTTCCGATTTATAAAAGAAACGAAAGCAATCTGGCCCCCGTCAGGAGACCAACTGGGTGACAGAATCGGCTCATTTGTAGAATATATTTCCTTTGGATTATGACCATCTGAGTCCGCAATGACCAAAGTTGATTTATCCTTAGAACGGACCACATAAGCAATTTTTGTTCTGAAAATCCCTTTGTCTCCCGTTAGCTTTTCATAAATCAAATCAGCAAAATGATGAGCCATTCGTCGTATTTGCGCAGGATCATCTTTGATTTGATAACCAACCGACATCGCTTGGCCCAGAATGTCATACAACCAAAACGTGCCCTGGATCCGTCCATCATCAAGGTCCATAAACTTCCCGATAACCAAATTTTGCACATCTTTGCTTTTCCAATCGGGATAGTCAGACTCAGTCAACTTGGCACGACTCCATTTTTTTTCAAACCCCTGAATTGTAAAGAGACCGGTTTTCATCAAGTCCGCAGATATAATCTCAGAAATCAAACGAGCCTCAGCACCTCCTCCTTCAAAAGGGAGCACGGTTATTGGTATTTTTGCACCCTCATCTGCGATGATCTCTATTTCCACCTGAGCCGATGCAGCACCATACAAAAAGACGGCACTTAACCAAAAGACTTTGGTAAGACCGTTGGTAATACGAAACACAGAAAACATCCAGCTCTCCCCTAAAATTCAAACTTAATGTTTACACCACGCCCAAAGGTCCTTTGAAAGAACGCCGCATCTGGGGGGTCTTCCGCCATCAGTGGTGACGCCATGGTAATCGCATTTTCTACTGATTTATCGTATGCAGAATTACCGCTTGACTGAGTTAAATTAATATCAACCACATGCCCAGACTCTGACAAAACTAACTCATAATACACTCGTAAGCCTTCACTCTGCATACCCCAGTTAAATTCTTCTAATACTTCTTTTATTATTGCATTGATATATTTATCAAGTTTATCTTTTGCTAATGCTTGAGCCGCAAGAGCATCAGCCGCATGTTTTTGAAGTTCTTTTTGTGCCCGTTCCGCAGAGGCCCTTACATTTTGATCATATTTTTCAACAGCCTTTTGTGCGTCGCGTGTTAACTTTGCTATCCGCTGACGCTCTTTCTCTCGAAGTTCTCTTGCTTCCTTCTCCAGACGTCTCTTCTCCGCTAGCTCCCGCTGACGCTCTTTCTCTTTAAGTTCTCTTGCCTCCTTCTCCAAACGCCTCTTCTCCGCTAGCTCCCGCTGACGCTCTTTCTCTTTAAGTTCTCTTGCCTCCTTCTCCAAACGCCTCTTCTCCGCTAGCTCCCGCT
>MDTB01058693.1_pt1 | contig 44171 bp, 42 predicted proteins | sample 811161 | NCBI WGS metagenome assembly MDTB01 (sample SAMN05326650, study PRJNA326480) | marine metagenome | isolation source: seawater | place: Mediterranean Sea | collected 2009 | reverse complement strand
TGTTTGGGTACCGCAGGCACGAAATCAGCAGGCACTTCGGTGCCGCTGTGCGGCGCATCTAACAGTAACGGCAACGCCGGCCCCGGAGCCACCCGGTAATCTAAAACCCCCGCGCGATGGTGGTCATAGCCCGGATCAATCATTGATCATTCAAATGGCAAGCTGCAAAGCGTTTCGGGGCGATTTCACGCAAGCTTGGAATTTCTTCGCGGCAACGGGCGCTCGCATGTGGACAGCGGGGATGAAAATGACAGCCATGCGGTGGATCAAGCGGCGATGGAATTTCACCCTTAACGGGGACAAATTGCCGTTTCCGTGTCTCCAGACGGGGAACCTCGCCAAGCAGCGCTTTGGTATAGGGGTGATTTGGCGCATCAAAGAGTTCTTCTGTCGGCGCGATTTCCACAACCCGACCCAGATACATAATCACGACCCGATCACTGAGATGCTCAACCACCCCAAGGTCATGGCTTATGAACAAATAGGTTAGATTTAGCTCTTCACGCAGTGACATGAACAGGTTCAACACTTGCGCTTGAATCGACACATCCAGGGCGGCAACAGATTCATCACAAACCAGAAAATCAGGCTGCACAGCTAACGCCCGGGCAATCCCAATTCGTTGCCGTTGGCCGCCGGAAAACTGGTGCGGATAGCGGCGCGCGTAATCAGGGTCTAAGCCGACTTTCAACATGATATCGCGCACATAGGCATCCAAGTCATCACCGGCGATACCGTGCACCCGCGGTGCCTCGCCAACAATATCTCGGACCCGCAAGCGCGGGTTAAGCGAGCTCATTGGATCTTGGAAGATCATCTGGATTTTAAGTGCCGCCTCACGCCGATGATCCGCTTCCAAGCCATCAACATCCTGGCCACGGAAAAACACTTGGCCGTCACTGGCTTCATGGACACCGGCCACAACCCGGCCCAAGGTTGACTTCCCGCACCCCGACTCGCCGACCAAGCCAACAACTTCGCCATCGGCGATGGACAGACTGACCCCATCAACTGCATGAACCACTTCTTCACGCACATTGGCGCCCAGCTTTTGGGCAATCACACCTGCGACATCGAGCTTTTTAATAAAGCGTTTCGAGATATTACGTAATTCTAAGATTGGCGTAGCGTTATCGGCGGTCACAACTTGGCCTCCTCAGCGACCCGCAAGGGGTAATGGCAACGGACGTTGCGCCCGGCAATTGGCGTGGTCTGATCAGGGATCTGTTCACAGGCATCGGCCACATATGAACAGCGACTTTTAAACGGGCACCCCGCAGGCAGATTTAACAATGATGGTGTCATTCCCGGAATTTGCTGCAGCGCTTGGCCACGACGATTACGGCTGGGAACCGAGCCAATCAAGCCGGCGGTATAAGGATGGCAGGGAGAATCAAGGACATCATCAACGCTGCCCTGCTCAACCACCCGGCCAGCATACATGACACAAATGTCGTCGGCTAAACCGGCGACCACCGATAAATCATGGGTGATCCAAATCATTGCCGTGCCGGTTTCAGCACACAGCTTTTGCACCTCATAAAGGATTTGCCCTTGAATGGTCACATCAAGGGCAGTGGTTGGCTCATCGGCAATGATCAGGTCAGGCTTGTTAATCATTGCAATGGCAATCGCCACCCGCTGCCGCATGCCGCCGGAAAATTGGTGCGGATACGCATTCAGGCGCTCACTCGCCGATGGGATGCCGACCCGTTCCAGGGATTCAACCGCCATATCACGGGCGTCGCTGCGGGAAATATCGAAATGTGCTTGCACAGCCTCAATCATCTGCGTGTCGATCCGCAAGACCGGATTAAGGGTCATCATCGGATCCTGAAAGATCATCGCAATGTTATTACCGCGCAACTGCTGTAGGCGGGTTTCCGGTGCCCGCGAGATTTCCTCACCGCGGTAAATAATATCGCCCTCAACAATCCGTCCAGGCTCATCAACCAGGCCCAGAATGGAAAACCCCGTGACCGTCTTCCCGGAACCAGATTCGCCCACCAAGCCAAGCACTTTGCCGGGATGCACATCAAAACTGATCCCGTCTACCGCTTTGACGATGCCTGCTTTGGTGAAAAATTGTGTTTTCAGGTCTCGGACCCGCAGGGTCGGTTCCTGGATCAAACCATCTGCCGTCATTACTGTGGTCGCTCCGTTATTTCTGTAAGCGCGGATTAAGCACATCACGCAGCCGGTCACCGACCAAGTTAATGCTGACAATGGTCACCAATAGGGCGATCCCCGGGAAGGTCACAATCCAGTAATGCCCGCTGTGCACATATTCAAAGCCATTGGCGATGAGACTGCCAAGCGATGGTTCGGTTTGCGGCAGACCGAGGCCAAGAAAGGAGAGGGTCGCTTCTAAGGAAATCGCATGCGCGGTCTGCATCGTGCCAACGACGATAATCGGCGCAACCACATTCGGGAATAGATGGGTAAAAATGATGCGTGGCTTCGATAACGCCAAACAAATGGCTGATTCAATGTATTCCTTACGGCGTTCAACGAGGGCGCTGCCACGCACCGTTCGGGCGTAATAAGCCCATTGCACGACAATCAGTGCGATGATCGTCTTATCGACACCTTTGCCCAATGTTGCCAGCAGCACCAATGCGATGAGAATTGCTGGAAAGCTTAATTGAATATCAACGAGGCGCATGATCAAGGAGTCAACACGGCCGCCGACAAAAGCCGCTGTCAGACCTGCCGTAACACCAATGATGAGGGCAATGACGCCGCTGCCGATACCAACCGTCAGGCTGATGCGCAAACCATAAATAATGGAACTGAGCATGTCCCGGCCAGCCCCATCGGTACCGAGATGGGCAACACTGCCTGACTTGATCACACCACCTGGATGGATGGTCTTATTTTCAACCGTTACGGTGGTCAAATCATAGGGGTCGGTCGGCGACAATAGCGGCGCAAATACCGCAATAAAAACAATTACCAAGACAACAAAGAAGCTACAAACCGCGAGCTTGCTTTCACTGAAATCAGAGATGAAGCGCCGCAGCGGTGTTTCAACTTTGACAGCCGCTGCCGCCGGCGTTTCAAGCTCTTCAATATTTCCGTTAACCGCACTCATCCTTTGACATCCTGCAGCCGAACCCGCGGATCAAGGACCGAATACATGACGTCCACCGCCAGGTTTATGAAAACGAACAACAGCACAATGATCATCAAATAAGCGACAATCACAGGCCGATCTAAAAAGCCAATCGAATCAATCAACAAGAGCCCCATGCCAGGCCAAGCAAACACTGTTTCCGTGACAACCGAGAAGGCAACCAAACCGCCAAATTCCAGCCCCAGAACAGTGACCACCGGGATCATGATATTTTTCAAAACATGGACCAGAACAATGCGCGATCGGCTGACGCCTTTGGCACGTGCAAACTTGATGTAATCTTGGTGGATAACTTCGCGGGTGCCAGCCCGTGACAGCCGGATAACCATCGACAGTTTAAACAGCGATAAATTGACGGCCGGCAAGATCACATAACTTATTCCCTTCCAGGTCAGGAAGCTGACCTCGACCCCGAACAGGTCCTGGGTTGGCCCCCGACCTGTTGACGGCAACCAGCCCAAATGCACCGCAAACAGCATGATCATCATGATACCAACCCAAAACGTTGGCAGGCTGAAACCAAGGATGGAACTGCTCATGATGGTTTTTGAGGCCATGGAATCAGGACGCAGCCCGGCCCACATCCCCAACGGAATGCCAAGAACGACGGCGATCAGCAAAGCACACACCGCCAGCTCAAAGGTCGCTGGCATACGATCTAAAATCAACAATAAGGCTGGCTCTTCAAAAACGAAGCTCTCGCCAAGATTGCCTTGCAGCGCGGCTGATAAGAACCGCCAATATTGAATATAAAAAGGTTGATCAAGGCCGAGATTTTTAATCACCATCTCGCGGTCATATTCGTCGGCATCATCTGCCACCAACATTTCGACAGGATCGCCGATCAAGTACACACCGCTGAAAACCAGCAGAGACATGAAAAAAACAACGACCGCTGCCTGCATTAAGCGGCGAATGATGAATACCGTCATAGCGACCTCATCGTTTGGAACCGGGCTTTAGCGCCTGTCGCATATCTGAAATGTATAAATAAAAACCGGGGCGACCAGCGGCCGCCCCAGATCTTTTTCGTCGGTTTATTCTTTTACCAAGTCAAGGCCAACGGTCCGCTCATCGGCGCGGGCGTTGTACTTCAGGCCTTTGCGTGTGGCCCAGGTGTTAACTTGATAATGCAACGGAATAATCCCTTGGCTCTCACCAATACCTGCCTCCGTGGCTTGCGCCAGAAGTTGGCCGCGCTTGGCATCGTCAACCGTTGACAGGGCTTCAACCACCAAAGCATCAACTTTCGGGTTTGAATGGCGACCCCGGTTCGAGGCACCAAAGCCTTTCGACTTGTCACGAGTCACCAGCAGAGATTTCAACGGTGACGAAGGCTCACCTGTACCGGAACCCCAGCCGACCAAGAAGAAGCTAAATTCTGGTTGGCCGTCTTTGCCGCCCTTAGAGGCCCGCTTGAAGAACACGTTCTTCGGCATGGTGGAAACCTTGGTGGGAATGCCGTTGGCTGACAACATTTGACCAATTGCTTCGCAAATCTTGTCATCGTTGATGTAACGATCATTCGGACCGTGAATGGTCAGCGCAAAGCCATCACCCCAACCAGCATCTTTCAGCATTTGTTTTGCTTTGGTTGGATTGTAAGCCTCTGGCTGCAACTTGCTGGAGCGGCCAAAAAAGCCTTCCGGCAAAAGCTGGCCTGCTTTCAGCGCAACCCCTTCCATGACTTTTTCAACAATCGCGTCACGGTTGATCATCATCGACAGTGCTTTACGTACGTTCGGATCCCGCAGCGGGTTCTTCGACAGCGGATTGCCTGCTTTGTCCGTCACGAACGGTGAGTTGTCACGGAACTGATCCATGTGCACATAGATCACCCGGTTTGAGACACCCTGGCTCAGGCTGACATTGGGATTCTTTTTCAAGGTCTCAATGTCGGTCACAGGAACGTTGTCAATCATGTCAACATCGCCGGCCAGCAAAGCCGAAACGCGGGCTGGCTCCGACTTGATGAATTTAAAGGTCATCTTATCCCATGGCTGCGCCAACGGGCCTTTGTAGCCATCATATTTGACCAAGACCATACGATCGCCTTTTTTCCATTCGACGAATTTGTACGGGCCGGTTCCGATTGCCGCTTTGCCATTGTTAAAGTCTTTAGCGCGAATGCCGAAATTTTTGTCGGGTTGACCTGTGCCTTTAACTTCCGATGACATCACCATTACCGAGGTCATATCATTGGGCATCAACGGATACGGCGTTTTGGTGGAAATATGGATCGTGTAATCGTCAATTTTTTTGACGGTTTTACCCTTGGTATAGGTCCGGAAACTTGAGTTACCGCCTACATAGCCGTCTGCGCGCTTAAACGAGAAAACGAAGTCGTCTGCGGTAAAGTCGCTGCCATCATGGAATTTAACGCCTTTACGCAGCTTGAATTCCCACGTGGTATCGTTGATCGGCTTCCATGAGGTCGCCAACCGGGGAATAAGCGTGCCCATATCAGGTGACCAATCAATGAGACGGCCAAAAATTTGCCCCAGCATCGCATTATTGGGACCAAGATTATGGAAATATGGATCGACAGATGACGGTTCCGAGCGGATACCAAGCGTGGCATCATCAGCTAACGCCGCACCACCGACAAAGGTCGCGGCGACTGCACCGAGTACCGACGCCTTAAGCAACTTGTTCATATGAAGTCTCCTGGCTATTCGTTATAAACCATTCTCTGGGCCCGGATGAAGCTTGGTGCCTGGCCGTAACCAAATTCGGAAGCCCACGGAAAGACTGTAAACCGAATTTGATCAAGGCAGCAATAGTAAGACAGGCATCCTCAAAAATGAAATGCTTCAGCCCTTCCCATCGCCCCTGGCTCGGGCTAGACTTTGGTTCTTCGTTTATGAATTATCCTCGTCTGAATGCCGAGCCCAAACCAGCCAGGGTCGGTTGATTAAGAAATTTCAGGAGCCACCGATGCAAGCCACCGATCTTGTCTGTCATGACATCCTAAAACGCCTTATCGCCTTCGACACCACCAGCCGTAATTCCAACCTGCCGCTTATCGAATGGGTCAAAGACTACCTTGCAGGCTTTGGTGTTGAGAGCGAGCTGACCTATGATGACGCCGGCCAAAAAGCAAATTTGTTTGCAACCCTCGGCCCTGCCGACCGGTCCGGCGGCGTGATCTTGTCGGGACATACAGACGTGGTGCCTGTCGACGGCCAAGATTGGGTGACCGATCCATTTGATATGCTCGAAAAGGACGGTCGGCTTTATGGCCGCGGCACCTGTGATATGAAGTCGTTCGTTGCCGTTAGCCTGGCGATGGTGCCGCAGTTTTTGGAACGCCAGTTAACCGTCCCGATCCACCTGGCCTTTTCCTATGACGAGGAAGTCGGCTGCATTGGCGTCCGCCGATTGATCGACGGCAATTTGTCGAAAGGCATCCGGCCGCAAGCCTGTATCGTCGGGGAACCAACCAATATGCAACCTGTTATCGCCCATAAAGGTAAGCGCAGCTTTCAGGTCAATGTGCGGGGCATGGAGGCGCATTCCTCGCTGGCACCAAAAGGCGTAAATGCGGTTGAATACGCGGCCGAAATTGTCGCCCACATCAAATCATTGGCCCGCCAAAAGGCCGCCGACGGCCCCTATGACCAGATGTTTGATATTCCCCACACTACCTTGCACACCGGCACCATCAATGGCGGGACCGCGCTCAACATTGTGCCGTTAAATTGCAGCTTTGAATTTGAATATCGCTATATTCCCGCTGACAATCCGGATGATCTATTGGCCGCGGTGCAAGCTTTCATCGACACCCAATGCTTGCCGGAAATGCAGGCGATTGATCCAACGACCAGCATTACCGTAGAAGAATTGTCGTCCATCCCGGGCCTGGATACCGATGAAGATGACGAGGTTGTGCAGCTTGCCAAAGCACTGTCAGGCGCCAATTCGGTCAGCAAAGTTGCCTTTGGCACCGAGGCGGGGCTATTCCAACAAGCTGACGTGCCGACCATTGTCTGTGGTCCGGCGCATATCGACCAAGCCCATAAACCAAATGAATTCGTTGAAATTTCCCAGGTCGCACAATGCGAGGCGTTCATGGGCCGGTTGATGGATCGAGTCTGCGCAGACTAGTCAACGGGAATGAAATTGGTGGAAAAAACCTCTGAAAAACAACGGCTCGACAGCTTGGAGAATATTTATCCAGTCGAGCTGTCAGCGCCTGATATCACAGCCTATGCAGCGGGAAATACGGGTGTCCCATATTACACGACACTTGACTCCGGTATCGCCGGCCCGCACGCCGCGATCCTCGCCCTCACCCATGGCAATGAGATTTGCGGCGCGATTACCCTTGATACCATGTTCCGCTGCGGTTTGATGCCGACCCGGGGTAAGCTCACATTGGGCTTCAACAACGTTGCCGCCTACGCACAATTCGATGCCCGGTACCCGGCGGCATCGCGATTTGTCGATGAAGATATGAATCGGGTTTGGGCGACCGAGCGACTGGACGGCGACGACCAGAGTATCGAGCTTGCAAGAGCACGCGAAATTCGCCCTTTGATTGATACCGTCGATTTTCTACTCGACCTTCACTCCATGCAGTCAGCCAGTCCACCGTTAATGCTTGCCGGCCCGTTGGCCAAGGGTCACGAATTTGCAAGCCTGCTAAAGTATCCGGAAACAATTATGTGCGATGCTGGCCACGCCGCCGGTAAGCGGTTGCGCGACTACGGTGACTTTGGCGATGCAAATTCCCCACGGAACGCCTTGCTAGTTGAAGCCGGGCAACATTGGGCGGCGTCAAGCGGTATCGTATCCACCGATAGCGCGGTTTGTTTTCTGCAAGCGCTGGACATGATCGATGATGCCACCGCAAAATCGTTATCACAGGATACGCGGCCTGCCGCCCAGCGCACCATTGAGGTCATTGATCGTGTCACCATCAACAGTGATCACTTTCAATTCCATCAACCCTATACCGGCCTTGAGGTTATTCCTAAAGCAGGGACCGAGCTTGGCATTGACGGTGACACGCCGGTTGTGACGCCGTTTGACGACTGTGTTTTGATCATGCCTACACGACGCACTTGGAAAGGACAAACAGCTGTCCGTCTTGGTCGGTATGTTAAGTAACACCGGCGCGCGACCAAAATCACCGACAGCCTTCAATTTGCCGCAACTGCTTTTAGCGCTGATCATCGGTACCATTGGCGGCGCTGTTTTCGCCTATTTTCAACTGCCGCTGCCGTGGATGCTGGGGGCCATGACCTTCACCACCATCGCCTCACTGGCGGGGTTACAAATGCAGGTCCAAAGGCGCATCCGGATGCCGATGAGCGCCGTTATCGGGGTCATGCTTGGGGCCGCATTTACCCCGGATCTGATTGATCGCCTGGCGACCTGGTCGGTCACCATTTTTGGCCTGTTCATCTATGTCTTGGTCGCCTGTTCGCTGGTCATGATCTATCTGCGCAAGGTCGCCCGTTATGATCTACAGACGGCATATTTTTCATCCTCACCCGGCGGCCTCAGTGAGATGACCCTTGTTGGCGCCGAAATGGGCGCTGATGAACGGGTTATCGGCCTGTCACATGCGCTGCGAATTCTTTTGGTGGTGATGGCGCTGCCATTTTTATTCCAGCTGTTTGGTGATTACGTACCGACAGACTCAATGTTACCACCCGGCTCGTCGATGAACATGCCATTGACGGATTGGGGGCTGTTGATCGCCTGCGCAATCATTGGCGCACCGCTTGCCAAAATGTTGCGTATTCCTGCGCCCTTCCTGGTTGGTCCCGTGATCTTGAGCGGTGCAATCCACATCGCCGGCATCACCAATCAAGGCCCGCCAGGCTTTCTGATTGCCGCCGCGCAAGTGGTGATCGGTGGCTCCGTGGGCTGCCGATTTGTCGGCGTGGCTGTCAAAGAAGTCCTCAGGACGATGATTGTTGCCTTTGGATCAACAGCTATTTTGCTGCTGTCGGCGGTTGCCGGTGGCATGATCTTGCAGCAAATCACCGATGTGCCGTGGCATGTTTTGGTGCTTGCATTTGCCCCTGGTGGGCTTGCGGAGATGAGTTTGGTCGCCTTAGCAATCGGCTCTGACGTGGCCTTTGTTGCGACCCATCATATTTTCCGCATTGCCATGGTCGTTATCTTGGCCCCGAGCGCGTTTCGGCTGTTCAACAAAATCTGGCTGGTACCGAAAAAGCAGCAGCTATAAGCAAATTGAGTCTTAATCAAAGCAACTTATTTTCCAACGCCACCCGCACCGCCTGTGCCCGATTGCGCACCCCAAGCTTGCGAAACGCCTGTTTTAAACGCGCTTTTACCGTAACTTCCTCGATGTCCAGGCTGCGGCCGATCTCCTTATTGGTATGCCCCGCCACCAATAGCTCAATCACGTCCTCCTTGGCCGTCAATACCTGACCATTGAAAGACGTCTCACCCTTCCCGGAAAAAGTCGAGGTATGCCGGGCGATCAAATCCATAGGGAAATACGATACCCCTGATAAGATCAACTCCAAGGCTTTCATTAAACCATCGGCGCTCATCGTCTTTGGGATATAGCCATTGGCCCCGGAGCGCATCACGGCGTAAATCTGTTCCGGATCATTGATACCAGATACAACCACTAAGCAATGACGTGGGAACTCAGCCCGAAGCTGCTCAAATGTTGAGGCACCGAACATGCCCGGCATGTTCAAATCAATCAGCACAACATCAAAACTTTGGCTCGAGCGCAGCTTGGCGACCAATGTCGCGTACGACTCGCCGATATCAACAAATGTGTTGGTAAATGATTTTTTGATCAAAAAAGCCAGGCTGTCGCGGAACATTTCATGATCATCAACAATTAAAATCGACTTATTTTCAATCACCGTTGCACCATAACCGTTTTGCTATTTTACCACGACCAAATGTACACGTTTAGGTTGCGCATTTGTATAGTTCTTCAACATCTCGTATGTTTTGATACGCCATTGCTTCATCATTGTATCATAATTCCTATTTTTTGTAAAAAACCAAAACTTATACTAATATTAAAAGATTATTTTTAATTTTTTGTTCATAAATGACAGATAGTTACCCATAAGATAGCGTTGGGTGGCGGGCTTTGGTGACAACCCGCCACACATCTATTAGCTGGCTGCAGTAACCATTATTTCGACCGTGAATTTTGGCGACGCAAGCTTCGGTGACTCGACACATGCCCGACATGGCGTTGCCCCGGCCACGACCCAGGCATCCCAAACAGCGTTCATCTCCGCAAAGTCATCCATTGTGTTCAGCCAGATTGTCGCGGTTAAAAGCTTCGATTTATCGCTACCGGCATCACTCAGCAGGCCATCGATGGCAGCCAAAATATCCTTCGTTTGCTCGGTAACGCTGCCGCCGGCGGCATTATGCGCAACTTGGCCGGCGGTATAAACAGTGCCATTATGTGACACAACTTGGCTCATGCGCTCACCGACATGATGGCGTTCGATCGTCATCTCTTTTCTCCTCCTGTAAAGAAATCAGCACCGACGGTGCTGGCAAAAATATGCGTCCAAAATGACACTAACCGCCATTGCAGCTTGCTCCAAGCGCGATCCTGATTATGGTATGGCGCAATCAATTATGGAGCTTTGAAAATGGATTTCACACTGTCCGCAGAAGTTGATGCAGCCCGCCTGAAGGCGCGCCAATTCGTAATCGATGAGGTGCTGCCCGTTGAAGCTGACAAAAACAATTATGACGCCCATGAGAATATCACCTTAGCAGCGCTTGCACCGCTGCGGGAAAAAGCAAAATCAATTGGCCTGTGGGCACCACAAATGCCTGTGGAGCGCGGCGGTATGGGATTAACAACCATCGGCATGGCTGCTGTTTACGAAGAAATGAACAGATCAATCTTTGGCCCTGTGGCAATCAATTGCGCGGCCCCGGATGACGGCAATATGTTCTTGCTCAACCGGGTTGGCACCGAAGCACAAAAGCAAAAATGGTTGCAGCCGATCATCGACGGTGATGTGCACTCATCCTTTGTCATGACAGAGCCGCACCCTGGCTCCGGTTCCGATCCATCGATGATGCTGACCAAGGCAGAGCCCATCAGTAACTCTAAATGGCGGATAACCGGTCGCAAGTGGTACATCACAGGTGCCGAGAGTGCGACCCATTTCATCTTGATGGCGCGCACCTCCGATGACCCGCGCAAGGGTCTCAGCGCGTTTTTGTTCCACAAAGACCAACCTGGTTGGCGCATTGTCCGCCGCATCCCGATTATGGGGCCGGAAGAACATGGCGGTCATTGTGAAATCGAATTTGATGGCCTTGAGATCGACGACAGTGACCGTCTGATGGAGGTTGGCGATGGCTTGAAAGCGACACAGATTCGCCTTGGGACCGCACGCTTAACCCACTGCATGCGCTGGCTCGGCTTGGCCAAACGTTCAATGGAGATTGCCCGCGACTATGTCGAAGACCGCGAAGGCTTCGGCAGCAAGCTAATCGACCGTGAAAGCGTCCAAATCAAACTTGGCGAAACAGCCCATGAAATTGAGATGGGCCGATTGATTGTCATGAAAGCAGCTTGGAAACTGGATCAGGGCGACTTTGCCCGGCAAGAAGTCTCGATGGCCAAAATTCACGTCGCCGATACCCTACACAAAGCGGTCGATACCGCGATCCAGTTAAACGGCGCACGCGGTTATTCAAAAGATACCGTGCTGGAATGGATCTATCGCTACGCCCGCCAAGCTCGTTTGGTCGATGGCGCATCCGAAGTTCATAAAATGGTCTTGGCACGTTTTTATCGCCGCGACGGGACCGATTTCTGGCGCTGGGGCGTTTGACCGACAACAACTTCAAAAACACATGGAAACGAAGATGATCGACGCCGCTCAAATGGATGTTTTAAATCGCATCGCCAGTGCGCTTGAACGCTTGGCACCAGCAACCGCAGCAACCAGCGATCTAAACGCTGCCGATGGCTTTATATGGAACGCCGAACACATGGGCTTGGACCCCGTGGCGGCGATTAACCGGGTTGATATCAACTTGCTGCAAGGAGTCCAGCTGCAACGCGATATTCTCTATGATAATACCTTGCGATTTGCCACCGGCCTGCCGGCCAATAATGCGCTGTTATGGGGCGCGCGCGGCATGGGTAAAAGCTCTTTGGTGAAAGCTGTTCATGCGCAAGTGAATGACGAGACGAACGGCAATTTAGCCTTGGTTGAGATCCATCGTGAGGACTTGGAGACCTTGCCGAAACTGTTGAGCTTGGTGCGGCAATCAAGCCGCTACTGCGTGGTATATTGCGATGACCTGTCATTTGATTATGAGGACACCAGCTATAAGTCCCTGAAAGCCGTGCTTGAGGGCGGCATTGAAGGGCGACCAAAAAATGTTCTTTTCTACGCCACCTCAAACCGCCGTCATTTGATGTCACGAGATATGATTGAAAATGAGCGGTCAACGGCCATACATGCCTCAGAAGCTGTTGAAGAAAAAGTCTCATTGTCAGATCGCTTTGGGGTCTGGCTCGGCTTTCATGCCTGCGATCAAGATACTTACTTTGCCATGATCGAGGGCTATTGCAGCGCCCTGGGGATCAATCTGACAAAAGACGAGCTGCGCGTCCGCGCCAAAGAGTGGACAGTCACACGCGGTTCACGTTCAGGTCGGGTAGCTTGGCAATTTGTGCAGAATTTGGCTGGTGAATTGGGGGTTCCCATCGATCAATAATAACGCCGGCCTAGCTGCCAATGTATTTTTCCGGGTTCAACGCCCGCGACCCGCGTCGCAATTCAAAATGTAACTGCGGGCGGCTCACGCCGCCGCTTTTGCCGACTGTTGCAATCACTTGGCCACGGCGCACCTGCGCACCCCGGGCAACCAGTAATTTCTGAGCATGGCCATACGCCGAAATCCAGCCGTCGGCATGTTTGATCAATAACAGCTTGCCGAAACCACCGAAACCGGCGCCGGCATAGGCAACAATGCCGTTTTCAGCAGCTTTAATTGGTGCCCCGATCGGGGCGGCAATATTGATCCCATCATTATGCAAACCACCCTTGCGCGGCCCAAACCGGCCAATGACGCGGCCGTTTACCGGCACCAGAAAAGCCGACTTAGAGCGCGGCGGCGGTCTAAAGTTTGCCGGTGGCTTTGCTGCCGGCGGTGAGGTGCGAACAGCCTTGGCCGTCGCCGCCGCCGGGCTCTTTGTTGCCGGCAAAGGGGCCGTTGCAATGGTTGTTGTTGGTCGATCAAAGGCCGGGCGCGGCAACGGTAAAGCCATGATTGCCGGCACGGATACATTGTTTGCTGAGCGATCCGGAATAGGCCCTGAGGACGCTTTTGGCGGTGCCGCGCCGGCAACCCGTAACCCTGGCAATCGCAGTCGTTGGCCGACCTGAATCACATAGGGTGGTTGGATTGCGTTCAAAACAACCAACCGCCGCATATCCACATTCATGCGCAAAGCAATGGTCGACACCGTGTCACCGGCGACAACGATATAGGTATCGACCTGCGGCAGTCGTAAGGTTTGACCAACACGCAGTAAATACGGCGGCTTCAGGGCGTTTTCTTCAATTAAGCTTCGCAGCGGCAGACCATTGGCCCGGGCAATGGAATAAACTGTTTGGCCTGGCAATACAGTGACCAGAGCTTGTTTTGACGCCCCTGTCCGTGCCGACGCCGGCACGGGTGTGGCCGAGCCAATCGGCCGATTGACCGGCGCGCAGGCAAATAAATTGACCGCCAGGGCCGCCATGATCAGCAGCCCCGCCCATCTTGGACGCAGCCGCCATCGAGTCATTAAACCGAGCTGCTTCATCGGCAAATTTTACCGCTTTGACGGCACAGGCTCAATGCTATAAGCCGCATTCACACTGACCTTGAAAAATAGCCATCAAGCAATGGCACAAAGCGCACTTGCATGAGTTTTTCATAACGATAGATGTCTTGCTGACGGCTCACGCGGTAGAGAGTTTGCGGCCGGCCCTGATCACCAATCGGCACAACCATGACCCCGCCATCTTCGGACAGTTGATCGAGCAGCGCAGCTGGGAAGTCAGCTGCAGCGGCAGTCACCAAAATATGCTCAAAAGGTGCTGCCTCCGGCCATCCTTTGGCACCGTCACCAAGCCGGGTGGTGACATTCCGAAGATCCAATTTGTCGAATAGTTCGGCGGCACCGTGAGCCAATTCCGGAATACATTCAACGGTGCGAACCCAACGGCAAATCCCCGCCAAAACCGCTGTTTGATAACCACTGCCGGTACCAATTTCCAATACATGAGAGCGCCGGGTTAGGTTAAGCGCAGCGGTCATTGTGGCAACAACATATGGCTGGCTGATGGTTTGCCCAAAGCCAATCGGCAATGGCGTGTCGTCAAAGGCCTGATCGTGAAAGCCGGTCGGCACGAACAAGGCGCGATCAACAGCTGCAATCGCCGCCAAAACAGCCTCATCGACCACCCCTTGATCACGCAAAAGCTGGCTCAGGCGGTTTTGACTGGCCATCGCGGAAATCAATCGAGAATGCCTCGTAATCTGTCCATACTTGGTAAATCAGTCATTTCCAGGTCAATCGGTGTGACCGAAATATGCCCGGCGGCCACGGCCGCAAAATCGGTTCCTGGAACCAATGCGTCATCGGTTTTGATGGCCCCGATCCAATAATAGGCACGACCACTAGGATCTTCGCCACGATGGATCTTGTCGCCAATTTTTCGGCGGCCTTGCATGGTAATCTCGGTCCCACTGACTTGATCACTGGCAACGGCAGGGAAATTTACATTAATCAGACTGTTATCCGGCCAGCCAACGGCGACCAAGCGGGCGATTAACGCACCGGCATGGCTGGCGGCGGTGGTCCAATACACCTCGTCATTTTCGCCATTTCTGAAAACCTGACTGAGGGCAATCGCAGGATAACCAAGGATTGTTGCTTCCATGGCGGCGGCAACGGTCCCCGAATAGGTGACATCCTCACCTAAATTGCCGTGCCGATTGATACCCGACAAAACCAAGTCAGGCGGGCTGCCCGCCATGATCTCGTTACTGGCCAACAGCACGCAATCCGTTGGCGTTCCGTCCACTGAGAAGACGCGCTCATCATGATGGTGGATGCGCAGCGGTCGGCGCAAGGTGAGCGAGTGCCCGGCACCACTTTGCTCGGCCTCCGGGGCGACCACCCAAACCTCGTCGCATAACGCCTCTGCAACATCTCGCAGGACCCGTAGACCGGGGGCGTGAATGCCGTCATCATTAGAAATTAAAATACGACTATTGCGCAGGTCTAAAGGCCAATTTGCCATTTGTTAGCTCGCTTGCTTCGCGTGTATCCGTTCTTGCCCGCCCATATAAGGACGCAGCACATCGGGAATGGAAATCGACCCATCGGCTTCCTGATGGTTTTCTAACACCGCAATTAAACAGCGACCCACCGCCAGTCCGGAGCCATTCAGCGTATGTACAAATTCCGTTGCCTTTGAGCCCTCCGGGCGGAATCGCGCTTTCATTCGGCGCGCCTGAAAATCGCCACAGGTCGAACAACTGGAAATTTCCCGAAAGGCACCGGCACCATCGTTTTGGCCAGGTAGCCAGACTTCTATGTCGTAGGTTCGGCGTGCCCCAAAGCCCATGTCACCGGTGCATAAAACCACCACGCGATAGTGCAGTCCAAGACGTTTTAGAACTTCTTCCGCGCACGCTGTCATGCGTTCTAATTCAGCATCGGATTCCGCCGGGTGAGTGACCGAAACCAGTTCGACTTTGGCAAATTGATGCACCCTGATCATGCCACGGGTATCACGCCCGGCAGAGCCCGCTTCAGATCGAAAGCATGGCGTGTGCGCGGTCACACGCACCGGCAGTTCAGCCACATCAAGGATGGCGTTACTGACCAAATTGGTCAGTGGAACTTCGGCAGTTGGGATCATCCAAAAGCCATCTTCGGTGCGGAACAGATCTTCGCTAAACTTTGGCAGTTGACCGGTGCCATACAAAGCTGCATCGCGCACCATAACCGGCGGCGAGACTTCGGTGTAACCAAACTCCTGGGTGTGCAAATCAATCATGAAATTCGCAATCGCCCGCTCTAATCGGGCAAGATCACCACGCAACAACACAAATCTTGCCCCTGCAAGTTTGGCAGCTGCCTCAAAATCCATCTGCCCCAGCTTTTCGCCAAGGTCCACATGATCTAATGGCCGAAAGTTAAAAGCTTTACGCTCGCCCTGGCGGCGAATTTCGACATTTTCGCTTTCATCGGCGCCAAGCGGCACATCGTCAAAAGGTAAATTCGGCAGGCTGGCCAGCAGTTTTTCTAAATCTTCACCGGCCTGTCGCTCGGCATCATCAAGCTGCAGCATTTTAGTCTTAATATCCGCAACTTCATTGATCAGCTCATCTGCCGGCTCGCCTTTTGACTTGCGTTGGCCAATCTCTTTTGAGGCTTGGTTGCGACGTTGCTGCAGCGTCTGTTTTTCGGTTGTCAAGGCACGCCAGGCACTGTCCATGGATAGAATGTCGGCCGCCATTGGCGACAGATCACGGCGGGCCAGGCCCGCATCAAATGCGGCAGCGTTGTCACGAATGAATTTGATATCGTGCATGAAACCCTCTTCGAGCTAGCTCAGTCATTTGCTTATAAGCCATTTTTAGGCGAAGGGGGACTGGCTTTTACAGCGCGGATCACCGCTCTATTGGTCGCGCTGGTCCGCATCCGCGTCCTCATCCTCGGCCTGGGTTTCCTGTTCTGCGCGTTTGCGTTCAATCATGCTGGCGCAGAGGATAGAAATTTCATAAAGCACGATAATCGGCACAGCCAAAAGAATTTGGCTGATCACATCAGGCGGTGTCAAAATTGCCGCTGCAACAAACGCCACAACGATCGCATATTTACGCTTGGCGCGCAGTCCTGCAGCAGATGTTATGCCGACTTTGGCCAGCAAAATAATCAACACCGGCAGCTCAAAGCTGACACCAAAAGCGAAAATTAACCGCATCACCAATGACAGGTACTGATCAACTTTAGGCTCAAGTTCAAGGGCCAGGGTGCCGTCACTGCCGGCGGTCTCAAAGCTGAGGAAGAACTGCCAGGCTAAGGGAATGACCACATAGTAAACCATCGCCGCACCGGCCAAAAACAGCACCGGCGTGGCAATTAAAAACGGCAGGAAGGCGCGCCGCTCGTTTTTGTAAAGACCTGGCGCAACAAAGCCCCAGATTTGAATAGCGATGATTGGAAAGGCGATGCAGGCGGCGGAAAAAAACGCCACTTTGATATACGTGAAAAAGGCTTCATGGAGGGCGGTATAAATCAGCCGCCTATTCTCTTGGCCGATGGTCAGATCAGCCAGCGGTTGGACCAAGAAAGCAAAGATATATTCGGCAACCGCATAGCTGGCGAAAAACGCAAGAATGAAGCCAATGAAGCTAAACAGCAGTCGCCGTCGTAGCTCCACCAGATGATCCAACAACGGCATCTTGGCGTCTTCCGAGCCGTCAGTCATCCTTTTGATTTCACCTCAGCGTCGATCTCTGCATTTGTTGCCGTAACGGTATTATCCACGTCGGCAACCCGGGCTTGGGCATCACGGATACTGTTTTCAATCTCACCCATCGGATCAACTTCTTTGCGCAAGCTTTCATCCAATCCTTGATTGGCCAAATCCCGAGCTTGCTTGCGCAGATCGTCTAATTCAGCTTCTCGGGCCACTTCCTCAAGACTGGAATGGAATTCGGTCGCCATGCCGCGCACACGGCGAATGATGTCGCTGACCGAGCGAACCACACGTGGCAGGTCCTTCGGGCCAACAACGACCAGCGCAATCAGCGCGATCAACATGAACTCCTGCCAGCCTAGATCGAACATTCTGTCTTCCCAAACCAAGCCTGGGCTTGGTCTTATGCCAGATTAACTTTTGGCAGCTTGATCAGAATTGACCGTTTCGACCTTTTCGCTTTTTTCAGCGTCGATCGCCTTGGCCTCATCATTTGAGGCCTCATTTTCTTTCATGCTCGACTTAAAGTTTTTCAATCCTTTACCGAAATCACCCATCAGTCGAGAAATCTTACCGCCACCGCCGAATAAAATCACCACAACGGCCAAAACAATCAGCCAATGCCAAATGCTAAATGCACCCATTTATTTAAGCTCCACTTGTGGGGCAATCGTCGTTGGCTCCGCCACATATGAGCGGGCAGCGACATTGCGTTGCCTCAGATATAAGCAACTTACGTCCATATTGCGAGTGCAAACAATGGCTTTTCTGGCAATTTGCATCTAATTAAGCGGAAATACAAAGGACTGCGCCTGGTCCACAGCGATGCGCACCCGTTCACCGGCCGCCGGCAGAAAAACTCCGCCAACCCGCGCATGCAAATGCAGTTCCGCCGGCACGGATGGCGGCACGGTGTTGGTGACGGAGACATGCACCAGGCTACTGCGGCCCAGCATACGGGCTTGAATAATCATCCCCAAATGCGCATCAGTGCAGGCGGCAGGTGCCTTTTCAAGCAACAATGCTTCCGGGCGAACAACCACGGTCGCGGCGGTATTATCGCCCAGATCAGGGGCTGGAAAATCACCGATGACGGTGGCCGCAACGCCATTGTTAACAACCGCCGGGATCATGTTTACTTCCCCAAAAAAGCCTGCGACAAAAGCTGAAATCGGTTGCCGGTAAAGGCTTTCAGGCGGACCAGACTGAACCATCTTGCCGTCTTTTAAGACGCAAATTTGGTCTGCCATAAACATCGCTTCTTCTGAATCATGGGTGACCATTAAGGTCGCCGCGCCGCTGTCTTTTAAAACGTGCAACACCTCATCGCGGACCTGATCGCGCAGCCGCGCATCAAGACCTGAATAAGGTTCGTCCAGCAACACCACCGCAGGTTTTGGTGCCAGCGCACGGGCCAAAGCCACGCGCTGTTGCTGACCGCCGGAAAGGGTATGGGGAAAATCTTCGCAATGGGCCACCATTTGCACCTGTTCAAGCGCCGCCATCGCACACGCCCGCCGCTGGTCCTGATTGCCGGTAACCCCGAACATCACATTATCGACGACACTCAGATGCGGAAACAACGCATAGTCCTGAAAAACCAGGCCAATACCGCGACGTTCGGCCGGCAGTCCCCAATCCGCCGAGGCCGCAAGATTGCCGGCAATATAGATCTCACCGCTTTGTAACGTTTCCAACCCGGCGGCGATGCGTAACGCCGTGGTTTTCCCACAGCCCGACGGCCCCAGCAGGCATGTGACCTGGCCTGCTTCAATCGACAGGTTTAGCCCAGTGATGGCCTGCAGGTCACCAAATGTGTGACTGACATCTTTTAGCTCTAAGGCAGGAGGCATGGGTTCTCTAATCGGCTTTTCATGCATGAATGCGACTAATTCTTATCTTCAACTAAAAAAGGATGCAACTACCGATCAAAGATTCTCTTTGGTCAGGGGCGTGTCACTGTCTGGATCAAGCATATCCGACAAATATAGCTGTTCTTCGTCTTCCTCATCGTCGTCAAGATCGGCGGAGTCGCCAATGGCAATTGACACCCGGCCAATTTGTCGGTCAAGCAGTCCGGCCGCCTTCATTTCTTCAACGCCCGGCAAATCAGCCAGATCGGCCAGCGCAAAATGATCTAAGAAAGCTTGGCCGGTGATCCATGTTGACGGGCGTCCCGGGCTTTGTCGGCGTCGACCAGGCCGGATCCAACCTGCCTCCAATAAAATATCAAGTGTCCCGCGGCTCAGACTTACACCGCGCATTTCTTCGATTTCCGCGCGGGTAATGGGCTGGTGATAAGCGATGATCGCCATTGTCTCGACGGCAGCACGGGACAGCTTTCGTGGGGTGATCACATCAATCTGTAAGCTGGCGCTGACATCGGCGGCGGTGCGAAAGGCGAAGGCATTGCCGACCTGAACAAGGTTGACACCGCGATCAGCATAATCTGCCTGTAAATCCTGTAAAACCGCGTCAATGTCCGTACCAACAGGCAGACGGCCGACCAAATCCTGTTTCAAAACAGGCGTTGGTGAGGCAAAAAGCACGGCTTCAATAATGCGCCCAAAGCGGCGGCGATTGTCACCATCGGCAGAAACATTGACTGGCAACTCACCGGCAGGTGACTCTGTTTCCAGCGTTTCTTCAGTCATGCATTTGGTTCCTCACGCGATTTCAGATAGATCGGTCCAAAATTATCATCCTGACGCAAATGAATGTCACCATCCTTTGCCAATTGCAGCGTGGCCGCAAAGGTTGCGGCCACCATTGAGCGTTGCGTGAGCGGATCAGCTGCCGCCGAGGGCAGGAAACTGACCAGCGTTTGCCAATCGGGAACATGGCCAAGCAAGCTGCGCAACCGGCTGATGGCATCTTCAACCGAGAACAGTTCTGTCGCCAGGATTTTCAGTGTTTGATGCTCTGATTTAACCCGAAAATCACCATATGCCCGCAGCAAGTCATAGAGGGTGACGTCGAAGACCGGAATTTTATTAACGGCTATCCGCTGCGGCTCGCCGCGTGGGAAGAAGTCTTGATGCAGCCGTGGCCGTGCCATCAACGTCTCACCGGCGTGTTGCATGGCTTCTAAGCGCAGTAATTGCAGCCGCAGGACTTCGGCCATCTCCTCGCTTGAAGGGGCGTCATCATTCTCATCCTCAGGCAATAGCAGGCGCGATTTAAGATATGCCAGCCACGCGGCCATCACCAAGTAATCGGCAGCCAATTCTAGGTTCAATAATTGTGCTTGGTTGATGAATAGAATGTACTGCTCGGCAAGTTGCAAAATCGAAATCTTCGCCAAGTCGACTTTTTGGTCGCGTGCCAAAGTCAGCAAAACATCAATTGGCCCCTCAAAACCGTCAAGATTAAGGAACAGGGAAAGCTGCACAGGCTCACTGTGGCGTTTGTAATCGGGAACCGCGCTTTCAAAGGAATCAGTTTGGGTCATCTGCTACCATCAATCTAACGCTTAACCATGGCCTGTTAAGGTTAACAACAGCCACCCCAGCCATTCAGTCGGCACACCGATGAACCAGCCGAAGATATCAAGCGAATATCCAAATTGCTTGCCAAGGAAGGGCAGCAAAAAAAGCCCCCCGACGATCAAAACCATGCCAAACCGTTCAAGCGCTGCCAACCGCACCGCCAATGGATATGGCAAAGCGCCGGTCAAAATACGGCCCCCGTCTAAAGGCGGAATGGGGAGCAAATTAAACACCGCCAAGATCAAATTAAGCTGAAACATGTTTAACAATGTGCGGGCAACCCAGTTATCGGCAAAGTCTGGGACCAAAAACAACAAATGAAACATGATCGCGGCAAGCAAGGCGAGGATGATATTGGCCAGTGGACCGGCAACCGCAACAAGCATCATATCCCGGCGCGGATGATTTAAACGCCCCACACTGACCGGCACAGGCTTGGCATAGCCAAATAAGAACGGCGCGCTGAACAGCAATAATAACCCTGGCAAAATCACCGTGCCAAAGCGATCAATATGCACCAACGGGTTCAGGGTCACGCGGCCAAGCTGCTTGGCCGTATCATCGCCCAATACCCAAGCAACATAACCATGCGCCGCCTCGTGCAAGGTGACGGCCAATAAGACCGGCAAGATCCACACCGAGGCCGTAAAGGCGATGTCACCGATTGGATCGATCAAGATGCATCCCTCATCGCCATCAGATCCGTCAGTTCAGCATCTGCGGCAACCAAGTCACAGCTGACGGTCGCAACCTGAGCCAAGTCATCAATCACCCGCATTGCGCGTTTCTCGGCCGCCCCTTCAAGCTGCACCGCACCTGCCGCAACCGCCAGCATTTCAGGCATGTCGCCATTACAATGCAGCGCGATATCGCAGCCTGCCGCCAAGCTATCTGCAGCACGTTTTGTCAAATCACCGGTCAATGCTTGCATCGACAAATCATCGCTCATCAACAAGCCATTGAAGCCCATCCACGCGCGGATCGTCTCGGCAATAAGTTTCGCCGAGGTGGTCGCCGGTTGCCTGTCGTCAATGGCGGCCATGACCAGATGCCCGGTCATTGCCATCGGCAGATCAGCCAGCGCCCGAAACGGCAAAAAATCTGTTTTTTCTAAATCCGCTAAGGAGGCCTCAATCCGAGGCAGGTCAAAATGGGTGTCCAGATGCGCCCGCCCATGACCTGGCAAATGCTTGATAACCGGCAGCACGCCGCCCGCCATCATGCCGTCAGCTACCGCCCGCCCGAGTGCCGTAACCACCGCCGGGTCATCACCATAAACCCGGTCACCAATCACCGCAGGGTGGCCGTCGGCATGGCCAAGATCCAGGTCCGGCACACAATTCACATTGATACCCAAGTCTGCCAGCTCCGCTGCCATCAGCAGAGCATTGAGATGCGCGGCACGGCAACCGGCGGCGGGGTTTTGTGCATACAGTTCACCGAATTGCCGCGGCGCAGGTCGGGCCGGCCAGATCGGCGGGGCCAAGCGCTGCACCCGGCCGCCCTCCTGATCGATCAGCACAGGCAATGGCCGCCCCAGGCAGTCCCGCAATTGATCGGTGAGCGCTCGGACCTGCTCGGGCGAAACACAATTGCGTTTAAATAAGATAAAGCCAAACGGCGCAGAGTCCTGAAAAAAGTCCCGTTCATTCGCCGACAGCACCGTCCCTTCAATGCCAAATATAGTCGCCTGCACGGTCATCTCCTCAGCCTTTTGAACAGCTCAAGCGTGACCCCTCGGTGCGGGCCAACTCTTCGGCGCATCGCGGTGAGATCACGGGCGCACTAAGATGCAGGCCTGTTTTCGACTTTTCAAAACCTGGCAAATCTTCGCTGCTTGCTGGCGGCTCAGCGGCCCAGCCTGAATCCGGAAAAAGATACCTTTATCCGCACCCAAGTTGATCTGCTGGGTCATCAACGTCAGGCCAGACAGTACATCAGGATTTTTACGCTGCACCCGTTGCCACTCGGCCTCGGCGCGCTGCTGAGAGCGGACTGCCGCTATCTGCACACGGAAGTTGCCAGTGGCGGGCGTCGCGGCCGCGGTTTTTGCCGGTGCCGGTTGCACGGATGCAGGTTTTTTAGCCGGTGCCGGTTTAGCGGCAGGTGTTGCTGCTTTTACAGCCGGTGTTGCCGGCGCGGTAACAGCCGCAGAGGCGGGCGGTGGATCGGTGACTGGTTTCACGATCTTTGGCGGCTCCGGGCGGCGGGGTGCTTCAGCTTGCACTTGCGGCACAACGGGCGCCGGCTTGGGGGCCGTCGCAACCGCCGTGTCGGTGGTGCTTGCCGTTTGAGCCGGCAGCACAGGTGTTTCAGGTTGCGGCAGCAACCGCTCAACACGTTCGACCTTGGCGCCATTCACATCTTGCAAGACCAATTTATCTTGATCTGGAACGCGCATACCGCCTGCATCCCGCGGCTTAATTTTGACCGGTTTGCTGGGTGCCTTGATCAAGGGAGCGGCTGCATCATTGCCCACTTGGCGGCCTTGATCATAGGCGTACCATACGATGCCGACGAACACCGCCAGCGCCGCCAGGGCCAAGGCGATCGATAAGACCTTCACTTTTTCTGGCCGCACCTCTTGCATAATTGGCGGTGGTCCGGGTCGCTCTATTTCGTCGTATCGCCCGATCTCTGGCTCTGGGCGATCGTCACCAGTTGCCATAATCACATTTCCTCCACCGGCTCCACACCGATTAATCGTAACCCTGATGCAATTACTGACTGACTAGCGCGCACTAACGCTAACCGTGCGGTCGTCAATGCGGTGTCATCGTCAATAATGAAGCGCAATCTTGCATCATCTTTACCGCGATTCCAAAGCCCGTGAAAAGCCGCAGCGACATCACCCAGATAAAACGCGATGCGATGTGGCTCGTGACTTTCGGCGGCGCCTTCAATCACACGCGGCCAATTGGCCAGCACTTTGATCAGAGCAATCTCGTCCGGCGCGGTCAAGCGCTGCTTATCAAAGCGCCCTAACCAGGCATCACGTTCGGTCCCAGCGGCCGGCAATTCGGGCACATGGCGCAGCACAGAAGCAGCGCGGGCGTGGGCGTATTGTACATAGAAAACAGGATTGTCGCGAGACTGGTCCTGGACTTTCGCAAAATCAAATTCCATCGACTGATCATTGCGCCGCGTTAACATCATGAAGCGAATCACATCCTTACCAACCGCATCGATCACATCGCGTAAGGTCACAAATGTTCCAGCCCGTTTCGACATCCGTACCGGCTTGCCGTCGTTCATCATATGAACCAATTGGCAAACCTTCACATCCAGCGCCCCTTGCCCATCGGTCACGGCGGCAACCGCTGACTTCATTCGCTTGACATAGCCTGCATGGTCGGCGCCCCAAACATTGATCATCAGCGGGTAGCCACGGCGAAATTTACTTAAATGGTTGGCCACGTCATTGGCAAAATAGGTCCAGCTGCCATCGGATTTTTTCACCGGCCGGTCAACATCGTCGCCAAACTGCGTGGCCTTGAACAGCATTTGTTCACGTGGCTCCCAATCATCAGGCTTTTTGCCCTTCGGCGGGTCCAGAACCCCATCATAGATCAAGCCGCTGGCCGCTAAAACCTGGAATGCTTCGTCAACGCCGCCGGCCTCAACAAGGGCGCGCTCGGAGACAAAATGATCAATGTTTACGCCAAGGTGAGCCAGGTCACCACGGATTTCATCCATCAGGTAGGCGATCGCAAAATCGCGCATTTCCGGCAATCCGACAGATTCCGGTTGGGACAACCATTTGTCACCATCACGTGCCGCCAAAGCGCTGCCGACCTCCTTCAAATATTCCCCGGGATAATAGCCATCGGGAATGGTGTCGATGGTCTCCCCCAAGGCTTCGCGGTAGCGCAGAAAAGTTGACTTCGCCAGCACCTCAACCTGCGCGCCGGCATCATTGGTGTAATATTCTTTCAAAATATCAAAACCGGCCTTGCTTAAAAGCGCGGACAACGCATCTCCGACCACAGCACCGCGCGCATGGGCGGCATGCAAAGGCCCGGTCGGGTTGGCGGAAACATATTCAACAACAACCTTTTGCCCGGCCCCCATCTGGCTGTCCCCAAATGCATCGCCTTGCGCCAAAATCGCCGCCAAGACCTGCCACCAGATATCGTCAACCAAACGCAGATTGAGAAATCCCGGGCCAGCAACATCGACGCCGGCAATATCGCGATCAGCAATCAAATGGGCACTGACAGCCTCTGCCAGATCACGCGGCTTCATGCCTGCCGGTTTTGCAAGGACCATGGCCAAATTGCTTGCCACATCACCGTGACTTGGATCACGTGGTGCTTCAACCCCGATGCGGCTCAAGTCAAGGTCGGCCGGCAGCTCGCCGGCAGCAATCATGGCGGCAACTGTGGCGGTCAATTTTTCGGCAACCAGGGCGAATACATTCATAACTTAGCTTTTCACATTCGGGTCAAAAAGGCGTTTATGTTCCAACAACGCATAGCGGTCAGTCATGCCAGCGATGTAGTCGGCGACCAGGCGCGCCCGGGTCACATCATCAGCCGATTCCGTCGCTTGCCAGCGTTTTGGCAGACAATCAGGTTGCGCCATGAATACACCAAAAAGCTCGCTGACCACACGCACGGCCTTACTGGTCATGCGATTCACCTTATAATGGCGATACACCCGGCTGAAAAGAAAACCCTTCAGCGCCAGGTTTCGGGCCTGCATTGCATCGCTGAAGGCGACAATGGGATGATCGGCGGCGCGAATCGCCGCCGCACCATCGATTCCCTGTTGCTGCAGCCGACGCCGGGTTTCTGCCAGCAAATCACTGACCATCCAGCCAATTAATCGGCGCACCAATTCTTTGCTTTTCCGCGCCGCATCTAAATCCGGCAGCTCAGCCTCGATTTCAGCCAATGCAGCCCCGACAAGTTCCACTTCGCGCAGTTCATCAAGCTGCAATAACCCGGCCCGCAAGGCATCATCAATATCATGATTGTTATAGGCAATGTCATCGGCGATGGCGGCAACTTGCGCCTCGCCGCTGGCAAAACTGCCCAATTCAAGCGGCCAAGATCGATCCAGCGCGTCCGTGAACGGACGCAACTGCCGGCGATCTCCGTCAGCTGCCAATAGCGGTCCATTATGCTTAACCACACCCTCAATCGTCTCCCAGGTCAGATTAAGGCCGTCAAAACCTGGATAGACGTGTTCAAGCGTTGTTAAAATCCGCACTGTCTGCTCGTTGTGGTCAAAGCCGCCAAGATTGACCATGGCAGCATTTAAGGCCCGCTCGCCAGCATGACCAAACGGCGTATGGCCCAAATCATGGGCCAGCGCCAAGGCCTCGGTCAGGTCTTCGTTGAGCCCCAGTGAGCGGGCGATCGACCGGGCAATCTGCGCAACCTCGAGGCTGTGGGTTAACCGGGTCCGAAAGTAATCACCTTCGTGATAGACAAAAACTTGGGTTTTGTAAGCGAGCTTACGAAACGCCCCGGCATGCAAAATACGGTCTCGATCACGCTGAAAACAATCACGTTCAGCAGCCCCTGATTCCGGCCAAAATCGGCCCTGGCTTTGATCTGGATAACAGGCGTAGCAAGCAAGCGTCATTTCATAAATCCCCTGCGCTCAAGAACGCCAGACAGTATCCTGGTTTGCCGTTAATGTCATCCCGGAGGCCAGAAGGCGACGGTATTTTTGGCGGTTGCAATCAGCCGCCGAGAGATTAAGTTATATGCATCGGCGCAGATATATGAAAGCTGACCAATGGATCGCCAATTTAGTGTTACCAGCAATGCCGCACGGCGCATTGAAACCTTAATTGCCGCCGAGGCGCGCGATGGCCTGCGGATGCGTGTTGAGGTGCAGGGCGGCGGCTGTTCGGGTTTTCAATATCAGTTCAAATTCGATGAAAATATTGCTTCCGATGACCACGTTTTTCAAACCAATGGGGTCGCCGTAGTGGTTGACGACACCTCGTTGGACCTGCTGAACGGGGCCGAGTTAGACTATGTCGAGGAGCTTATTGGGGCGTTTTTCCAAGTGAATAATCCGAATGCCGCATCATCCTGCGGCTGTGGCACCTCGTTTTCTATCTGAGCCAAAACAGCTTTTGCTTCAGCCGACGGTGACGGTTTTCAGATCAAGAAAATCGTGAAACCCGAAGCCGCCATTTTCGCGGCCATTACCAGATTGCTTGAAACCGCCAAAAGGTGCGTCCACATCGGGATAGCCGCCGTTGATTGAAATCAGCCCGGCACGTAACTGCCGGGCGACACGGCCGGCACGAACAAGGTCTGCGGTCTGAATATAGGCGGCCAGGCCGTAGGGCGTATCATTGGCCAGATCGATTGCATCGGCCTCACCATCAACAGGCGTGATACACAAAACCGGCCCAAAAATTTCCTCCCGGCTAATCGCCATCTGCGGATGCACGTCGGCAAATACCGTCGGCTTCACAAAATAACCCTCAGCCATGCCAGTCGGCCGACCAAGGCCACCGGCGATCAGCCGAGCGCCCTCATCCAGGCCGGTTTTGATCATTGTTTGCACCTTGGCAAACTGCACCGCACTGACCAACGGACCCAGATGATCACCCACCGTCAGCGGGTCGCCAACGGCTGTGGTCGCGGCGGCATCGGCGGCAATCGCCAACACTTGATCATAGACCGGCCGCTCAACCAGCAAGCGGGTCGGCGCATCACATGTCTGCCCGGTATTCCCAAGACAATTGCCGACACTCCAGCGTGTTGCTTGCTCTAAGTCCGCGTCGGCAAATAACAAATTTGGCGATTTGCCGCCCAATTCCAAAGTCACACGTTTGACCGTCGGCGCCGCCGCCTGGCTGATGGCGGTGCCGGCGCGGGTTGAGCCGGTGAAGGACACAAGATCGACACCAGGATGACAGGACAAAAGCTGACCAACCCCTTGCCCATCACCGTTCACAAGATTAAAAACCCCTGCCGGTACCCCGGCCTCGTCCATGATTTCGGCAAAAATCAATGCCGATAACGGGGCGATCTCACTTGGTTTCAAAACACATGTACAGCCTGTTGCCAGTGCCGGCATGACCTTCGCCATGATCTGATTAATCGGCCAATTCCATGGCGTGATCAGGGCCGCCACGCCCACTGGCTCGGCAAAAACCTCACTGCCGCCACGTGGGGACAGCTGCTGGAAGGCGAAACTCTCTAACGCCTCGATGGTGGTTGTGATATGGGCTTCACCGCTTGGTGTTTGTTGGCTGCGTGAGAAGCTGATCGGCGAGCCCATTTCCGCCGTCATGGCCTGTGATAACTCCTCTGCCCGGCGTTGGTAAATCGTCCGTATGTTCTGCAGGATCGCCAAGCGCGCCGCGACCGTTGATCGGCTCCACCCGTCAAATGCCTGGCGAGCGGCGGCAACCGCCTTATCAACATCTGCCTTTTGCCCCAGTGATATCACCCCGGCCGGGGCCTCTGTAGCCGGATTAATAACCTCAAAATCGTGGCGCTGATCCGGCCATACCCAAGCCCCATCGATGTAAAATTGCCGACTATCCATGATGTGCTCCGCCTCGGGCATGGACCTCATAACCGGCTTCTTCAGGTTCTTCATCAACCATGTCGGCGGGGAAGCCGGCAGCGCGAATATCTAAACCGGTAGCATCTTCCAGGCGCTGAATAATGCTCGGTGAAAAGGCCCGTTCGCCATAACGTGTGCGCCCATCATTGAAAATATCAATCAACAGCGGGCTAATCTCTAAGGGCACCCCTGCGCGATCGGCAACAGTTTGGAACAGGCCAATGTCTTTGGCCACCAAATCCATCGTGAAGTTAATGTCCCGAGAGCCGTTCAAAATCACCTGGCTTTCGGTTTCATGGACAAACGAATTACCGGAAGAAATGCGAATCGCTTCATAGGCCGTGGCCAAATCCATACCAGCTGCTTTGGCAGTCACCAGGGCCTCACAAACGCTGAGCAGATTAGCTGTCGCCAGATAATTGGTGACCACTTTCAGAACCGACGCCGAGCCGATGGGGCCGGTGTGTAAAACCCGCCGCCCCAAGGTTGTCAGGACCGGTAATAGACGCTCAAAAGTGGCCCGGTCGGTGCCGGCAAAAATTGAGATATTACCTGTTGCTGCCCGGTGACAGCCGCCTGATACGGGGCAATCAACAGCCTGACCGCCGGCGGCGATCACCCGTTCGGCAAGGCGTTTGACCTCAGCTTCATCGGTGGTTGACATCTCGGCCCAAATTTTTCCGGTCGACCAACCTGCCAGCAAGCCGTCAGCGGCCTCCATCACGGCGGCCGATGCCGCCGGCGATGGCAGGCAGGTAATCACCACATCACAATCACGCGCCATCGCCGCTGGGCTATCGGCCCATATCGCCCCATCGGCCAAAAGTGGTTCCGCCGCCCAACGGTCAAGATCGCGGACCATCACGGACCAGTTATTGCGCAGCAATGAAGCAGCTAATTTACCGCCAACATTGCCAAGTCCAATGAACCCAATTTTCATGTTTAACCTCTTTGTTATCGCCGCCGTGGCCCTATCACCGCCGTGGCCGCATTCCCTTGCTCAGAACGACCGCTGGATGTCGTTTAACGTTCAGACCGGCGTTTATGAAACGCGTCAATCGCCGCCTGCCGGGCCGCCGGATCGGTGATGCCGCTTGGTTGCGCGCGCGTCGGCATGGTCACCAAAGAGGGCCGGCGCTCAACTTCATAGACAGTAAACAACCGTCGCAACTCAACAAGCGGTTCGGGGTGATCGTCGACCCTGAGATCAATTTCCGGGTGCGCTTCGCCGGCAATCACAATAATGGCTGCCGACTGTTTGCCGCGCTTATCACCGCCGGCGGCCTGGCCTGCTTCCAGAGCGCTGAGCAATCGGTCGGCAAATGGCATCTGCGTGCCGGCGGTCCAGCAACAAGCGGTGTCCGCGACCACGGCTGGGCCGGCCAGCATGTTGCCAGCAACCGATACGCCGGCTGCGGTCCAGTCACCACACCAATCAACGCAGCTGCTGCCGGTATAAGCAAAGCTTTCACCATGCCGGTCAACACCATGAATTTGCCGCCAGTCACGACCATCATCGTCTTTCAGCGCCGCCGTCATTGCCGCATCCGCCGATAGCGCTGCCGCCAGGCCATCCAGCATCCGCTCACCTGCCAGCGGGCTAGAATAAGACTGCGATGATAACGCCCCAACGCCCCAGCGCAGATTTGGGCAAAGTGCCCCAACAGCAAAATTGCAGGTTGAAATGGCAACCCCTAAATGCCCCGTATCCGGATCGCGGGCGACAATTGACCAGGTCATCTCAACTCCCATTTTCAAAATGTATCTGCGCGTCGGAATTTTATCTGCACCGCCAATAATCGCGGTGCGGCGCAGCCTAACTTAAGAGCAGCCTAACTTAAGAGCAGCCTAACTTAAGAATAGCGAATTTCCATCACTTCAAGTGCCTCCATGCCGCCGGGCACCCGCAGATGGACGATATCCCCCTCCTCGGCTTTCAGCAGCGCGCGTGCAATTGGTGCGACCCAACTTATCTCGCCCAATTCATGGCGCACCTCATCAACGCCGACAATCCGCACCACATGTTCATCTTGACGGCTGTTGCGGTAGCGCACCGTTGCCCCAAAAAATACCTGCTCATGATTGGTTTGGCGTTGCGGATCGACAACCTCGGCGATTTCAATACGTTTGAGCAGATAACGCATGCGGCGATCAATCTCCCGCAGCCGCTTTTTGCCGTAGATGTAGTCACCATTTTCAGAGCGATCACCATTGCCTGCGGCCCAAGAAACAATCTCGACAACTTTCGGCCGTTCAACAGAGCGCAGCTGCTTTAATTCTTGATGTAAGCGCTGCAAACCCGCAGGCGTGATGTAGTTGCGCGCGCCGGTCGGAAGGGCCTCTGCGGCATCAATTTCAAGATCTTCTGTCTCTGTCTCTTTGGTAAAAGCCTTACTCATCAGAACACCAAAGCCATGACGGATTTCACATTTTTACAACCATGAGGGTTTTCTCGACCGCCCATTAGCTTTATCATTGCCGGAAAGATCAAACAGCGCAAGCAAGCCAATTGGGCGGCGGAAAGGGCATCATGACAACAACCGGACATTGTCTTTGCGGCAGGGTGACTTTTGCTTTTTCGGGCCAGCCTTTGTGGTCAGCCCACTGCCATTGCGAAAGCTGCCGGCGGCAAACGGCCTCCCCCATGACAAGCTTCCTCGGGGTGGCCATCGACAGCTTTAGTTGGAGCGGAGTTTTGCCTACTGTTTACCGCTCCTCACCCAAGGTTTCTCGTAGTTTTTGCCAATCTTGCGGCACACCGATGGCCTATGCCCATGCAAGCCTAGATCACGAAATCCACCTCTACGCGGCAACTCTTGATGACCCGCGGCAATACCAGCCGGAACGCCATGTTTTCGCAGCCGAGAAATTACCCTGGCTGGTGATCGATGACGGGCTGCCGCACTATCCACAAACCTCCCGAGACTAAAAAAGCGCCTTGCCTGCCGGCAACATCACGGTAAGCAGCACAATTGCTTTAGATTAAGAAATTTATTGAAAATTAACATTTTCTCCTTTTGGTAGTTTTGCACGGTAGAAAATGATTGCCGCACCAAAAAAAAAGGATCGGTTCGCAGTCAAGCCCGTTGCATGGCACCTGCGGCACAATGGAAATCCTCAAAAAGCGGCATCTGAAAAATCCCTTGCAAATCAAAAAAAGAGAAATGTCGATGCATAGGAGATCTTTCATGAAAAACGCTGGCCTGGCGGCTGAAGGCGCCGCCGCGTCATCAACACTTGCAGCGTCGGCAATCGCGCAAAACCGGATCGATATGACAATTGTTTCAAGCTGGCCAAGAGACTTCCCGGGACTTGGCACTGGTGCGCAGCGGTTGGCCAAAAAAATTCACGGCACCTCAGATGGCCGCATCAACGTTAAGTATTTCGCTTCTGGTGAACGCGTTAGGGCTTTTGATGTGTTTGACGAAGTCGCTTCAGGCAATGCGCCAGCCTATCATTCCGCTGATTATTACTGGAAAGGTAAGCACGCCGCATGGGCCTATTTCACGACCGTCCCTTTCGGCCTCACAACATCTGAAATTTCCGCCTGGATTAACCATCTTGGTGGCCAACAATTATGGGATAAATTAGGTGTTGAATTTGGCCTTAAGTGCCTGCCTGCCGGCAACACAGGGGCACAAATGGGAGGCTGGTTTAACAAAGAGATTAATTCCGCCGATGACCTGAAGGATCTGAAAATACGAATTCCCGGTCTTGGCGGCGATGTGATGTCAAAACTGGGGTCGTCTCAGATCTCCCTGCCCGACGGCCAGATCTATGAAAACCTCGTTTCAGGTTCGATCGATGCCACCGAATGGGTTGGACCCTGGAATGATTAAGCCATGAAGTTCTATGAAGCCGCGAAATACTATTATTAACCAGGCTTCCATGAGCCGGGCTCGACGGCCTCACTGGACATGAATACTGAATGGTGGGGAAGCTTATCACGCCCGTATCAAATGATCATCGAAGCTTGCGCCGGACAAGCTTATGATCATTCTTTGGACGAGTACAATGCCAATAATGGTAACTTCTTGGCCAAGTTGATTGAGGAAGAAGGTGTCATCGTCAAGTCCTTCAGCGATGACGTTTATGATGCATTTGGTGAGGCCTCAGAGGAAGTTTTCGAGGAAACCCGCGGCAAAAACGCATTGGTGGCCGAAGTAAATGACAAATTCGTTGCCGCACGCGTTAATGTCGGTGGCCGGATGAACCTGTCAGAGGCTCCATATTACGCACAACGCAACCGTATTTTGGGGCTGTAAATCTCGCTCCTTTTCAGGATCGGCAGCATTAATTGCTGCCGATCTGCCGAGGCGCGTCGGCAGCCCTTGCGGGCAGGATCCGTCAGTCGAATTATTCACCGGTATCATTAGGATTTTTATCATGCCTAAAGCGGGAATTTTAGCGCTAACGGCCGGTGCCAGGAGCATAAGCGTTGCTGCCGTCAGACAGTTTGTGCGGGTGCTGACAACATCGCAGTAGATACCGAAGATTTGGCAGCTCTTACTTGATCGGCCAATCAACCGCCGACAAACACAGCCTGCTCATTCCCTACGCTGCAAACAAATTAGGCAATCGCATCGCATAACCACCTATGTTTCGGGCGTTCCGACGACCGGTGTAAGACCTGGCAATGACCTGCCGCGCTTCAGTTGGGCAGCATTTTCCGCACTATCAAGATTAATTTACCGCTTAATACTATTCATCTACACTACCCCGCTCTTTGGCAAAGAACAGGCACAAGAATTGCGTCCGCTAGAGAGCGATCCACAGGCGAGCAGAAAATGCTTCGCGTGAATGGGCATTGTCCTACGTCCTGTTATCGTGGTGTCAACAAAACGTGCTGAGCATCAATGATACAATGAGGCCTTAGGGGCTTGGGCGCTGACATGAGTTAAATTTGCCCAATTTTGGGCAAGTCGAAAACCTTATTGGGAGCCATGAAGATGGAAAGAAGATCTTTTATCAAACGTGCTGGCGCCGCTGCGGTCGGTGGGGCCGCAGCAAGCGCGCTCGCGACACCAGCAATCGCACAACAACGCATTGAGATGGTCATCGTCTCATCCTGGGGCCGCGACTTCCCTGGTTTGGGTACCGGTGCTCAGCGTTTGGCACAAAAAATTCAGGACACCTCCGACGGTCGTATTCAAGTTAAGTATTTCGCTGCCGGCGAACGTGTTGGCGCCTTTGATGCCTTTGACGAAGTGGCATCCGGCAATGCGCAAGCCTATCACTCTGCCGATTACTACTGGAAAGGCAAGCATCCTGCTTGGGCCTATTTTACATCAGTGCCTTTCGGCCTGACCTGCACCGAAATGGCTGCCTGGATCCATCACATGGGCGGTCAGCAATTGTGGGATAAATTGGCTGCCGAATATGGCCTGAAATGCCTGCCGTCCGGTAATACAGGCGTGCAGATGGGCGGTTGGTTCAACAAAGAAATCAACTCGGCTGATGATCTCAAAGGCCTGAAAATGCGAATTCCGGGCCTTGGCGGTGACGTGATGGCGAAACTCGGAGCCTCACCGGTGTCACTGCCTGGTGGTCAAATTTACGAGAACCTTGTCTCCGGTGCCATTGACGCGACCGAATGGGTTGGGCCATGGAACGATTATGCGATGAAGTTCTACGAAGCCGCTAAATACTACTACTATCCAGGCTTCCATGAGCCAGGCGGGTATAACTCGCTCGGCATGAATGCTGAATGGTGGGGCAGCTTGTCCAAATCCGACCAGATGATCATTGAAGCTTGCGCAAGCCAAGCAAATGACCTGTCTTATTCCGAATACAACGCCAACAATGGTACGTATTTGGCCAAGCTGGTTAATGAGCACGGTGTGATCGTTAAGGAATTCGGTGATGAGGTGTATGACGCCTTTGGTGACGCCTCTGCCGAAGTCTTTGAAGAAACCCGCGCGCACAGCGCTTTGGCCGCTGAAGTTCATGATAGCTTCGCTGCTGCCCGGGCCGAAGTGGGTGGCTGGATGAAACTTTCCGAGAGCGCTTATTACGCTCAGCGTAACCGCGTTTTGGGTCTGTAAAAGCATAACTCAGGGATCGGCACCACCGGTGCCGGTCCCAAAATTGGCCGGTGCAGGCCTGCCGACAGTGTTTAATTTTGGGTCAAAAACTTTGGATGCTAATGATGACTGAGCTGTCCGCTGCAAGCACAACCCCGAACAATCACGTAGCGATTATTGTTGCGACGCGCATGTTTGGGTGGGTCATGTTGGCGCTCACGGGCGCATTCATCGTTTCTAACTATTTTACCTTTTGGCAAGGTTGGCCAGGCGTGCCAAAGCTGTTCGGTGACCTCGGATTATTTGGTATTAGCGCGCCAAAAAAAGATTATTCGGCAACCCAAGCCTGGCTTCAACTACTGGTATATGGTGTCGCGGTGGTGCTGCCCATTATTTGGACGAAAATGTCGCCAGCGCGAACGTTACGCCGTGATGCAGAAGCCATCATGGCGATTGCCGTCTATATTATTCGGGCCTCATTTTGGGCGATCTTATTCATCGGCCTAGCGGATATGGTGATTTCTTTCCTCCGCGTCGAGGGAGTTCTGGCTGCCGCTGTTGGACAAGATTTGGCGCAGGAACTTGGCCGTTCGCGCTTTCGCGGTGCTGTCGTTCACATGCCTTTATTTGCCGCCGGTGCGATTGTCGCTGCGATCATGCGCAGCTCGCTTGGCTTTCACTGGCTGGCCGTACTGGTGGTTACTGCAGAACTTTTCATTGTCATTAGCCGTTTCGTGTTCTCCTATGAGCAAGCCTTTCAAGGTGATTTGGTGCGCTTTTGGTACGCCGGCTTATTCCTATTCGCCAGCGCCCACACCTTGTTTGAGGACGGGCACGTCCGCGTCGATGTTTTGTACACGCAATTTTCTTCGAAGACCAAAGGCCTGGTGAACGCCATTGGATGCGTCACCTTAGGCTTGCCAATGTGCTGGCTGATTTTGATTATCGGCTTCCTTGGCACCTCCAGCATTATCAGTGGGCCATTGGTGAATTACGAAATCTCACAATCGGGTTTTGGCATGTATGTCAAATATCTAATGGCTGCATTTCTCGGTATTTTTTCGATTACCATGATGGTCCAGTTCATTAGCTACTTTATGGAAAGTATTGCTGATTGGCTTGACCAACCTGGTGCGCGCATCCGCAGCGAAGCGTCAGCGCATTAACTTTCAGGAATAGTCAAAACGATGGAACTCTTTTTCCTCTTCATCCTGGTGGTGTTAATGGCAAGCGCGTTAGCATCTGGCTTTCCGGTGGCTTTTGCCTTACCGGGGTCAGCGATTGTCGCCATCGGCCTGGCGGCGCTCACAGGTGAAATCTTCGCCGGCAACCCAGATGCATATTTTGCCCAGGGCAGCCCCGTTAACTGGTTGACCGCGGGAACAACGAACCTGCGAGGAATTTATTGGGAGGTTGAACGCGACACGCTGATCGCGATCCCCCTATTCGTGTTTATGGGCATCATGCTTCAACGCTCAAAAATTGCCGAAGATTTGCTGGTCGCCATGGCGCAGCTTTTTGGGCCTATTCGCGGTGGCCTTGGGATTTCGGTGGTTTTCGTTGGCGCTTTATTGGCGGCCACCACCGGTATTGTCGGCGCAACCGTGGTTGCGATGGGCTTGATTTCCCTGCCTGCAATGCTTCGGAATAACTACTCACACTCCCTTGCAACCGGCACAATTGCCGCATCCGGAACGCTTGGCCAGATCATCCCGCCATCCATTGTATTAATCATCCTTGCCGATCAGCTGGCGAACGCTGTCGACCAGGCCGGCATGCTGCGAAAATCCGAATATAAAGTTGCGACCGGGGATTTTTCACTGCCAAGTGAGTTTGGAGTCATTTCAACCAGTGCCGGCGACATGTTCATGGGCGCGCTTCTGCCCGGTCTGGTGCTTGTCGCGTTGTACATGATTTACATTTTAGTGGTGTCATATCTAAACCCAAAACTTGCCCCGGCGGTGGCGTATGAGGGGAATTATGATCGCGGTTTCTTGGTCCGGGTCTTGCTGGCACTGTTGCCGCCGCTAACACTTATTTTCATCGTTCTCGGCTCGATCATCACAGGCATCGCAACAGTTAACCAGGCCGGCGCAATTGGCGCTGCCGGCGCTTTGGTAATGGCAGGATACCGACTGTATGATGGTCATCGCGGCGCCTTTTACCCGGCGATCATGGCGCTGACCTCGCTGATTGGTATTTTGGTGGTTATCAATGTCTTCACGGTCAATGTGAAAGATATCAAAACCACCGATGACGTGATCGGTATCACGCTTGCTGCGATCGCGGTCTTTTTCTTCTCCGTCTCGTTGTTGTGGAGTGGCTATCGCACCCTCCGGATCGAAAATACGATGCAGGAAGTGATGATGGAAACAGCGAAGACATCGTCGCTGGTGTTCATCATCCTGCTAGGCGCGGCCATGCTCACGGCAGCCTTTCGCGCTTTCGGCGGCGAAGAACTGGTTCGGGATTTCCTAACCAGTTTGCCGGGCGGGTTTTGGGCACAGTTCATCATCGTCATGACGGTGATCTTCGTGCTTGGTTTCTTCCTTGATTTCATTGAGATCGCTGTTGTTGTGGTGCCGATTGTGGCGCCTATTTTGCTGGCTGACCCATCGGCCAATATCACCGCTGTTTGGCTGGGGGTGATGATCGGCCTCAACATTCAAACAAGCTTTCTGACTCCTCCCTTCGGCTTTGCGCTGTTTTACTTGCGTGGGGTGGCACCAGCCGTCGTCCGCACGATTTCAATGTATAAGGGCGTTATCCCGTTCATTGCCTTGCAGCTCTTGGCTTTGGTGATCGTTGGTGGCTTCCCGCAATTGGTCAACTATCTGCCGAACCGGTTGTCACTGACCGCCGAAACCTCACCACCGCCAAAAAATCCCCGCCTGCAAATGTGCATTGAAAACTATGTCGGCGTTCAGTTTACCGATAATGGTGCCGCTATCCGGGCTGCGATTGCAGATGCTGGGGCCTGGGATCTCTCAATGGTTCCGGAAAAGACGGCCAAGACACTTAGCGGCAGTATTGCCGCCGCCAACGGCAGCTTTGAGGCCATCACAGCCGCCCATGAAGCGACCGCAAACCTGCGCACCGCAGCAATCGACTATCAGCCGTTGCAGCGCGTCGCCCGCAAGATTGAGCGAAACATAAAACAGCTTGAAGCCACGTTGAAGGTCGATACCAAGGAGCTTAATCGCCTGCGTCGGCGCCAAGGTGAGAACGATCCAACGGTTATCGCCCTGGCCGAGAAAATTGCTGAGACGACAGCCGCCAAAGAGGCCGCCGTAGCCTCATTACCGGCAGGTTGGGCGGCAAGCTCGAAGGCTTTCCAAGGCCTAATTTTGGCCGAGAAAAAAGCCCGTATGGTCTATCGCCGGACCGTCGATAACGCCTATCAGCCGATTGGCAAGTTTGCCGACACCCTGAAAAGCGCAGATGGTCTTGCGGCATTGCGAGATGACGTGGTGGCACTCGACAAAGTCATTGCCGGCGGCGATGCCAAGGCGATCCAGGCCGCCGTAAAGGCCCTTGAAAAGACCATTGGAACAGTGAAAGAAAGCAGCACTGTGCGTTCAGCCGTGGCGAAAATCCGGCGGGCCGTGCGCGGTAAAAAACCGAACTTTGAAAAAGCTGAAAAAGCCTATAATCAAGCTATTGCGACCCTTGACCGTGAAGTCAGTTGGCGGGCGGCGGCCCGCGACAGCTTGCTGCCGTCGGTGCAGGCGTATGATGCGGCGATTAAAGATACCATCGGTTTACGCTTGCAGAACAAACTGCCCAAACATGTCGCCCTATATCTTGCCAAATGCACCGCAGGTCACCGCGACATCTCGATCTACTTCTAAGGCCATGGCGATCACCGTGCGGCCCGTGCCGGTGTTATGTTGTTAACGTCGGCGCGGGCTGTTGCGGTTTAACAAAACCAAGTGCAGCAACCCCGGCGGCAATCGCAAAACCGGTAAAGACAACTAACGATAACTGGTAATTGCCTGTTTGGTCCCACAGGATCCCGGACAAAACCGGGCCAATTGCCTGGCCACTGACCTGCACCGAAAGCGCCAAACCACGAATGGCGCCAAAACTTCGCCGGCCAAAAGCATCTGCCCAAGCAATCATTGGCACAGTCAGCAATCCACCGATGCCAACCCCAAAAAGAGCGGCGGCAAAATAAGCCATCACGGGGGTTTCAATCTGATTCATGAAGAACGCGGCGGCGGCCAGAAAACCGGCAACCATACACAACATCCAGCGGACACCTATGGGCCGAACAATCGGGCCAACCAGAAAACCGACAACGCCAGATACCGCCGAGAAAGTGCTCACGACCGTTGCTGCAATGGTCGGGCTGAGGCCAAGTTCAATCAAATGCGGGGCCTGATGCAGGCTGACCCCTGCTTGTACCGGATAGGCCAAAAAGGTGAATGCCAGTAACGCCCAAAATGCCCGCGTGCGCAGGGCTTGGGCACGGCTAAAATTTGGTTCGACCTCACTGCTGCTGGCGGCCGCACCTGCTTTGGCGGCCACCCCGCCATCAGGTTTTAAGCCGATATCCTCCGGCCGCCGCAACAACAGCAGGGCCGTTGGTACAAAGCCCATGATCACCACTGTCGCCGCGATCGCCACCCATCCCCAGCGCCAGTCTCCACCTGCGCCCATGGCAAAGTGACCGATGAGCGGCATGGCGGTCAGGCCGACCATGAACCACAGTGTGGATATTGAGGTCGCAATTGGCCGCAACCGTACAAACCAGTTGTTCAAGGCGCCGTAAATACCAAGATCGAACGGTCCGGCAAAGCTGGTGCGTGCCAGACAGAAATAAAGATAGAACAGCGGCAAACTTTCGACTGTGGCCAATAGTAAGCAGCCAATCGCCATCGCCATCACCGCCCACATCAGCAGGGTTCGGGCGCCATGGCGATCAACAAGTGGCCCCAGCATCGGCGAGGACACGGCGGCCAAAATGCCGCTTAGTGAGACAGCCCCGGAAATCGCCGTCCGCGACCAGCCAAGCTCATCGGTCATTGGCCCAATAAAAATAGATAAGGTTGCAACCGCTGCACCCTGACGGGCAAAACTAACACAACAGATACAGGCCAGGATGACCCAGCCGTAATAGAATGGTGTCCGTGCAGCCACGAATTGCGGCACCCCGATCATCACTTTGGCTCCATTCCTTGGTCTAATTCCTGCAACCAATTCACGGGAACAGGTAGCACATCGCCGGACGGCGCTTTTTGAGGTGTATCACTGTCTCACGATCTGGCCAATAATTGGCCAGCTGGTATAGTCGGAAATTCATCACGGGAGGGATCAAGATGGCTGATAAGGTGTTGCTGGCACAACAGGACGGGATTCTCACATTAACCTTGAATTGGCCGGAAACCCGCAACGCCTTGACCGATGACGCCTTGCTTGACCCGCTTGGTGAGGCATTAACACGGATTGCCCGCGATGCATCGGTACGGGTGTTAATCATTACCGGCACCGACCCGGCTTTTTCATCAGGTGGAAACCTTAAGGATGTGCAACAGCGGCGCGGCGCCTTTGCGGGCAACAGCAATGATATTCGTGAGGGCTATCGCCATGGGGTGCAACGCATTCCACGCCTGCTTTACGAGTTAGACATTCCAACCATCGCCGCCGTCAATGGCCCGGCGATGGGTGCCGGCTGTGATTTGGCGACAATGTGCGACATGCGTATTGCCTCTGAGAAAGCCGTGTTCTGCCAAACCTTCGTTAGCTTAGGCTTGATCCCTGGCGATGGCGGTGCCTGGCTGCTACCGCGCGCCATAGGCCATGCACGAGCCGCCGAAATGATGTTCACAGCAGACCCTATTGATGCCCCGACGGCGGCTGAATGGGGCTTAGTCTCGCGGGTGGTTGCCCATGATCAATTGCTTGACCAAGCGAGCGCCCTGGCCAGACGCATCGCCCGCCATGGCGGGCCTGGTTTGCGGCTTGCCAAACGGTTATTGCGCGAGGGTCAGCGCTTAGATCTCGCCTCACTTCTGGAGATGTCGGCAGCCTTTCAAGCGGTCGCTCATGACACCCCGGAACATGCCCAGGCGATTGATGACGCGGTCACGCGCTTAAGCCGAAAGTAACCAGCCGTTACACCTAAACTCGACGATTAAGCGCTACCGGTCTAATAACCGGGTGGCGGCTGAAAGCCACCGACCACATCGGCCATCAAGCGGGCAAAATGGATTGCCTCTAAGTCACGGTAGCGGTTCGCCACAATCTGCAAGCCGCACGGCAATCCAGAAGCTGTGCGCCCGGCCGGTGCGACAGTTGACGGCAAGAACGCCATATTTGGATAGCCGGCCCAGAACAGCTGATCGACCACAGGTTCTTGGCCTTGATTGATCGCAATTGTCCGATCCGCACGCTGGCCTGCTTGATCATGCACAAAAGCAGCCGACGCAGCGATCGGGCACAACAGCAAATCATAATCCTTGAACCATGCATCCCAGGCATCGATCATCTGGTAGCGTTTTTCATTCAGTTTCAGCCAATGATGATGGCGCAGGGCAACCCCGCGATCGACCAAATTATGATAGCTTTTATCGGCCTCGGTTGCGGCCTCGGCACGCTGACAAAAAGCGGCAAAAGCCTCAGGCTCGGCATGTGCGCCAGTGGCTGAACGCAGCAGCAGCAAATAGGTCTCAAAGGCATCTTTGGTGTCTATGTCCGGCCGTGCGCCGTCATCGACCTGGACCCCTGCTGCCGCCAGCGCGTCAACGGTTCGCTGCAGCTGTTCGGTAAGGGCATCATCCTGGGTACAATTCGGGTTGGTCAGCATCACGCCAACCTTAAAGTCAGCCAAGGTTTGTTGCCGAGGCGGCGGTAAATCAAGGGTCCAACCCACCGCTTCCTGTTGATCGGCACCAGCCATGATCTTTAAAGCCAGTTCTAAATCATCGGCCGAGCGCGCCAACGGACCACTGACACATAAATCATCCTCGCAGATCTGACCTGGCCACAATGCCCCACGTGACCGGATAATCCCCCAGGTCGGCTTATGTCCATATACCCCGCAATAATGTGCCGGGTTGCGGATCGACGCGCCAATGTCGGAGCCGACCTCCAAGGCCGACATCCCAGCGGCCAGCGCCGCAGCCGATCCCCCCGAGGAGCCGCCCGGCACCCGGCTTAAGTCCCACGGGTTATTTGTGGTTCCGTAAATGCTGTTGAAACTTTGCCAATCCGATAAATGCAACGGCACATTGGTTTTCCCAAAAATGACGGCACCGGCATCAATCAAACGCTGCACCGCGTCCGCATTTTGAGTTGGGAAATTATCTTTGAAAACCGGATCTCCCCAAGTGCTTGGTGAACCGACCCAATCAAAGGCTTCTTTGATGGTCATCGGCACACCGTGCAGCGGGCCCCAATCTTCGCCACGATCAAACGCAGCATCAGCGGCATCGGCACGGTCACGGGCAGCGCCCTCGTCACGCCAGATAATGGCATTGATGGCGCCATCAAATTGTGCCGCTCGGCTCAGAAACATTTCCAACAAGTCGCGCGCAGAAATCTCTCGACCCTTAAGCCGGGTCGCCAGCATGGTGGCACTTTCAAACCAAAGTTCAGTCATTATTTTTCTCCTCTGGAAGGCGGCGCTGAGATTTTGCGCGGCGGCGGCGATCAGCAGGATTATCCTGTAGTTCCGGAAACATCCAAAACACCATAACAGCGGCAGCGACACTGACAAATGACCAAAGAAAGTTGGCCGTATAACTGCCTGTTAGATCATGCAGATAGCCGGCGATTAAGGCACCGCCGCCGGCACCAAGCCCTTGGCCAATCGAAACCGCACCGAAAATTACACCAAATCCAGGACCAGCAAAGCGCCGCGATGCAATCGCCTGAATCATTGGGCTGCGAACCCCCAAGGTACCGCCGACCGCCAGGATATAGCCGCCAACCATGACCCATGACGGCCAAAACTGTACCATCATCAAACAAAATACACCCAGCGCCGTGACCGCATAAGAGGTGGTGGCGGTGATCAAATTACCAAAGCGATCTGCTGCATAGCCAGTCACAACCATGCCGACGCAGGTCATCATGCCGGTCAACCCGAAAGCCCCCGCCGCTTCGATGGGATTGAAACCATAGTCAACCAGATAGGCAACTGACTGCAGCACAATCGTATAAACCGCAAAACCGGTTAAAATATAAACCAAGACCAGCGCCCAAAAGGTCCGCACCTTGGTCGCCTCGAACAGGGTAACAAGCAGTTGCCGGAAACTAAGTGTTGGCGGCCTAAGCCGGCTTTCCGGGGCTTGGTTATTTGCCGGCCCGGCTTCGATCCGCCGCCACGGCAACAGCAACACAATTGGCAACAGCCCGATAAATACCAAGCTGAGGGCGAAATATCCAAACCGCCAGCCGCTGGCATCAATCATAATTTGGGCCGATGGCGCAACAATCAGGCCACCAAAACCAAGCCCAGCTGAGGTGAAACCCATTGCTGTCGTGAGGCGATTGCGAAACCACCGGCCAATCAATGCCGACGCCGGCACCAAGCCGACAAAAGCGGCACCAATGCCGCCAATCACCCCGATACAAAGATAGAATTGCCAGAGCACCGAAATCTGCCCTGCCAAACCATAACCAAGGGCCAGCATCAGAATACCCAAGCCGTAAACAACCCGGGCACCAAACCGATCAAAAATAATCCCTGCCAAGGGTGAGGCGATCGCAAACGAAATCATCAGCGCCGTGTAAATGGATGTCAGCTCACTGCGCCCCCACCCAAATTCAACCCCGAGCGGCAAAAGGAAGACAGCGAAGCTTTCGCTTGCACCCCGTGATGCAACCACCAAAACAAAGCATAAAAGCAGCACCGCAAGCGCGATCCATGAGACGCGTTTGTCGGCAAGAGGGAGCGGGGTCATAAAATTCTTCTTTAAGAACAGGCTTTTTATATCTGCGAGCAGAATTGACCGGACAGCGTCATACGTCAACGCAACTTTCGCAGTAATGCCGCCGGCGGGCGCTCAAAATTTGCCGGTGCCATCGGTAAATTCACAGCCCTAGCGGCATCGCGCATCTGATACTTTTGGATTAAAACCAGCATCCCGGCAGGGCGGTCGAAACCGTTGGTATTTTGTAAATAAAATTATGAATTAAAGACATCATGAAAGATTGTTGCGCTGCACAATAAAAATTGAGGCTAAAGCAGCGAAATTTAAGCCAAAAAAGGATCTTTTTTGTCGATGTTAGTTGACACCATCGGCTCTTTCAGCGCACACTCGTAAGGTGTTACAAATGGATGACAGAGCCATAATGGTCTGCTCAAACAGGGAGGCTAAGAATCAATGAAATTTACGTTTACTAAAAAAGTTGGGGCCATCGTTGCGACTGCCGCGATTGCACTGACAATGGCATCAGTAGACGCCGAAGCAAAGAAAGTGCGTTGGAAAATGCATTCTGCTTTCGGCACTAACCTTGCCGTTATTGGTCCGGTTGGACCACGGATTTC